>Ga0247732_10000064_pt1 | contig 72605 bp, 67 predicted proteins | sample UWRJL163409C2_FD_180940 | JGI IMG/M metagenome (GOLD analysis project Ga0247732, IMG submission 180940) | Plant litter microbial communities from Arlington Agricultural Research Station in Wisconsin, United States - UWRJ-L163-409C-2 | ecosystem: Environmental > Terrestrial > Plant litter >... | reverse complement strand
CGGCGGCGACGGCCAGGTCATCGTCCTGACGTGCAGCCCCGAGCGGTACGCCGGGATCGTCGACGCCCGCCACCTCGAGCTGAGCGCCTAGCTCGCCACCGAGACGTTCCGCCGCCGGGGTGACTCGAACGTCGCCGCGGGAAGCCCGAGGTGGTCGCGCAGGGTGTTACCGGTGTACTGCTCGCGAAACAGCTTGCGTCGCTGCAGTTCCGGCACCACAGAGTCGACGAAGTCGTTGAAGGTGCCCGGTGACTGGGCCGCCGAGACCATGAAGCCGTCGGCTTCGCCCGCGGTGAACGACTCCTCGATCTGGTCGGCGACCTGCGTGGCCGTGCCGACGAACTGAGGCAGCAGCACGCCCTGGGCGTACCACTTGCCGATGTCGCGCAGGGTGAGGTTGTCGCGGTTGGCCACCCGTCGAGCGGTGTCGAAGAGGCCCTGGGTGCCGCTGACGGCGATGTCCTCCACGGGTGCGTCGAGGTCGTACCGCGAGAAGTCGTGGTCGGTGTGCACCGACAGGGTGATCAGCCCCGAGATCGGGTCGGCGAGTTCGTTGTGGAACGCCTGCTTCTCCCTGGCGATGGACTCCGTCTCGCCGATGAAGGGGATGAACGCCGGGAAGATCAGCACGCCGTCGGGGTCGCGGCCGTAGTCGGAGGCGCGACTCTTGATGTCGTCGTAGTAGGCCTTTCGACCCTCGGGGGTCGGGTCGATCTCGAAGATCGCCTCGGCCCACCGCGCGGCGAAGTCCCTGCCGGTTGGCGACGAGCCGGCCTGGATCAGCACCGGTCGGCCCTGCGGTGAACGGGGCACGTTCAGCGGGCCGCGCGTCCGGAAGTACTCACCGTCGTGTTCCACGCGCCGGACCTTGTCCGGGTCGGCGAACACCCCGCCCTCCTTGTCGAGCACCAGCGCGTCGGCGTCCCAGCTCGACCACAGTTCCAGGGCGGTGCGGACGAATTCCTCGGCGCGTTCGTAGCGGTACTCGTGGCCGAGGTGCTCGTCGTAGCCGAAGTTCTGCGCCTCGCTCTGGGTCAGCGACGTGACGATGTTCCACGCCACCCTGCCGCTGCTGACGTGGTCGAGGCTGGCGAAGATGCGCGCCAGCTCGTACGGGTGAAAGTATGTGGCCGACTTGGTGATTGCGATGCCCAGCTTCGACGTCACGGCTGCGATGCTGGCGGCAACGATCGACGGGTCCAGGGTCGCGGTGGCCTGCGTTCCCCGTCGCAGCGGTTCGGTGACGTCGTCCCCGAAGCGGGCCGGCGCGGCGAGCAGGTCGGCGAAGAAGACGAAGTCGAACTTGCCCCGTTCCAGGATCCGCCCGATGCGGTGGTAGTACTCCGGCGTGGTGAACGCGGTGTCGCTGCCGGGGTGGCGCCACGCGGCGTGGGAGTGGGTGACCTGAGAGGCGATCTGGAATCCGCCCAGGTGGAGCTGACGTGTCATGGGTTCTCGTTTCCCGCGTTTTCGGCGTGTTCAGTCGCGCTGACCGCGACCAATCACGCCGAAATCACGTGTTAGAAGTAGGCGTTGGCGGGCAGCGGGGTGTCGTGCAGCAGGTTCGCTCCGATCGCGACGGCCTTGTAGGCCACCGGGTTGTGCAGCGTGATGGTGCGGATGTTGCGCCAGTGCCGGTCCAGGCCCTTCTGCCGGCTCGCGGCACTGGCCCCGCCGAGCTCCAACAGCCGTGTCGCGGCCTCCGGGGCGATGGCGTCGAGGTGGACCTTGACCTGCGCGACCTTGATCTGGGCGTCCTGAGCAAGCTGGGCGTCGGGGTTGCCGTCGGGGGTCGTAGCGGCGGAGGTGGTCGCCACGGCGATGGCTTCCGCGGCGTCGAGGACCGCTGCCTTGGCGACGTACGCCGTGCTGGCGAGCTCGCCGAGCAGTCGCTGCAGCAGCGGGTCGTCGGTGGGCCGGTCGGTCGGGGCGTGGCTGAAGCTGCGGTCGCGCGAACGCAGCAGCGTGACCCCGTCGTCCACGACGCCGGCGAGGATTCCTGCCACCACGGCATGGATGAAGAGCTGGAGTGAGGCGTACTGAACCGACGGCACCGCTTCGGCGTCGTACGGCGAATCGGCGAGGATCTCGTCGGTGGTGACCGCCACGTTCTTGAAGACGGTGGTCCCCGTGCCGGTCCGCCGCTGACCGAAGCCGTCCCAGTCGTCGATCAACTTGACGCCGGTGCGGTCGGCGGGCACCACGACGGTGGCCACGGAGTCGTGGTCGGTGGTGGCGGTGACGGTCAGGTAGTCCGAGAACAGCGTGCCGGTGCTGTAGAACTTCTCGCCTTCGAGGCGGTAGCCGCCCGCCGGGTCGGGCAGCAGCCGCGTGTTGAACACGAGGCTGCCGACGGCGTTGGACCCCTTTTCGCTGAACGCGTTGCCGAACAGTTGGCCGTCGGCGACCTTGCGGAGCCACTGCAACGAGGCGGGATCACCGGCCGTGCGCAGCCGCTCCTCGGTGAACCAGAAGTGCGTTCGGAATATATGTGCCACAACGGGATCGGCGCGCGCGACGTCGATTACTGCGGAAAACAGCTGAGGCACAGTGAGTCCCGCGCCGCCCAGCTCGTGCGGCAGCCGCAGGGTACCGAAGCCGGCGCGCTTGAGTGCAGCTACTTGGTCAAAGGGGTTCTCGTCGTTCAGGTCTCGGTCCTTTGCCCCTGCCGCAATGCGGCCGAGAAGCTCGTCCCATTGGGGTGAGCCGGGGAGGATGCGGGGGTTGTTCTCGACGGTGGTCATGACAACGTTTCTACGGAACGCCGCACCCCGCGACACTGCTTTGGCTCACCCCGAACCTAAGACTCACCCGCCAGGGGCACAATGGTGATCGATGACCATGAATGCCGGGCGCCGGCGAATCCAGGACAGGCTGGCCGCCTTGCCGGGGGTGACCTCGGTGCGCAGGCCCGTCCTCGACGGCGGGCCCGACGAGTTCGACCTGTTCTACGTGCGGATGGGGGAGAGGTCGGATCACCCGCTGCTGTTCATTCCCGGCGGACCGGGTGCGGCGTCGATCGCGCTGTACCGCGGCCTGCGCAAACACGCGGTCGCCGACGGCCTCGACGTGATCATGGTGGAGCATCGCGGCGTCGGGATGTCTCGGCACGACGACTCGGGCGCGGACCTACCGCTCGAGGCGTTGACGATCGAAGCGGTCGTCGGCGACCTCGCCGCGGTCCTCGACCACGCCGAGGTCGACAAGGCCGTGGTCTACGGAACCTCGTACGGCACGTACCTGGCGGCTGGGCTCGGCGTCCGGCACCCGGACCGGATCCACGCGATGATCCTCGACTCCCCGCTGTTGTCGGCCGACGACGTCGACGAGGTCCGCACGGCCGTCCGGCAGGTCCTGTGGGACGGGGTCGGGGAGGATTCCGCCGAGCTGGCCGAGAAGGTGCACCAGCTGGTCGCCGACGACGCGTTGACCCCGGCCGCCACGCAGCTTGCCGCCGACATGTACGGGCTCGGCGGCCCCGAGCTGCTTGGCCGCCAGCTCGACCTGCTGCTGAAGGGTCAGGACTGGGTGTGGGGTGCCGTCGGACTGGGCACACGCCTGATCGTCGAGCGCAAGACGCCGTTCCACAACGAGCCCGACCTGGTCGGCCGAATTGGCTACCGCGAGCTCAACTACGGCGCGGTGCCTGACGGCAAGCCACTCGACCCGGCCGTTGCGCTGCGCGAAATGGCCACCGGGGAAGTGGATTTCGTCGCGGAGCCCTACGATCTGATCTACGCGATGCCGGGCTTCACCTGGCCTACCGTGGTCATCTCAGGCGGTCGTGACTTGACCACGCCGCGGGTGGTGGCGTGCCGGATAGCCGACTTGATTCCCGACTCGGTACTGGTCGAGATGCCCACCACGGGGCACAGCATCATCGACACCAAGGAGCGCTCTGCGCTCGACATCGTGGCGGCCGTCTACTCCGGCGAGATGTCCCAATTGCCCAGCCGGTCAGCTGAACTGGACGCCGTGCCGAGCCTGCTCAGCGTTCGTCTGCTCAAACGGCTGATCACCGCGGCCTCGGTCGCGGAGGCGGTGGTGCCGTCGGCGGTACCGCGTGCGGTCCGCAACGTCACGACTTCATGAAGCCGATCGCGGTGTAGTCGACGTCGGCCAGTCCGGCCGCGCCGAAGTTCGCCAGATTGCTGCGGACGGCAATGTTTCCGGCGGACTGGAACAGCGGAAGGCTGGCCCCCTCCGCCCAGACCAGTTCGTCCACCTCGTTGGCCAGAGCGCGTGCCTTGTCGGGATCGAGTTCCGACAGCGTCTGTTCGATTTTCGCGTCGATCTCCGGGCTGCCGATCTTGCCGAAGTTGCTGTCGCCCTTCGACGCATAGATCTGCGGGAGACCGGACAGCGGGAAGGCGTCGGCCACCCAGGTGAATTGCGCAATGTCGAAGTTGCCGACGGTGACGTAATTGGTGAAGAACCCACTGCCGCCCTTGGCCTGCAGGTCGAGGTTGACCCCGATCTGGGCAAGGCTGTTCTGGGCGATCTGCGCGACTTGGCGCGTGCTCTGTGCGTCGTAGAACACGTCGCGGATGACGAGCTGCTTGCCGTCCCTCTCGCGGAACTGGCCGTTCATCCGCCACCCGAGGTCGTCGAGCTCCTTCTTCGCGGCCTCGGGGTCGAACGCCACGACGCCGCTGTTGTCCTGGTAGCCCTTTTGGCCCGCCACGTAAACGTGGTTGTTGAGCGGCGCCGGGTTGTCGGCGAGTCCGCGCTGTGCCACGTTGGCAATGGTCTGCCGGTCGATGCCCTTGGAAATGGCGTTCCTCAGAGCCTTGTCGGCGAGGATGGACCCCGGCGCGCCGTTGAAGGTGAAGTGATACCAGCTGGTACTCGGTGCCCGCCGGATCGCGACGCCGGCGGTGCGCTTGGCGATCGTCACGTCGTCCAGTGACGCGAGCCCGGTTGCGTCGATGGCGTTGTTCTGCAGCGCGGGCAAGCGGGCCGCGTCGTCAAGGACTAGGAACGTGATCGTGTCGAGGCGTGGTGGCGTGCCCCACCATTTGGGATTGCGACTCAAGATGATTCGCTGCGCCGTGCGATCGAGCGAGGTCACGATGAAGGGTCCCGCCGATGGGCCGGGTCCGTTCAACTGAGCGGTGTTGAAGGCTTCCGGGGTGGCGGTCATGCTCTTGGGTGAGAGCACGGTGTTGCCGGCGAGCATGCCCTTCCACTCGGCATACGGCTTGGCGAACGTCATGATCGCCTGCCGGTCGTCGATGCCGCGTGTCACCGACGCGACCCGGTCGCTGCCGTTGGGTGCCGAAATCGCGAAGTCCTTGTTCTTGCCGCTGGTCGCGTCGACCTGGGACTTGATGTCTTCCCAGGTAATTGGCGCGCCGTCGCTCCATACCGCCTTGGGGTTGATCGTGTACGTCACGACCTGTGGGTTGGTGCCCGTCAGCTCGACGTTGGTGAAGTAGTCGGTGTTGACCGACGCAGTGCCGTCGGCGGCGATGCGGAACGCACGGGGCATGGTCGCCCGAGAGATCGCGGCCGCGTCGGCGGTGGGCCCGTTGATGTGCATCGTGTTGAAGTTGTCCGGGAAGTTCGTCAACGGGATGCGCAGGTTGCCACCCTCCTGCAACGAGGCGGGGTCCTGCGGATTCATGTCGTTGGTCGAGCCGATCTCGGCCTTCCCGCCCGCGGACGGCGCCTCTTGGCTGCCACCGGAGCACGCGGTGAGCACGAGTCCGGCGGCGAGAAGTGCGCTGGCGAGGCGTCGGATCTGCATGGGACAGACTCTAACCGCTTACGGCTGCGGGACGGCGGCCAGCAACTGTCGGGTGTATTCGTGCTGCGGGTTCGCGAAGATCTCGGCGGCGTCGCCGGACTCGACGATCGAGCCGTTGAACATCACCACCAGCCGATCGGCGAGGTGCTTCACCACCGACAGGTCGTGTGAGACGAAGAGATACGACAATCCGAACCTCTCCTGCAGATCCAGCAGCAGGTTGACGATGCCCGCCTGGATCGAAACGTCCAGTGCCGACACCGGTTCGTCGAGCGCCAGGATCTTCGGTTGCAGCGCCAACGCGCGGGCGATGCCGATGCGCTGCTTCTGGCCGCCGGAGAATTCGGCGGGGTACCTGCCGGCGTCCTCGCGTCGTAGACCGACGGTGCTCAACAGCTCGGCGACGCGCTCGTCGACGTGCTTCTTGTCGAAGCCGTTGGCGGTCAACGGTTCCGCCAGCGCGTCGAAGACGGGCAGTCGTGGATCGAGGGAGGCGACGGGATCTTGGAACACCACCTGCAGATCGCCCCGCAGTGCCCGCCGCGATTGCCGGTCAAGGGTGGCGACGTCCTGACCGAGGACTTCGATGGAACCACCCTGTGGCGCAGTGAGTTCCAGAACCTGGTGCAACGTGGTCGACTTCCCGGACCCGGATTCGCCGACGATGCCAAGGGTTTGGCCCTGACGCAGTTCGAAGCTGATGCCGTCGACGGCCCGCACCTCGCCGATCCGGCGGCGGAACACCGAGCCCTTGGTGAGGGTGAACGTCTTGACGAGGTTCTCGACGCGGAGCACGACGGGTGCATTGGGGTCGGCCGCCGCGTCGACCGGAGCCGTCGAGACGCCGTAGACGTCGGCGGCCGAGCGGCCGGCGACGTCCTCGGTGCGGATGCACGCCGCGGTGTGATCGGGCGCAACGGGGATCAGCTCGGGTTCTGCGGAGAGGCAGTCGTCGACGACCATCGGACACCGTGGTGCGAACGGGCAGCCAGGGGGGAGCGCCGCCATCGACGGTGGTGCACCGGGAATCGGCACCAGCCGCGATCCCTGCGCGGCGTCGAGGCGGGGCACCGAACCGAGCAGTCCGACGGTGTACGGCATGACCCGGCTTTGGGCCAGGTCGGCCACCGGCGCCGTCTCGACGGCCCTGCCCGCGTACATCACCAGCGCGCGGTCGGCGAACTCCGACACCACGCCGAGGTCGTGGGTGATGATCAGCACGCCTGCGCCCGTCACGTCGCGGGCGGTGCGCAGCACGTCGAGAATCTGGGCTTGGACGGTGACGTCGAGTGCCGTCGTCGGCTCGTCGCAGATGATGAGGTCCGGGTCGTTGGCGATCGCGATCGCGATCACCACGCGTTGCCGCTCACCGCCGGACAACTCGTGGGGGAAGGACTTGGCGCGTCGTTCGGGCTGCGATATCCCCACCAATTCGAGCAGCTCGACGGCCCGGGTCGCGGCGGCCGCGCGGCCAATGTCGCGCTGATGCACGCGAAGGGCTTCGGCGATCTGCTGGCCGACGGGGTAGACGGGGGTCAGCGCCGACATCGGATCCTGGAAGACGGTGCCGACGACCCGGCCCCGAATGCGCGACATCCGTTGGTCGTCCAGTCCGATGATTTCGTCACCCTGCAGGCGCACCGATCCGGACACCTGCGCGTGTTCCGGGAGCAGTCCGACGACCGCCATCGCCGTCGCCGACTTGCCAGCGCCGGACTCGCCGACGAGCGCGACGACCTCGCGGGGTTTGACGTCGAAAGACATGCCGCGCACGGCCGCAACGTCTTCGGCGTCGGTGGTGAAGCCGACGCGCAGGTCCTTCACCTGGAGTAGTTCGGTCACTTGCGCCGCCGCCGACGGGGTTTCGCGCTCGGATCGATCGCGTCACGGAGCCCGTCGCCGATGACGTTGGCGCACAGCACGATCAGCACCAGGATTCCCGCCGGAAACAGGAACACCCACGGAAACGTCGTCACCGAGGGAGTGCCGTCGGCGATCAGCGTGCCCAGCGAGACGTCGGGCGGCTGGATGCCGAAACCGAGGAACGAGAGGCCGGTCTCGGCGAGGATCGCGACGCCGACGTTGAGCGTGGTGTCGATGATGAGGATGGATGCGACGTTCGGCAGCACGTGGCGCACGATGATCCGCCAGTTCGAGACGCCCATGTACCTTGCCGCGGTGACGAATTCGCGCTCGCGCAGGCTCATCGTCATCCCGCGCACGATGCGCGCGCTGATCATCCAGCTGAACGCCGCCAGTAGCAGTATCAGCGACACGATCCGGCCCGATTGTCCGAGGCGTGGTGTGACGATGGCGATGAGGATGAAGCTCGGCACCACCAGAAGGAGGTCGACCAACCACATCGCCGTGCGGTCCCGCCAACCGCCGAAGTAACCGGCGACCGCGCCGACGGTGGCGGCGATGATCGTCGAGAGGAACGCCACGCAGACACCGATCAACAGTGACTTCTGCATGCCGCGCAGCGTCTGCGCCAGGAGGTCCTGGCCGAGGCCGTTGGTGCCGAACCAGTGGCTGGGACTCGGCGGTTGTTGCAGTGCGAGGAAGTCCAAATCGGTGTAGCTCCACGGCAGGAACGGCGGGAGCGCGTAACACCCGACGAGCATCACCGTCAGCACGGCCAGGGCCGCCACGGCGAGGCGGTTGCCGAGGAAGCGGCGCGTCGTCAGCGTGCGTCGGGAGGCGAATGCGCCTGCGTCCATCCCCGATTGGGCGGTCGACGACGCTTCCGTCGTGGCTGGTTCGGTCATCTCAGGCCACCCTCACCCTCGGGTCCAGCGCGGCGTAGATGACGTCGGACAGCAGGCCGGCCAACAGAATGGTGGCTCCGGTGAAGACCGTGATCGCGGCGACGATGTTGGTGTCCTGGGTGGCGATGCCCTGAACCACCCACTCGCCCATGCCATGCCAGCCGAAGATCTTCTCGACGAACACCGCGCCGGTCACCAATCCGCCGACGCCGTAGGCGAACAGGGTCGCCATCGGGATCAGGGCGGTGCGCAGGCCGTGTTTGAACAACGCCTGCCGCCGAGTCAGCCCCTTGGCGCGGGCAGTGCGGATGAAGTCTTGGCCCAACACGTCGAGCATGGCGTTGCGTTGGTAGCGGCTGAAGCCGGCGATGGAGAACAGCGCGAGAGTGGCGGTCGGAAGGACGAGGTGCTGGAGGCGGTCGACGAACTGACCCCAGGCGCCACCGGCGGTCGTGCCGGACGTCTCGCCGGTGTATTCGAACAGGTTGAAGCCCAACGCGGTGTTGGCGCGCAACGCCCCGAGGATCAACAGGTTCGCGACGACGAACGTCGGCATGCTGATCAACAGCAGGGACAGCACCGTGATGACACGGTCGGACACGCGGTATTGCCGGACGGCGCCCCACGCCCCGACCACCACCCCGATCAGGGTGCCGAGCACCGAGCCGAGGAACACCAGCCGCAGGCTGACGCCGATGCGCCGCCCCAGCTCGTCGGACACTGGTTGTCCGGCGACGGTCGTGCCGAAGTCGCCGTGCGCAGCGTCGGACACCCAGTGGACGTAACGCAGGGGGATCGGCTTGTCGAGTGAGAGTTCGGCGGCCTTCGCGTCGATGACCGACTGAGGGGGCCGAGGGTTGCGGCCTTCGAGGCTGTCGAGCGGTTTAAAGGACCACGACGCCAGCGCGAAGGTCAGGAATGACGCCAGGGTCAGGAGCACGACGTAGGTCAGTGCCCGGCGGGCGAGGAAACGCGTCATGACGCGCCCGTCGGAAACTGCATGGCCACAGGGTAGGAGATGAACGGCAAATTGCCGGTGTCCGGCCCACGTAAGTCTTGACTGAGAATCTGCTTCGTGTTTGGTACGGGTCAGCTTCGGTTACCCAGAGAACAGCGGGGTCAGCGAGACCCCCGACGAACTTCGACAGCCCAACTGGGAGGGCCAAATGAACAACAAGAGTCTGAAGGTGATGGCAGCGAGCATCGGTGCCGGTGCGCTGGTTGCGGGTGGCGCGTTGACGTTGGCCACGTCGAGCACGGCGGAGCCGGCGACGCCGGGCCCCGTACCCACCGAGGAGGCCACTATCGGAGAGACGACGACGGAAACGACGGCGCCAACGACGCCGACCACGTCGTCCGCGGTGCCCGAGATCGAAGGACCCGCGGAGCTGCCGCCCGAGCAGGACGACGCGCTCTAAGCGCTCAGTTACCTGGCGACAGGGGAGGCCCCATGGTGGACACCGTGGCGATCTCCCCTTTTCGCGTGGCCTTGATGACGACGGAGTCGCCGACGGCGAACGGCGGTCCGCTGGCACCCTCGACTTCGTGGATGACGTAGGTCTGCGTGAAGCCGTCGGCGCTGCGGGCCGTGACCGAGGTCGGTGAGATCGCGGTGATCTTGCCGGTTTGCGTGATCCGGGTCTCGAAGCCGGCGTCGTCGGCGACGACGTATTCGCCGTGCAGCGAGGCGGGTTCTGGGTCGCCGCCGTGACGCGCTCCGGGCGGTGAGCCCGGGGGTCCTTCGAAGCCGCCGAAGCCGGCGAAGTCACCGAAACCGCCATGGGCACCGGTATCGGTCGCGGCAGCGATGGCCGCTCCACCGACGCCTGCCACGGCGGCCGCCACCGCAACCGCGCCGATCGTCTTGCGCACGCCCCAGGTGTTCACGGGAGCCACTCTGCCGGTTCGGGCTATGCGCCAGCTGTGAACCGGCTTTTCACAGCTCGCGCATAGGGTTGGCACAGGACGTGCCCATCGCACCGGCCCACAATGAGGACGATGACCACCATGAACGGCGCCGACCGCGAACATGCCGATCCCGCGCGGCTCGTCATGCGCAGGTCCGACGGCAAGCCGATCAACGTGCTGGTGGTCGACGACGAGCCGGTGCTCGCCGAGCTCGTGTCGATGGCGTTGCGCTATGAGGGCTGGGACATCTCGACGGCAGGCGACGGGGAGACGGCGATCGCCCTGGCCCGCGAGAACCCGCCCGACGTCGTCGTGCTGGACGTGATGCTGCCCGACATGAGCGGGCTCGACGTGCTGCACGAGCTGCGTGCTCAGATTCCCGGGCTCCCGCTGCTGCTGTTGACCGCGAAGGACTCCGTCGAGGACCGCATCGCCGGCCTGACCGCCGGCGGCGACGACTACGTCACCAAACCGTTCAGCCTCGAAGAGGTCGTGCTGCGACTGCGCGCGCTGCTCAGGCGCACCGGGGTTGCCGACGAGACGGGCGGCGCACAGATCGTGGTCGGAGACTTGGTGCTCGACGAGGACAGCCACGAGGTCACCCGCGCGGGGGAGCCGATTACGTTGACGGCCACCGAGTTCGAGCTCTTGCGGTTCATGATGCGCAACGCCAAGCGAGTGTTGAGCAAGGCCCAGATCCTCGACAGGGTGTGGAGCTACGACTTCGGCGGCCGCTCCAACATCGTCGAATTGTACGTGTCCTACCTTCGCAAGAAGATCGACAGCGGCCGTGAGCCGATGATCCACACGTTGCGCGGCGCCGGGTACGTTCTCAAGCCACCGCGATGAGCCGGGACGCTGGCGACTCGGCATCGCACAGTCGGATTCTGTCGCCGCGTACGTGGTCGCTCCGCATGCGGCTGCTGCTCACCCAGGTGGTGTTGCTCGCAGCGGTGTGCGCGAGCATCGGCCTGGCGACCGAGTTTGCGCTGCAACGCTTTCTGGTGCGCCAGCTCGACAATCAAGTGGTCGAGGCGGGGAAGCGCTCGGCGGCCATCTTCGAGCTCCCGCCGCCGATGTTTCGACCGCCTCCCGACTCGCGGGAGGATTCGGGCCGGGACCGTGACTCCTTCCCGTCGCGCTACCGATTCTTCGACCCGGAGGTGGGCCCAGGCCCCGGCTTCCTGAACGCGCCGGGGCAGGCCACGCAGACCGTGGGAGCCGTCGTGTCCCCGTCAGGGGCGGTCGACGCCGGTGTCATCACCAGCGACGGCGGCCGGGCTGAGGTCAGCGCCTCCGCGGCCGCGGCGCTGGCGAAGGTGCCGCCGACCCGCACTCCTGTCACGATCGAACTCGACGGCTTGGGTCGGTACCGGGTGATCGCGCTGCATGCCCGCCACGGCGACGAAACGATCGTGACGGGATTGCCGACCGCTGTCGTCGACGACACCCTGCTGTGGGTCGTCGGGATGTTCTGCGTCCTCGCGGTGATCGCACTGATCGGCGCCGCCACCGCCGGTCTGCTCGTCATCCGGCGGCAACTGGCGCCGCTGTCGAGGGTCACCTCCGCCGCCAGAGACGTTGCGACCCTCGAGCTCGACAAGGGTGAGGTCAACCTGCCCAGTCGCATCGTCGAGGTCGACCCGGAGGGCGTGCACACCGAGGTGGGGCAGCTCGGGACGGCGCTGAACACGATGCTCGACCGCGTCGCGGGGGCGTTGTCCGCACGCCACGCCAGTGAGACGCGCGTGCGTCAGTTCGTCGCCGACGCAAGCCACGAGCTGCGCACTCCGCTCGCCGCGATCCGCGGGTATACCGAACTGGCGCAACGAAAGAGCCACGAGCTGCCGGACGACGTCGCCCATGCGATGAGTCGGGTGGAGTCCGAGACCGGACGCATGACGCACCTCGTCGAGGACCTGTTGCTGCTCGCCCGGCTCGACTCGGGACGGGCACTGGTGCGGGAACCGGTCGACGTGTCGAGGCTCGTCGTCGACGCGGTGAGCGACGCCCACATCGCCGGTCTCGACCATGATTGGGCGCTCGACCTTCCCGAGGAGCCGGTCGTCGTGGTCGGCGACGAGGCGCGGCTGCAGCAGGTGCTGGTGAACCTGTTGGCCAACGCCAGGATTCACACGCCCGCAGGAACCGCCGTCACCACGTCACTGTCCCGGGAAGGCGACACGGCGGTGCTGACCGTGGCCGACGACGGCCCAGGCATCGCCGCCGACCTGCTGCCGGAGATCTTCGAGAGGTTCGCGAGGGGCGACTCGTCGCGGTCGCGGCGGACGGGAGCCCCGGCGGCGAGCGGCAGCACCGGTCTCGGCCTTGCCATCGTCGCCGCGGTGGTGAAGGCGCACGACGGGACGATCGAGGTCCGAAGCGAGCCGGGCCGAACGGAATTCGTCGTCCGCCTTCCCGCCCCCACCGAAACTTCACAGTCGACGCACAGGCCGAGCCAATCGCCCGCATAGCCGACTCACCGAAGATCGATGGGGTGACCGCCGTACTCACGCGCCCCGCGCACGCCGACGACGGCGCCACCGAACCCGACGACCTGCGCCGTCAGCGCCTCACGGTCGGTGAGCGGGTGGCGCTCGGCGTCCTGCTGGTGACCACGGCGGCGCTGTACCTGTGGAACCTGTCAGTCAACGAATGGGCCAACGGTTTCTACTCGGCGGCAGTGCAGGCCGGAGCGCAGGACTGGACGGCGATGCTGTTCGGCTCCAGCGACGCCGGGAACGCGATCACCGTCGACAAGACACCCGCCGCGCTGTGGGTGATGGACGTCTCGGTCCGACTGTTCGGGCTCAACTCGTGGAGCGTGTTGGTGCCGCAGGCGTTGGAGGGCGTGGCCGCGGTCGCGCTGCTCTACGCTGCGGTGCGCCGGGCGGCCGGCCCGTCGGCAGCGTTGCTCGCCGGTGCGGTGTTCGCGCTGACGCCCGTCGCGGCGCTGATGTTCCGGTTCAACAATCCCGATTCGCTTCTGGTGCTCGCGCTGGTGGCCGCCGGGTACTGCGTGCAACGGGCCTGTGAGCGGGATGCCAACCGCTGGTGGATGATTGCCGCCGGGGCTGCGGTCGGCGTCGGATTCCTTGCCAAGATGATGCAGGCCTTCCTGGTGCTGCCTGCCTTCGGCATCGCCTATCTCGTCGCCGCGGCCGTGCCGCTGCGCACAAGGCTGCTCCGGTCGGCCGGCGCCGTGGTGGCGATGGTTGTCGGCGGCGGCTGGTACCTGCTGCTCGTCGAGCTGTGGCCGGCGTCCTCACGCCCGTACATCGGTGGCTCGCAGGACGACAGCATCGTCGAACTGGCGTTGGGTTACAACGGAATCGGCAGGCTCACCGGCGAGGAGACCGGCGGTCTCGGCAACATGAACTTCGACGTCGGCTGGGGCAGGTTGTTCGGCACCTCGATGGGCACCTACAGCGCCTGGCTGATCCCCGCCGCGGTCATCTGTCTCGCGGCCGGGGTGATCATCACGCGCCGTGCTCCACGGACGGATCCGGCGAGGGCCGGGCTGATCATCTGGGGCGGCTGGCTGGTGGTCACCGCCGTGGTCTTCAGCTACGCCAACGGCATCCTGCACCAGTACTACACGGTCGCCCTCGCGCCTGCGATCGGCGGGAGCATCGGGATCGGTGCGGTTCTGTTGTGGCGCAAGAGAACCGACGTGCGGGCCGCCGTTGCGATGTCGGGCACCGTGCTGGTGACGGTCGTCTTGGCCGCGGTGCTGCTGGCTCGTCGCCACGACTGGTTGCCCTGGCTCGGCACGGCGGTCGCCGTCGCGGGCGTCGCCGCCGCGGTACTGCTTCTGGTCGTGGCCCGGCTCCCACGGCGCGTCGCCACCGTCGTGGCCGGGCTCGCCATGCTGGCCTGCCTGGCCGCACCGACCGCCTACGCGCTGGCCACGGCCGCCACCCCGCACTCAGGGGCGATCCCGTCGGTCGGGCCTGCGCGAGCCCACGGTTCGTTCTTCGGTCCAGGCGGTCCCGGCGGCGGCTTCCTCGACATTCCCAAGCCAGGACCGGGGCTGACGGCTCTGCTGTCCGACGGCGCAGACGGTTTCCGGTGGACGGCCGCCGTCGTGGGTTCGAGCAACGCGGCGGGCTACCAGCTGGCCGCCGATGCTCCGGTGATGGCCGTCGGAGGGTTCAACGGCACCGATCCCGCGCCGACGCTAGGCGAGTTCCAAGGCGACGTAGCCGACGGTCGAATCCACTACTTCATCAAGGCGCACTCGATGTTCGGCATGCCGGTGGGACGCGGCACGACCGGCAGCCGCGAGGCCGCCGACATCGGCGAATGGGTCGAGGCGCACTACTCACCGATGACGGTCGACGGCGTCGTCCTCTACGACCTGACCGAGGTGCCCAATCACTCATAGCCGACGCATAGCTTGCGCAAACAGTCAGCACGAGCAGCCGAACGACGATGGAGACATGACGGACATTCAGGAAGCCGACCTCACGGAGGTCGCGATGGTTCCAAGGGCCACGGCGTTCGGATCGCGGCCGAATGCCGCGCAGGAGGCCCGCAGGCTCGGCGTTCCGGTGCTCGACGTGGTGATTCCGGTCTACAACGAGGAAGTCGCGCTCGCCGACTCGGTGCGCAGGCTGCACCGCTACCTGAGCGAGAGCTTCCCGTATCGGGTGCGGATCACCATCGCCGACAACGCCAGCGTCGACCAGACCCCCCGCATCGCCGCGGAGTTGGCGGAAGAACTCGACGGCGTCCGCACAGTGCGGTTGGAGGAGAAGGGCCGCGGCCGCGCACTACACCAGGTGTGGTCGGAATCCGACGCCATGGTGCTGGCCTACATGGACGTCGACCTGTCGACGGACCTGGCAGCGGTCAGCCCGCTCGTCGCGCCGCTCATCTCCGGGCACTCGGACCTGTCGATCGGCACCCGGCTTGGTCGCGGATCACGCGTCGTGCGCGGCCCCAAACGCGAGTTCATCTCCCGCTGCTACAACCTGATCCTGAGGTCGACGCTGCACGCCCGGTTCTCCGACGCCCAGTGCGGCTTCAAGGCGATTCGCGCCGACGTCGCGCACCGGTTGCTGCCCCACGTCGCCGACACCGGTTGGTTCTTCGACACCGAACTGCTTGTGCTGGCCGAACGTAGTGGCCTGCGCATCCATGAGGTTCCGGTCGACTGGGTCGACGATCCCGACAGCCGGGTGGACATTCTCGCGACGGCCACCGCCGACCTCAAGGGCGTCGGCCGGCTGCTGCGCGGCTTCGCCAGTGGCTCGATCCCGGTGAATGCCATTGCGGCGCAACTGGCTCCGTCGCAGTCGTCGGCCGCTGCACCGAACTCGCTGTTCCGCCAGGTGGTGCGGTTCGGTGCCGTCGGCGTGCTGTCGACCGTGGCCTACCTTCTGTTGTTCATGGTGCTGCATCCGTTGATCGGCGCCCAAGTGGCGAACTTCGTGGCACTGCTGGTGACGGCAATCGCCAACACCGCGGCCAACCGCAAGTTCACGTTCGGCGTCACCAGCAGCGCGACGAAGGCGGCCCGACACCACGTCGAGGGGCTCATCGTCTTCGGCATCGCCCTGGCGATCACCAGCGGCGCGTTGGCAGGCCTGCACGCCTTCGTCGACCAACCCCACCGCATGCTCGAACTCTCCGTGCTGGTGCTGGCCAACCTGTTGGCCACCGCCGTCCGCTTCGTCCTGTTGCGCGGCTGGGTGTTTCACCCCCGCCGATCGCAGTGACCCCCACCGACAACGAGGATCTCACCGTGACACTCACCGCCGAAGACGTCCGACCGGACGCCGTCGTCCACGAATCGGCTCCGGCCGATCCGCGCTGGACGCGTCCCGCGTTCTGGGCGCTGCTGGTAGGCACCGGGGTGCTCTACCTGTGGGGCCTTGGTTCGTCGGGATGGGCCAACAGCTACTACGCCGCCGCAGCCCAAGCCGGGACGCAGGATTGGAAGGCGTTGCTCTTCGGCTCGATGGACGCCGGCAATTCGATCACGGTGGACAAGCCGCCCGCCGCGATGTGGGTAATGGGCTTGTCCGGCAGGCTGTTCGGCTTCAACGAGTTCACCATGCTGCTGCCGGAGGCGTTGATGGGCGTCGGCGCCGTGGCGATGCTCTACCTCACGGTGAAGCGCATCAGTGGGCCATCCGCGGGCCTGATCGCCGGCCTGGTGCTGGCGCTGACGCCGGTGGCGACGCTGATGTTCCGTTTCAACAACCCCGACGCGCTGCTGGTGCTGTTGCTGGTCGCCGCGGCGTACTGCACCGTGCGCGCCGTCGATGCGGACACCGCCCGCCGGATGACGATGTGGATGGCGTGGACGGGGTGCGCAATCGGCTTCGCCTTCCTGACCAAGATGCTGCAGGCGTTCCTCGTCGTGCCAGGCCTGGCGGTGGCCGTTTTGGTCGCGGCGCCGTTCGGGGTGTGGAAGCGGCTGGGCGCGTTGCTCGTCGGCGGTGCGACGATGATCGTGTCGGCTGGCTGGTACATCGCCATGGTCAGCGTGTGGCCCGCCGACTCCCGGCCATACATTGCCGGGTCGACCGACAACAGCCTGCTGCAGTTGGCCTTTGGCTACAACGGCATCGAACGTATCGCCGGAAACGAGGGCGGCGGCCCCGGTGGCGGTGGCGGTCCCGGCCCGGGACACGGCTTCGGTGGTGGCGGCATGAACTTGTTCTTCGGCGGCGACCCCGGCATCGGCCGTCTGTTCGGCGCCTCGATGGGGGTGGAGGCGTCGTGGTTGTTGCCCGCGGCGCTCATCGGTTTGGTGGCCGGTGTGTGGTTGACCCTGCGCGCACCGCGTACGGACCGGGTCCGGGCCGGACTGTTGCTCTGGGGCGGTTGGCTTCTGGTGACCGGTGTGGTGTTCAGCTTCATGGCGGGCACCGTGCACCCGTACTACAACGTCGCGCTCGCACCTGCGGTCGCCGCCCTGGTGGGCATCGCCGTCGCCCAGCTGGTGGCCCGTCGTGAATCGTGGCTTCCCCGCGCCGTTCTCGCGGTGATGCTGCTGGCCACCGGCGTGTGGTCCTTCGTGCTGCTGAACCGGACTCCCGAATGGTGGCCGGCGATCCGCTGGGCCGTGCTCGCCGGTTCGGTGGTGCTGGCGCTGCTGCTCGTCGTCCGGGCACACCGTCTCGGCAAGGCCACCGTGGCCGTCATCGCGGCGACTGTCGTCGTCGGCCTCGGTGGTCCGGCGGCGTTCTCGATCTACAACGCGGCCAGCGCGCACAACGGTCCCGGCACGATGTCGGGCCCGCAGAAGGCCGGTGGCTTCGGCTTCGGCGGCCCAGGCAAGGGTGGCCCCGGAATGCCGGGGCGCGCCGACGGCCCGCAGTTGGAGGCGCTGCTCAAGAGTGCGGACAATCGTTGGGCCGCAGCGGGTATCGGCTCGATGTCGGTGAGCGATCTGGAGCTCAAGACCGGCACGTCGCTGATGTCCATCGGCGGGTTCGCCGGAGGCGACCCGTCACCCACGCTGGCGCAGTTCCAGCAGTACGTCGCCGATGGCCAGGTGCGGTACTTCCTGGCCGACTCGGGCCGCGGCGGACCCTTCGGGCATCGCGCCGGCGCGGCTGCGGACATCACCGCGTGGGTCGAAAAGACGTTCACCAAGACCGAAGTCGACGGTGCGACGGTCTACGACCTGCAGTCGAAGGCGTAGGGCGGGCTTCTCGTCGACTGTGTGGCCTTCCGTCGACTAAATGCCGAATTCTCGACGGAAGTGCCCACAGTCGACGTTAGATCGGGCACCCCGCGGCGCGCAGACACGCCACTACCCGCGCGAGCACCACGTCGGGGCGGTCGAGCATCTCCGCGCTGACCCTGATGACCCGCCAGCCCTTCGCCTCCAGGATCGCGATGCGGTCGATGTCCCACGACCGCTGACGGCGATCCGTCCAATGTTGGACACCGTCGTACTCGACCGCCACCAGCCACTGACGCCAGCCCATGTCCAATCGGATGAACGGCGCACCGTATTGGTCGCGAACTTCGATCTGCGTCTCGGGTTCGGGCAGGCCGCCCCGGCGCAGCAGCACACGCACCCGAGACTCCTGCGGCGACTCGGCACCGCCGTCGGCAAGGTCCATGACGGCGCGCAACGTTCGCACCCCACGATGTCGTGGCCTGGCATCAGCCACCGCAAGTACGTCCGCGGGCTTCAGTCGAGTGGCGTTCATCAGGGCGTCGACCATCGGAATGGCGTCGTCGACGTCGAGCGTCCGGCCGATGTCGAAGGCGGTGCGCGCCGGGGTCGTGCACCGCATGCCGCGGACCACGCAGATTTCGGCAGGGGACAGGTTCCACGTGTGCAGCGTCAAGTTCGCGGGCCCGTGCCGGTCCTCTCGGATCAACTCGGCGGGCTCCTGCCCGTCGAGCCACTTGGTGCCAAGCACCGCTGCAGCGGACGTTCTGGCGAGAACCGCGTCGCCGCCGCACCAGAGCCAGGCGGCGCGGGCGCGCGACTGCGCCGTCAGGACCGTCTCCTTCGGCACGTACACATTCCAGTGGACGGCACGGTATGCGGTGCGAAGTTGGTAGTCGGTGACCAGCCCGCGTCGTACCGCCTCACCACCGAGAAAGGGTGCCTCCATGCCCGCACTCTTGCGGACCCGCGGGATGTGCGCCGAAACCATCCACAGGCCGCTCCGCGTCAGGACAGGAAGCGCTCGGCGTACGGCGCGAAGCGCTCGCGGACGTTCGACTCGTCGAGCCCGAACATCTGGCACGACGTCGCCACCCGGCCCAGTCGATTGCGTTGGTGCCCGGCGAGATACTCCGTCATCGCGGCCCGCGCGACGTCGGTCACCGGCTCACCGGCCAAGTCGTAGATCCGTTCGGTGACGCCGAGTTCGTCGGCCATGAAGTCGTCGAAGCGCACGTCGATTGAGCGGTCGGGCCCGATGGTGTCGCGGTCGCGCAGGAACGCCGACAGCATCGACTCGAGCCGGTCGACCCACGACGCCGCAATGCGTTCGACGGGCACCCGGCTGCGGTGCATGCGCGCCGAGTAGGTCACCATCGCGATCATCGACAGCACCACCGGCAGGGGATCGCGGTGCGTGCACACGACGACGGCCCCGGGAAACACCTTGTCCAACACGGTCAACTGCTCGAGGTGCTGCGGCGACTTGAGCAGCCACCGCCGTCCGCCGCGCAGGAACTGCAACGCCTTGAGTTGCGTCGCCAGGTATTCGTAGTGCGGTGTCTGGTCGTGCGACAGGTAGTGGTCGCGCCAGCGCGGTGCCTCGCAGAGGGTTTCCATGAGCATGGTGGAGACGTCGTTGGCGAGCAGCTGGATCTCTTCGTGCACGTGGTCGGTGGTCATTTCGTGCATGAGGGGGAAGTACGGCATGACGAGGTTCATCACCTGGACGGCCATGTCTATCCGGCTGCGCCGCGGGTCCGGCTCGATGCCGGCCTCCGACGCCAACGGAAAGGGTTCCACGCCTTCCCAATACGGCAATGTCCGGAAGGTCGGGCCGGCTCCCAGCAGGTTGTGGAGATGTGTCGTCCCCGTGCGGGGGAGGCCCACGATGACGACGGGTGGTTCCAATTCGACGTCATGGATCTCGGGGTGTCGGGTCAGTAGATCGGTGAGTAGTAACCGGTTCTTCAGCACCTGCAGCAGTTGACCGTGGAAGTTGACCACACCCACTCCGGTGAGGCCGTCGACGTCGCGGACGTCGGCCAGGTAGAGCTCGAGCCGCTCCCGGTAGTCGTCGGCGCCGAAGTCGTCGAGTCCAGTGTCGGCGATCGCCTTGGCGTGCAGGGCATCCGAGTCGAGGGGGCAGTCGGGCGCCAAGGACGCGATCATGTCGCGGACCTGATCGGCCTCGGGAGTGAATCGAGGCTCGGCGAGGTCGTCGAGATGCACTGTGGCGTCGGTCACACCGACTTATGTTACTGTCAGTTCCGTAATGACGACGGACTTTGGCCGACCTCGCGACCCGCGCATCGTCGGGGCCGTGCTCGAGGCAACGGTGGCGCTCCTCGGGGAGACCGGCTACGCCGAGCTGTCGGTCGACGCGATCGCCAGACGGGCGGGCACCAGCAAGCCGGCCATCTACCGCCGCTGGCCCAGCAAGGCGCATCTGGTCCACGAGGCGGTCTTCCCGCTCGGTGAGGCCACCGAACTGCCGGACACCGGGTCCCTGGCTGGCGACGTCCGCGCCATGGTTCGGCGCAGTGCCGACGTGCTGACTACCCCTGCGGCCGGGGCGGCGCTCACCGGACTGGTCGGCGAGCTGGCCGCCGATCCGACTCTGCATACCGCTCTGCTGCAACGCTTCTCGGGAATTCTGTCCCAGGGCTTGGCGGACCGGCTCGCCGACGCCGTCGCGCGCGGTGAGGTCCGGCCGGACGCCTCTGCGGACGAACTCGTCGAAGCCGTCGCCGGCATCACCTTCTTCGCGCTGCTCACCCATGGGCCCGCGCTCGACGACGCATGGGTGGACCGAACCGCCACCCTCATCACGAGAGGCATCAGCACATGAGCACACACGAGTCGACCACCGCCTGGCGCGAACTCTTGGACACGCTGGGCGGTCTCGACGCCTCGTTCATCACCGGCGACCGCGCCGTCACCGACGACCGGCACGTCGCCGACGGGTACCGCATGCTGGCGACGACGCTCGGCGTCGCGTTCGACACCTACCTGTTCGCCGACCCCAGTCGACCCACCTGGGTGGAGCTCAACACGCCGGTGCGGTCCGACCGTCGATGGGGCGGCGACAACACCGACGCCTACTACCTGATGTGCCCGGTCGACCCGACCCGGCGATATCGAATCAGCGGCAATCGTGGTGACAGCGTGTACTTCTCGGTGACTGCATACAACGAGCCGTCGCCCGGCGCCTGGTCGGACCGGATCGTCGCACTGGTCCGCGACGACGACCTCGAACTGGACGCCGACGGAAACTTCTCCTTCGAGTTCGGGCCGACGCCGGACGCGGCGGTGTTGATGACGCGCGACTATCAGGCCGACCCGCGGACCGGCCGACCTGTCGAGTGGCGCATCGAGGCACTCGACGAACCCGACAGCTTCCGTCACGGCGACGCCGAAACCGCGGCGGCGCTGCGGGCCAGTGCCGCTTGGATGCGGACGATGTTCGCAATCGTGCCGCTGGCCGTCGGCATGCGGAACGACGACGCCCACGATCTTGGGCACGAAACATCGCATGCCGCAAACGAGTTCGCCGACGCGTACCAGGTCTACGACGCGAACTTTGGCTGGTCTGCGCGGGACGCCTGTTACTCCTACGGCAGCTTCGTGCTCGCCGACGACGAGGCGCTGGTGATCACCCATCGGCCTCCTGCCTGCCGGTTCTGGAATCTGGTGGTGTGGAACCAGTTCATGGCGACCCCCGGGGTGGCCGACGCGCGCAGTTCGGTCAACGGCCACACCGCGGTGCCGAACGCGGACGGCTCGGTGACCATCGTGGTGTCCAAGGGGATGACGGCACATCCGAACTCGCTGACCACTCTCGACTACCCGGTGGGCAACCTGGCGTTCCGGTGGTTCCTGGCCGACGGGGTGCCGGCGCGGCCGGTGGCTCGCCTGGTCAAGGCGTCGGACGCGCCGACGACGGTGGACTAGCGCGATTTGTGGAGTCTTGGCGGTGCTCACCACCGCTGAGACTCCACAAGTCGTTGACATGCCGCGCGACCGCCGGTTACATTCCTGGGCATGATTGTAATTCTGGTTAACTTCACCAACTTAATGGTGAAGTCGTGACCGCGGCGCAGGAGCTCGACCGGACGGCGGGCAAGTACGAACTCAGCCACCTGCGGTCGCTCGAGGCCGAGGCGATTCACATCATTCGCGAGGTCGCCGCCGAGCTCGAGAAGCCGGTCCTGCTGTTCTCCGGCGGCAAGGACTCGATCGTCATGCTTCACCTGGCGCTCAAGGCATTCCGGCCCGGCCGGCTGCCGTTTCCGGTGATGCACGTCGACACCGGCCACAACTTCGACGAGGTGCTTGCCGTTCGGGACGAACTGGTGGAGAAGTCCGGCGTCCGCCTCGTCGTCGCCAAGGTGCAGGACGACATCGACGCCGGACGGGTCGTCGAGACCATCCCGTCGCGCAACCCGATGCAGACCTTCACGCTGTTGAGGGCCATCCGTGAGAACAAGTTCGACGCCGCCTTCGGCGGGGCTCGGCGCGACGAGGAGAAGGCCCGCGCCAAGGAGCGGGTGTTCAGCTTCCGCGACGAGTTCGGTCAGTGGGATCCCAAGGCGCAGCGACCCGAGCTGTGGAATCTGTACAACGGGCGCCACCACAAGGGTGAGCACATAAGGGCCTTCCCGATCTCCAACTGGACCGAGTTCGACATCTGGTCCTACATCGGAGCCGAGAAGATCACGCTGCCGTCGATCTACTACGCGCACGAACGTGAAGTCTTCGAGCGCGACGGCATGCTGTTGGCGGTCCACAAGTACCTGCAGCCCCGCAAGGACGAGAAGGTGATCGAGAAGGTCGTGCGGTTCCGCACGGTCGGCGACGTCACGTGCACCGGCTGCGTGGAGTCCACCGCGCGCACGGTTTCCGAGGTGATCGCCGAGACCGCGGTCTCGCGGCTGACCGAACGCGGCGCGACGCGCGCCGACGACCGCATCTCCGAGGCGGGGATGGAAGACCGCAAGCGCGAGGGGTATTTCTGATGGCAACGTTATTGAGGCTTGCCACGGCCGGCTCGGTCGACGACGGAAAGTCCACCCTCATCGGCAGGCTGCTGTTCGACAGCAAGGCCGTCATGGAGGACCAGCTTGCCGCGGTGCAGCGCACCTCGCAGGAGCGCGGTCACGACTACACCGACCTCGCCCTGGTGACCGACGGCCTTCGTGCCGAACGCGAACAGGGCATCACCATCGACGTCGCGTACCGCTACTTCGCCACGGCCAAGCGGAAATTCATCATCGCCGACACCCCGGGCCACGTGCAGTACACCCGCAACATGGTGACCGGTGCATCCACCGCGCAGCTTGTCATCGTGTTGGTCGACGCGCGACACGGCCTGCTCGAGCAGTCGCGGCGGCACGCGTTCCTGGCGTCGCTGCTCGGCATTCAGCACATCGTGTTGGCGGTCAACAAGATGGACCTCGTCGACTGGAGTCAGGAGCGGTTCGAGAAGATCCGCGACGACTTCCACGAATTCGCCGCACGCCTCGACGTGCAGGACGTCACGACCATCCCGCTGTCGGCGCTCAACGGCGACAACGTGGTCACCAAGTCCGACGCCTCGCCCTGGTACGAGGGTCCTGCCCTGCTGTCGCACCTCGAAGAGGTGTACATCGCCGGTGACCGCAACCTGGTCGACGTCCGATTCCCAGTGCAGTACGTCATCCGGCCTCAGACCCGCGAGCACGCCGACCATCGCAGCTACGCGGGCACCATCGCCAGCGGCGTGATGCGCACGGGCGACGAGGTCGTGGTGCTGCCGGCCGGGAAGACCAGTCGCATCACCGAAATCGAAGGTCCGGCAGGGCCTCTCACCGAGGCGTTCGCCTCGATGGCGGTGTCGATCAGCCTGGCCGACGACATCGACATCTCGCGCGGCGACATGATCGCCCGGCCAAACAACCAGCCGCACGTCACCCAGGACTTCGACGCCACCGTGTGTTGGATGTCCGACGACGCGGCGCTCGAGCCCGGTCGCGACTACGTCATCAAGCACACGACCAGGACGACGCGCGCCAGGGTGACGGCGCTGGACTACCGGCTCGACGTCAACACCCTGCACCGCGACAAGAGCGCAACGGCGTTGAAGATCAACGAACTTGGCCGCGTGACGTTGCGGACGCAGGTGCCGCTGCTGCTCGACGAGTACTCGCGCAACGCCGCGATCGGATCGTTCATCCTGATCGACCCCGACACCAACGGCACGGTGGCCGCGGGCATGGTTCGCGACACCACCCCCGCGGCGACCCGCACGGCTACCCCGAACGCCGTCCGGCACCAGAATCTGGTCACCGCGGACGACCGATTGTCCCGGGGGAGCACGGTGTGGTTCACGGGTCTCTCCGGCTCCGGAAAGTCGTCGGTCGCCATGCTCGTCGAGCAAAAGCTCCTTGAAAGTGGGCGCCCGGCATACGTTCTCGACGGTGACAACCTGCGCCATGGGCTCAACGCCGACCTCGGCTTCACGATGGCCGACCGTGCCGAGAACCTGCGACGGCTGGCACACATCGCCACGCTGCTGGCCGATTCCGGACAGATCGTGCTGGTGCCCGCCATCAGCCCGCTCGAGGAGCATCGCGCGCTGGCCCGCAAGGTCCACGAAGATCAGGGCTACGACTTCTTCGAAGTCTTCTGCGACACACCGCTGCAGGATTGCGAACGTCGAGATCCCAAGGGGCTCTATGCCAAGGCGCGACGCGGCGAGATCACGCACTTCACCGGAATCGACAGCCCGTATCAGCGGCCCAAGAACCCGGATCTGCGCCTCACACCGGACTGTGAAGTCACGGAACTGGCGCAGTACGTCATCGACATGATCGACGCGAAGAAGTGAGCGACCACGAGTTGGCGGCACGCCTGGCCACTGAAGCAGGTCAGCTGCTCCTCGGCGTGCGCACCGAGCTGGCCGACGCCACCGCCGCCGAACGAAAGGACGCCGGGGACAAGCGTGCCCATGCCTTTCTGATGGCGGCGCTGGCGGCCGAGCGGCCCGACGACGCGGTGCTGTCCGAGGAGGCCACCGAGGAGGAGAAGGCCAACTCGAAGCGGTTGGGCGCCGATCGGGTCTGGATCGTCGACCCTCTCGACGGCACGCGGGAATTCGGTGAGCTCGGTCGCGAGGACTGGGCGGTGCACGTGGCGCTGTGGCAGGCCGGCGAGCTGGTCGCAGGCGCGGTCGCGCTGCCCGCGCAAGGCGTCACCTTGGCGACGCCGAACGTTCCACCGCCGCCTGCCTCGCCCGGTGCGCCGCGCATCATCGTGTCCAGGACCCGGCCGCCGGCGATCGCGCTGGCGGTGAGGGAAGCGCTGAACGGCACGTTGGTCGAAATGGGTTCGGCCGGAGCGAAGGTCGCGGCGGTCGTGCAGGGTGTCGCAGACGCCTACGTGCACGCCGGCGGACAGTACGAGTGGGACTCGGCCGCTCCGGTCGCGGTGGCCCGAGCGGCGGGTCTGTTCACCTCGCGGCTGGACGGATCACCGCTGCAGTACAACCAGGCCGACGTGCTGCTACCCGACCTGATCGTCTGCCGCCCTGAGCTGGCCGATGCGGTATTGGCGGTCACCACCGCCCAGGGCTGAACGCCGAGCGTGGGCCTTACGTACGAATTATCGACGATCGGCGTACACAACCCCCACGGTCGGTAGGTTGATGCGATGAGCAATCCCACCCTGCGCACGCTGTCCGAACTCCCCTCGACGCCGGCACCCCTTGCCGAGTCGACCCTCGTGCTGATCGACTGCCAGAACACCTACACCCAGGGCGTCATGGAACTCGAGGGCGTACAGGCGGCACTGGACGAAGCTGCGACCTTGCTCGATCGCGCGCGGTCGGCCGGGATCCCGATCATCCACGTCCAGCACTCCGACGGCCCCGGGTCGCTCTACGACATCGAGGGGGAGAGCGGCGCAATCGTCACGCGCGTCGCCCCACGCGACGGTGAAGCCGTCGTGACGAAGCAGTATCCAAACTCGTTCGTGGAGACCGATTTCGACGAAAAGCTGAAGGCCGTGGGCGCCAGCAATCTGGTGATTGCCGGCTTCATGACGCACATGTGCGTGAACTCCACCGCCCGCGGCGCGTTCAACGCCGGCTACGCACCGACGGTGGTGGCCGCCGCGACCGCCACACGATCGCTGCCCGGTGTCGGCGGCGAACCGGTGACGGCGTCCGCCCTGCAGTCGGCTAGCCTGGCCGCGCTCTCCGATCTGTTCGCCGTAGTGGTCCGCGACGGAGCGGACATTCCCGACTGACATTGCCAAGTTGAGGTCGAACCTCCGGCGCGCAGCAAATATTCTGGTACCTTGCGAGCTGTCATAAATGACGGTCGCGAAATTTGCTGAACTGGGCCGCGCGGCGTCGCAACGCAACATCTGGGGGTCCAATGAGCAATCGCCGCAGCACCGTGCTTCGAACGATCGCGACGAAGACCGTCGTCGCTGTCCTACCGGTTGCTCTGACGTGCGCTTACGCCAGCAATCTGTTCGTGCCCCAGCCGCCGCGCCTGGCCGCCTACGACTACCAGCCCGTTGCCGAAATCACCGTGTCCGGTTCGACTGTCGGCCTGGCTGATTCGAACCTCTTCTTCCTGAGGGATCCGACCGACACGATCGACCCGGTTCGAGTTGCCGAGCATCTGGACCAAATGCAGGCACTCGGAATCGACAACATCCGGGTGTACGTGCCGTGGAAGTACGTGGAAACGACCAAGGGCGAATACGACTGGAGCGCGATGGACGTCATCATGTCCCTCGCCGCGGAGCGGGACATGGGCGTCTTGGCCGAGATGAACACCACCCCCGCCTGGGTGGACCCCGACGACCAATACATGCCCGGGGCAGCTCATCCGGACCCCGAGGACTTCAAGGACTTCGCGTCGGCCGTCGCGACCAGATACGGCTCCACGGTGTCGGCCTACGAAATCTGGAACGAGCCCAACTACGTCGGCTTCTACGATCCGATCGATCCGGCCGCGTACGCCGAGCTGCTCAAGGCGGTCTACCCCGCTCTGAAGGACATCGATCCCACGGCAACGGTCGTCGCGGCGGGCCTCGGCCACACTCCGACGAAGGACGGCGTGTTGAGTCCGGTCGAGTTCTTAGACGGCATGTACGCCGCAGGAGCAAAGGGCTACTTCGACGCGCTGGCCTACCACCCCTACCAGGAGACCACCCCATTCTCCCAGGGAACTCCCGACGGTTACGCGCTCAATCAAGCGCTGGCGATGGTTGCGCTGATGGCCAGCAACGGTGACTACGTCACCGGACCTGGCGGGCAGCCACTGTTGGACGCCAACGGGGCTCCGATCACCAAGAAGATCTGGGCCACCGAATACGGTCTGGCCACGTCGCGGGTCTCCTACGAGCATCAAGCGGCTTACATCCAGGACTTCCTCGCGACGTGGAGCATGCAGTCGTGGGCGGGGCCGGCATACGTCTTCACGACGGTCGACTCCAATCCAGGCAGTGACGATCCAGAGGAGAACTACGGCGTCTACACGGTCGACGCCAACGGCAACTGGGTGCGAAAGCCCGCGGCCGAGGTGTTGGCCGAGTGGATCATCGCGCACCCGAATCAAACGTTTGACCCGGTGGGCTCAACGCAACCCGCCAACCCGCTGACGGCCTTCGTGGTGTTCCTGCAGAAGTTGGTCCAGCAGTTCAACCAGTCGACGCGCTTGTTCGTCAATGCCGTCGTCACGGCCATCACGAACTTCCTCGGGTCGTTCGTCCGTCCGGTTGTCGCCAACGCGGCGCCGTCGACGCAGCGGGTGGCCCTCAGTGCCAGCCCTGACGATGAGTCGGCGGCTCAGACCGGTGAGACCGCGAAGGGTGCCGTGAAGATTCAGCTCGACGCGACGGGTGCGGCAGGAGCCGACACCGCGGTTCGCACCGCCGTGGACACGGAATCGGCAGCGACGAAGCCGGTCGCTGATGCGAAGCTCGTCTCCGACGAGCCGATCGTCACCGAGCCGGTGGTGACGGAACCGCCCGTCTCAGAAGCCATTTCGAGCACTCCCGAAGAGGTTCCGGCAGCTGGCGGCCTCGACGTTCCCGAACCCACCCCGGCAACGGAGAGCGGCAAGAGCTCCACGACGTCGGACGCCGCGACCGAAGCGCCGTCGACGAACACGACCGCCGACGAGACGGGAGGGCACGAGCGTCCAGAGCAAGCCGATCGCGACAAGGCGCCTTCGGCCGCGGCGTCCCCGGCTTCTCCGTCCCGGTCCACCACGGCCCAGCCCAATGCAAGCGGAGACCGCAGCGCCAACCAGGACGGCTCAGCTTCGGCAAAGCCCGCGAGCAGCGGTTCCGACGACTAGGTGGTCGCAAGTAGCTTGGCGCCCCGCTGATGGAGCGCCCAGCCACCCGCGATCAGCAACGCACCGAAGGCCAGGAATCCGATGTCCCAGGACACCGGGCCGCCCAGGTCGTCGCGGACGTGGTGCACCTCCAGCAGCATGTGGTCGACGACGCCCTCCACCACGTTGAACACGCCCCAACCGGTCAAGAGCAGTCCGGTGTGGAAGGGCCAGTTCGGCGCCAAACGGCCCTGCCGCCAAGCGATTACCGTCATCACCGATCCGCCCGTCACCAAGAGCCATGTGACGACGTGAAAGAATCCGTCGGCGACCACGTTGGCCTCCAGGCCGACGAGTGTCGTCATCGGACTGCCCGGGACACTGCTGATCATGTGATGCCACTGCAGGATTTCGTGCAGCACGATGCCGTCGACGAAGCCGCCAAGGCCGAGGCCCAGCAACAGAAACGGTGCCTTGCTGGGAAGGGCTGCGCCAGTACTGCGGTCGACGGTCATGAATGCGATGTGCCCACTGGAAGACGGTTCATGCGTCATTTGGGGCAGTCGCAGTCGATGATGATCAAATGACCCAGCCCTCGACCCGAGTCACTCGGCTCAACGAATATCAGGACGAGTCGCGCAGCGCGCTCGAAGCCCTCCTGGACAGCACGCCGCTGGCCACCGTCGCCTTGGTGCGCGACGGCCACCCGGTGATCTTTCCGATCGGATACGCGCGGGTTGGCACCGATCTGGTGATCCACGGTTCGACGGGGTCGCCGTGGCTCAGGGCGTTGTCGACGGGAGTGCCCGCGGCGGTGTCGGTCACCATGTTGGACGGCGTCGTCGTGGCGCGCAGCGCATTCGAGTCGTCGTTCCGATACCGCAGCGCCGCGCTGTTCGGCGTCTTCGAGCAGGTGTCCGGCGACGACAAGGCCAGCCTTCTCGAAGTTCTCACCGACGGCTTCATTCCCGGTCGGGTCGCCGAGTTGCGGCCAAGCACCCGCAAGGAGATCGCCGCGACGCTGGTGCTCAAAATGCCTATCGACGACGACAATTGGTCGCTGAAGGTCAGCGCCGGCTGGCCAGAGGACCCCGAGGAGGACGTCGCGGGGGACGCCTGGGCCGGAGTGGTGCCGATGGCCGTGACCTACGGGGAACCGTTGTCCGCTCCCGACCTCACCGAGGGCATTCCGGTGCCGGCGTCGGTCCTGGCGCTGGCCCAGCGCTCAGTCCAGTAGCCCCGCACGGCGGTAGAGGTCGGTGCGCCGGTCGCCGTGGACGTCGTTGTTGTCGTTGAATTGCTTGATCCGCGATTCGGCGAGGTCGACGTCCGCGGTGATCCGGCCGGGTGTTCCGTAGTCGGCGATCGCCATCGGATAGCCGTCCGCGTCGACGATCACGCTGCCGCCGATCCAGTCTTGGCCGCGTTCGGTGCCCGCGCGGTCGCACACGGCGGTCGCCATCCTGTTCATGCCCGCGCCCGCGAGTGCGCGCACCTGCTCGGTGGGCCGCTCGCCGACGGGGCGGGGGAGCAGCGGCCAGTTCACCGGCGCGCAGAGCAGGTCCGCGCCCTGCAGGGCCACCGCGCGCACCCACTCGGGGAACTCGACGTCGTAGCAGACCATCACGCCGAGGCGGCCGTGGTCGGTGTCCAGCACCAGCGGCAGGTCGTCCGCGCGATCGAACACCCGGTTCTCGGTGTCCCACAGGTGTGCCTTGCGGTAGACGCCGCGCAACCCGCTCGGGTCGACGACGGCGGCGCTGTTGTAGACCTTGTCGCCCGCGGCCTCCGGAAACCCGGCGACGATGGTCAGGTCGAAGGCCTCGGCGAGATTGGCCCACGCGGTGATCGTCGGCCCGTCGCGGGTCTCGGCGAGCGACTCGAGTTCGGCGCGGTCGGCGAACATGTAGCCCGACGAGGCGAGTTCCGGAAGCACCACGATCTGCGCGCCGTCGCGGGCCGCGTCCTCGATCGCAGTCGTCGCGGTGGTCATGTTGCCGGTGGTGTCGCCGACGTGCAACGGGATCTGGCAGCAGGTGACACGGGTAGTCATGTGTCGATGGTGGACCATCCTCTCGGGATTCGCAGCCAGGTCGATGGCATGATTCGCTGCATGCGGATGTCGGCCAAGGCGGAATACGCCGTTCGGGCGATGGTGCAGCTGGCCACGGTCGCCGACGGCGTCCTCGTCAAGACCGACGATCTGGCCAAGGCCCAGGGCATTCCGCCGCAGTTCCTCGTCGACATCCTGTCCGATCTGCGCACCGACCGGCTGGTCCGCAGCCACCGCGGTCGCGACGGTGGCTATGCGCTGGCCAAGCCGGCGGCCGAGATCAGTATCGCCGACGTCCTGCGTTGCATCGACGGTCCCTTGGCCAGCGTCCGCGACATCGGTCTCGGCGATCTGCCGTACTCGGGGCCGACCGTGGCACTGACCGACGTGTGGCGCGCGCTACGCGCCAGCATGCGGTCGGTGTTGGAGGAGACCAGCCTCGCCGACGTCGCGACGGGTGATCTGCCCGGGCACGTCGCCGCCCTCGCCGGTGACTACGTGGGTCAGGAAGAAGAACGCGGCCACGGCTGAGGGGCGTCAGCCGCCGGAGCCGTATGGCCGGGTGATGATCTCGAGGTAGTGCCCCGCCGGATCCTGGAAGTACACGCCCCGGCCGCCGTCGTGGTGGTTGATCTCGCCGGGTTTGGTGCCGCGCGGGTCGGCCCAATGCTGTTGTCCGCGCTGCAGAATGCGGTCGTAGATGGCGTCGAAGTCGGCCTCGTCGACGAGGAACGCGTAGTGCTGCGGGTGGATCTCCTGGTCGTCGGGCACGTTGGCGAAGTCGAGGCTGACGCCGTGCTCGACCGTGACGACGAGGAAGGGCCCGAACTCCTTGGCGGGCGCCAACCCGAAGACGTCGGTGAAGTAGGTCGCCGACTCTTCGCGGTTCCTGGCGGCCACGACGGTGTGGTTGAAATTGATGGACATGTCAATCCAGTGAACCACCTAGGGTGCGCGGGGGCGACGTTGCAGGATGTAGCCATGAGTTTCGACGTCCGTTCCCTCGACAAGCCGGTCATCGTCGCTCCCATGGCGGGCGGGCCGACGACACCCGAGCTCGCTGCGGCGGGATCCAATGCCGGTGGGCTGGGGTTCCTGGCGGCCGGCTATCTCACCGCCGAGGTGCTGGCCGAGCGCATCGTCGCGGCGCGCCAGCTGACGACGGGGCCGCTAGGGGTGAACCTGTTCGTCGTGCAGTCGAGCGCGGCTCGGCCCACGGCGATTCAGGAGTACGCCAAGGCGTTGGGCGGCGAGTCGAAGCGGTACGGCGCCCGCCTTGGGGAAGCGCGTTTCGACGACGACCACTGGTCGGCGAAGCTCGACGTCGTACTAGACCTCAAGCCCGAGGTGGTGTCGTTCACCTTCGGGCTGCCGTCGGTGCAGGAATGCACCCGGCTAAAGGATGCGGGCATCAACACCGTCGCCACCGTCACCACCCTCGCGGAGGCCGAGCGTGCCGTCGCATGCGGAGTCGACGCCGTGGCGGCTCAGGGTCCCGCGGCGGGCGGGCATCGCGGCACGCTCGATCCCGCGGCGTCCCCTGCGACCCAGCCGCTCGACCAGTTGGTGCGCTCGACGAGCATCGCGCTCGACGTTCCCGTGATCGCGGCGGGAGGTCTGATGACCGCGGCCGATCTCGCCGACGTCTTCGTGTCGGGAGCCGTTGCGGCACAACTCGGAACCGCTTTCCTGCTTGCCGACGAATCAGGAAGTAGCCCGGTGCACCGTGCGGCCCTGGTTGATCCCCAATTCACCGAAACCGTTGTCACCAGGTGCTTCTCGGGGCGTTACGCACGCGGGCTTCGTAACCGCTTCGTCGACGACCACGACGCGCAGGCCCCGCTCGGCTACCCCGAGATTCACCACCTGACCAGCCCGGTGCGGGCGGCGTCGGTTCGCGCCGGTGATCCGCACGGTGCAAACATTTGGGCGGGCACTGGTTTTCAGAAGGCAGCCACCGGTTCGGTCTCCGACATCATGGCATCGCTGGTGTGACAAACCCGGGGGGTTAACCCCCGTCCAGGTCTCCGGAAAACGCCATGGGAACGACGTCGTCGAGCTCATAGCGTTAATGACATCAGGGAGCGTCGGGCTTCCGGTCGAACAAGGAGACCAACCGTGAAGTATTACCTTACAACAGCTTTCGCCACCGTTGCCGTGGCCGCCGCACTCGGCTCCGCCGCGGTCGCCACTGCCGCACCCAGTGGCCCGTCACGGGTCGAGGACACGGTGCGGACACTCGAGGCCGACGGGTACCACGTCATCGTGAATCGCGTTGGAACCGGCCAGCTCTCGTCGTGCACCGTCGAGTCGGTTCACCCGGGTCAGACGTACTCGACGATGGACTCAAGGGGCGGCTCGTCGCCCGCGCTCACCGTCATCTCCAAGACGGTTCACGTAGACCTGGTGTGCTGATTGGACATTCGAAAACGGCCACTTGCAGCGTGCTGCAAGTGGCCGTCTCGCGTATGCGGACTATCGGCGGGTGTCGATCGCGATGCTGCCGCCGTCGGACCGCACCGTCACCTCCGAGACGGCACGCGCGGGGTCCGTCGTCTCGGGGACCTCGACCGAGGTGGCGTCTTCGGAGCGGGTCTTGACGAGGTAGGGCCCCGTCGCGGGCAGGGTGAGCGAGATGTCGCCGTCACGGGTGGCGGCGGTGATCTTGCGCGGGGCGGGCTCGGCGAAGGTCACCGCGACGTCGCCGTCTGCGGCGTCGGCGACGAAGGATTCGCTGACCGAGAGCGGCTTCCGTGCCGCGATGTCCCCGTCTCGCGTCGAGGCGTCGACGACGTGCACCGCCCCGTTCAGCACGACGTCGCCGTCGGAGCTGCGGGCGACCAACCTGTTCAGGTCGGCGTCGACGGTCAAGGTGCCGTCGCTCTGCTGGGTGGTGACGAACAGGTTTGCCGCGAGCGCCGGCGGCAGGGTTACCGTCAGATCACTCGACCCGAAGCCGGCGACCTGGCCGCCGGAGTCTCGGGTGACGCGTATCCGCGTCTGATCGGCGTCGGTGGTCACGGTCAGGCGCTGCTGAGCGCGACGCGAGGAGCCCACCGTGTGCAGTTCGGCGCGGGGCGTGGTGACGTTCGGATCGGACTTCACGTGGACCGACACGTCGGACCCGTCGATCGCGAGCGACCGCATGTTGCCAGGGAGGTCCTTTCCGTCGTTGCTCGCGCGCAGCGAGCTGAGTCCCCAAGCCGCCACGCCGAGACCCGCGACACTGCCGACGACGAGGATCGCCGCGGCGATGACCAGCATGACGCGCACCGCGGTGCGGTTGCCGGGGGTGAGCGGTGGCGGAGCCGCGTGGGGAGCGAAGGTGGTCATGGTCAAAGGCCTTTCGATCGTTCAGGATTCGAGGTAGCGGAGGACGGCGAGGACACGGCGGTTCTCGCTCTCGTCGGGGGTCAGGTTCAACTTCGTGAAGATCGAGGCGATGTGCTTCTCGGCCGAGCCCACCGAGACGTGGAGCGAGCCCGCAATGGCGGAGTTGGCCCGGCCCTCCGCCATCAGTTGGAGCACTTCGAGTTCGCGAGGGGTCAGCGCGTCGAGGGTGGAACGCTGCCGTGACCGGACGAGGATCTGCGAGACCACCTCGGGGTCCAGCACGGTGCCTCCACCACCCACGACCTCGACGGTGTCGAGGAACGACGGCACGTCGGCGACGCGGTCCTTCAGCAGATAGCCGAATCCCCTGGTGTCCGAGGCGATCAGGTCGGAGGCGTAGCGCTCCTCGACGTAGTGCGAGAGGACGAGCACCGGCGATTCGGGGTTCTGGCTGCGCAGTAGCGCCGCGGCGCGGATGCCTTCGTCGGTGAACGTCGGCGGCATGCGGACGTCGAGGATCGCGAGGTCGGGTCGGAGCTCGTTGACGATGCGCAACAGGTCGGTGGCATCGGATACGCCGGCGACCACTTCGTGGCCCGCGTCGATCAGGATGCGCTCGATGCCCGCCCTCAGCAGCGCGGAGTCCTCGGCGATCACGATCCGCATGGCAGCACCGCCGTCACGATGGTGGAACCGGTGACCGGACTGGACACCTCGAAGGTGCCGCGCGCTGCCGTGACGCGCTCGCCGAGACCGCGCAGCCCCGTCGCGTCGTCGTCGGCCGTGACGGTCGCACCGCCTATGCCGTCGTCGTAGACCGAGACGAACAGCGCGTTGGTCGCCTCGTCCAATCGGACGGTGACCACGGCCTGGGTGGCGCGTGCGTGTTTGGCCACGTTGGTCAGCGCCTCGGCGACGACGAAGTACGCGCACGACTCCACCTCGTCGGGAAGGCGGCGTGGTAGGTCGACGTTCAACGACGTTGGCACACCCGAGGTTTCGATGCGTTGCACCACCGAGGACAGGGCGGCGTCCAGGCCGCGGTCGGGGAGGATGGTCGGGGCGATGCCGCGCACGACGTTGCGCAATTCGACCAGTGCGCTCTTCGCGTCGTCGTGTGCCTCGCCGATGAGTTTCTTGGCTTGCGGCAGATCGGTGTCGAGCTTGGTTTGGGCCAGGCCGATCGTCATCGCCAGTGACACCAGCCGGGGTTGCACGCTGTCGTGGAGATCGCGTTCGATGCGGTGCCGTTCGGTTTGGGCCGAGGAGACCGCGCCTCGACGCGCGTCGGTGAGCGCGCTGACTTCGTTCTGCAGTGCGGCAGTCGGCGACGGCGGCAGCAGCCAACGGTCGACGGCGGCGTCGACGACGGGGGCGAAGACGACGATGGCCACGGCGGCAACCAGCGCGACGACGGCCAGAACCCAGGCCAGAGGCGGTGAGATGAACCAGAAGTCGGCGTCGAGGTCGCTGCGGCTGACCGCCGACGCCACCGCGGGGCCGGTGATGGCAAACGTCAACAGCGCCAACGCAATTCCAGATGCGAGGATGTCGTAGGTCATCCGCAGGTAGTGGTGTGCGACGACCTTCCAGAAGCGGGCGCTGCTGACGTCGAGCCACAGTTGGTGCGCCCACCGCTGAAAGCCGTCGTACGGCGAGGTGCGGCGTGGTGGAACCGGGATGCCGAAGCCGAACACTGCCTCGCTGCGGATGCGCTCCACCCGGTCGACTCCCCGCATCAGGTAGACGAATACGACCCCGGCGGCGAAGAATCCGACGACCGAGGGGATCGACGAGACGGCGATGATCAGAATCGTCAGGGGAATCCAGAACCAGACGAGGCCCAGTGCGGCACCGGTCAGCATCGAGGCCGAGGGCACGACGCCGATCCGACGAACGGGGACGGCGTCGTCGTCCTGGAGGGGAACCGGCATGTCGAGGGTCGTTGAAACCATGCCTTCAACCTAGGGAGTCGCGGGGCCCAGCGGGTATGGCGTTTTCCCGAGACCTCCGTGGGGGTTAACCCCCGCCTGCGGAGTGAGGGTTTGCGGCCCGTTGCCAACCGTCGGGAACCTCAGTGGTGATCGCAGTGGTGTGGTTGGTGCGCTCGATGTGAGATCGGAGCGTGGCGCGAGTGCTCGGGGCTGGCGTGGTCGCTTGTTCACCCTAATCACCATTAAAAGCCAGTCTGTGGACGGGCCGGGTGTAGGCCGGAAGTGCCTCGTGGCGACTCCGCGACGCCCAGAAAGTCAGGTCATCACCCGATATCGGCCGGTGACCGCCGGAGATAACGTTCGCGTGGTCTTCCCGGATGCGGCAGACGTCCTCACTTGATACGCCACGGAATCCTCGTGGCTCCACGAAAGGGCCACCCATGTGGTTGATCACTGTCACCTGCGCTGCGGCGGCAGCGGCCGCCCTCGCCACCGTGGCGGCTCCCGTGGCCTCGGCCGAGCCGCGTGACGGCTTTCTCGACGAGCTGGCGACCCTGAACATCGTGCTGCCGGGCGCCACCGTCGCTGACACCGTCGGCGCCGGTTATCACACCTGTGATCTGTTGCGCAGCGGCACCACGGTTCTCGACGCCATGGACGCGGCCGAACACGATTACTCGCTGCCACCCGGGCAGGGCACGCTGTTCGTCAGCGCCGCCACCACCAACCTGTGCCCCGACTTCGCCGGCTGACGAAGGTTTCAGGTGTTCACCCGATGTCACCGCCAGCGTGGCGTGCCATCTTTCTGTGAGTCCGCCGTCTGGAGTGGGCAGTCATCCGACGCGGTCCAGCCGACCGTGTGGTCAATTCTGGGGAGATCATCGTGACACGACGACGTTGGCTCGCAGGGACTCTCGCGTACGCCGCGGTCCTACTGACGGGGCAGGTGCTCGTTGGTGCGCCGGCAGCCCACGCCGATCCGCTCGACCCGATCAGGGCCGCGGTCAACAACGCCCGCCAGGGGGCACCCTGTGGGGCACTGAAGTACAACATCGCCCTCGAGGGCGAGGCGCAGGCAGCTGTCGGAAACCGGTCGCCGGGTGTCCCGCCCGCGGGGCAGTACAACGGCAGGTTCCTCACCTTCAAGGGTTTCGGCGATCCGCAGGGTGCTGCCATTGGAGCGATGATGAGCGCGGCGGCCACCGCTGCGGTGCGCGACTGCTCCTACACGGAATTCGGGGTGGGATTCGTCCGCGACGAGGACGAGGAGGACGACACCGTCGCTCTCTCACTCGGCGCTCCGCCGGCCCCCGCAGCACCCGTGCAGTGCCCGCCGGGATCGACGTCGCCGACCGTTCCGGCCGGTCAGCAGTGCACCGCGGCTCCGCCGGTGCAGTGCCCGCCGGGGTCAACCAGCCCCACAGTGCCCGCGGGCCAGCAGTGCACCGCCGCACCCAAGCCGGACGTCCAGTGTCCCGACGGCAAGACCGTTCCGGCAGGGGCCGAGTGCCCGGCACCGACCGACGCCGTACGCGTGTCGTTCAGCAAGGGCTTCGGCGTCTGGAAGGTCAACGTCGCCAACTCCGCGGACATCAGCGGTCAGTGCACCTACAAGGCCACCAGCGACAACGGAACACCAGGTGCGTCAAGGAATTTCGCGATCGCCGCGAAAGGCACCGCCGGGTTCACCGTCCCGGCGCCGTTGTTCCTGACCTCCTACCACGTGGTGACCTCCTGCACGGGCACCTACGCGGGAAACACCGTCGAGTTCGGGCACGACGAACAGGACGTCTCGTTGGGCTCGTGACACAGCGCCCGACACGGCCCGATCTTCGCTCGGGCCGTGTCGGTTGTCACCGTCAGTTTTTGCCGGTGTGTCTATGGAGCACCCAGGTGCCAGCTTGGAATTTCCTTCGCTTCGACTGGCAATTTGCCACCAATGCTGCCATTCTTCAGCCGTGTGGGGATTGGTCGAGCGGCCGACCGAAGAACGCATCGCCGCGGAATTCTTGGCGGCCGCCGCTGGCCGGCCCGCCCTGCTGGTGATCGAGGGCGAACCGGGGATCGGCAAGACCACCGCATGGCGCGAGATCGTCGACCGCGCTCAGCGTTCCGGCTTCCGTCTGCTTCGAACGCGGCCATCGGCGGCGGAAACGGGAGTGGCTTATGCCGGCCTCGGCGACCTGCTGGACGGCGTCGAAACGCCACTGCTCGACGGCTTGGCCCCACCGCAGCGGGCCGCGCTCGACCACGTCCTGCTGCGCGGCAGCGCCAAGGCCGAGCCAGTGTCCGCCCGCGCCGTGGCCTCGGGCACCCTGACTTTGCTTGCCGCGCTTGCCCGGCAGAATCCGGTGCTGCTGGCCGTCGATGACTCCCAGTGGCTCGACGCCTCGACCGGGTTCGTGCTCGGCTTCGTGCTGCGGCGTCTCGACCTTGGGATCGGTGTGCTCGCGACAGTGCGCCCGGGACAACGGAATTCACCGTCTTCAGCATGGTTGCGCGATGCCACCCCGGTGTGGTCGGTCGACATGTCATTGCCACGCTTCACGGTCGATGACATCGACGTCCTCGTGGGCAGCGCGCTGCACCGAAGAGCGCCGCGCCGCGCCGTCACCCACATCCACGAATTGTCCGGGGGCAACCCCTTCTACGCGCTCGAACTCACCCGGACCCTGACCGACAACGGTCGGCTCCAGGTTCCGGCGTCACTGGTCGACCTCCTCGGGGCGCGGGTCGCCCTCCTCGACGAGGAGGTGCGTCGGGTACTGCTCGTCGTGGCGGCGACGACGGGGGCGACGGTCGAGCTGGTGGCCGATGCCCTCGACATTCCCGCGTCGCACGCTGCGACCCTGTTGGAGGCAGCCGAGTCGGAGGAGATCGTCAGGCTGTCCGGCCACCGGGTCCGGTTCGTCCACCCGCTGCTCGCCCACGCGGTCTACACCGGTGCCGCCCCCGCCGACCGTCGGGCGGTCCATCGCCGGCTAGCCGAGGCGGTGCCCGAATATGAGTCTCGGGCAAGGCATCTCGCGCTGGGCTCGATCGTCGGCGACGCCGCCACCACCCGCGCTCTCAGCGACGCCGCCGACATCGCGCTGAACCGCGGGGCGCCCGCCGCGGCGGCCGAACTGCTCGAGCTGGCGGAGTCACTTGGCGCCGACGATCCGGCCTTGCGGATCCGCGCGGCCACAGCGCACTTCGACGCCGGTGACGCGGCCCGCGCGGAGGCGGTGCTGCAACAGGCTCTTGGCTCGGTGAAGGCCGGTCCCGAGCGCGCGAAAGCCGCCATGGCACTGGCGCGGATCCGCATCTTCGGCAACGGCTTCGGCGAGGCGCGTGACGTTCTGGTCCGCTACGAACCCGAAGCCGGCGACGATCCCGAATTGTTCGTCCGGATGCGGGTGCTGCTGGCGTTCTGCCTGTACAACACGGGTCGCGCGCGGGAGGCCCAGGCCTGCGCCCGCGCTGCCGCCGACGAGGCACAACTGCTCGGCAACCCCGTGCTGCTGGCCGAGGCGCTGGGCCTTCGGATGATGATCGACCTCAGCTGCGGCCGCGGGATCGACCTGGCGGCACTGCGCGAGGTGGCAGCATGGGAGGGCGTGGATGCGCGGACGATCCCGCTGGCCTTCCGTCCCCGAGGGCTGCTCGCGGTGGCCGAGTCCTGGACCGGAGAGCTCGACGAGGCGTTCGCGGGGCTCCGGGAGCTCCGGCAGCGCTGCAGGGAGGTCGGCGAGGAAGGAGAGGCGTATTACATCGACTTCCATCTCGCCCTGCTCGAAACGTGGCGGGGCAACCACGAGGCAGCCGCGGACATCTGCGACGCCCTGGCCACGGGCGCCCAGCATCTCGACGATGGCCTCGTCGCGTTTAACAGCCTCGTCGTTCGCTGCTTCCACACGGCGCACACCGGCGAAGTGGACGCCTGCCGGTCCTTGGCGGCGGAGGCGTACGACATCGGCCGCCGTGCGGGGGCCATCCAGATGAGCCTGCTGGCGCTGGCGAGTCGCGGAATCCTCGAGGTGTCGCTCGGCGAATACTCCGCTGCGCTGCAGGTCCTGGCACCCTATGTAGAGCACCTGCACGCAAACCCCGAGTTCACCGAGATCGTCATCGCCGCCGGTGTCCCTGACGCCATCGAGGCCATGGTGGGCCTGGGCCGTGCGGACGATGCCGCCGCGCTGGTCGACCTGATGGAGCGCAACGGCCGCCGGCTCGACCGCGCGTGGATGCTCGTCGTCGCGCTGCGTGGCCGCGCACTGGTGCTCGCGGCGGCCGGCGACCTCGACGGCGCCGAGGAAGCGCTGGCCAACGCCATGGTCCAGCACGACAGGCTGCCGATGCCGTTCGAGCGGGCGCGAACTCTGTTCGCCTGCGGCCAGATCCACCGTCGGCGCCGACGACGAGCGTTGGCGCAGCAGAACTTCCACGAGGCCGTACAGATTTTCGACACAGTCGGGTCGCCGCTATGTGCCCGCCGCGCCCGCGCCGAACTGGCGGCCGCGCCGGTACCGTCGGCCCGCGGCAACCTCACTGGCGCCGAGCACCGCGTGGCCGAGCTGGCTGCCACCGGGATCACGCAGCGCGCGATCGCCGATGCGCTCTTCGTCAGCCCCAAGACCGTCGACTCCCATCTGCGCAGCATCTACCGCAAGCTCGGCGTCCACTCCCGCAGTGAGCTGGTGCACCGGTTGTCGCGGCCCGCTCCGCCCGGTGCACCTCATCGGCAGTGACGCGGGGAGACGTCACAGTCAGGTCCCCCGGGCCGGGCCAGTCTCCCTACACCGTCTAGCTGCCGCACTAATCGCTGATTTCCCCAAGAACGCAATGGGCCGCCAGATCTATCTGCCGTTGACCCGTGTCCACCACCCGGGGTCAACCTCACGTCATGACCCGCAACAACTAGCTGGATCTTTCACGATGTGGTGGCGTGCAGTGGGACGATGCGGCTTGCGACCTATGACCGGTATGGCCCCCGAAGTTTCCACATTCAGTTATTCGTGAGATCTCTTCCCCAGGCCGCGCCCTCGGGCTCGACCAAGAAGCACCAAGCGTTCGGCGAGCACGCGCTCTTCACCTTCACCACCTGTCCGACGTTCAGCTGGCCGATGACCCTGGCGTCACCGTCGTCGTTAGCTCTGTCGTAGAGGTCCGTATCGGCGCTCACCGTGGCCGTGGGCTCGTCCGGTGGTTTAGGTACATCCGGAGTCACTGGGGGCTGAGGAGGCGGTGCTACGGCGGGAACGCAATCGAACTTGGCTTTCGAAGACCAGGTGTTGACAACACCTTCGCTGTTCTTGGCGGTGCCTCGCGCAGTGAGGTCATCATCGACGTAGCCGTCCCAGCGGGTTGTCAGGCCGTTGTTCCATTTGAAGTCGACCGTGATGTTGCGGCCACTGATTCGTCCGACAGCGGTGCCGTTAGTCCACACCCCACTTCCGTTCTGCGTGTATCCGGCGTTACCGGAGAAGAAGTCGCCAGATTTGTCGACCACCACCGTCACGTTGTTGTCCTGCGCGACTTCCATGGCAGGGCTGTTGTAGGAGTAGCTGCTGCATGCGGGTGCCAGGGGAAATTGAGGCAATGCGTGGGCCGCCGGTGATGCGAGGGGCAATGCGGCAGCTAGGACGCTCACCGCAAATCCGTTGGACACCAAGTGTTTTAAACGTCGGCGGTCTTGACCGGGCGAGATTGTCTCGCTGTCACGAATCATTGGCTGTAATGGCTTGGGCATGCCGTCTCCTGCCGTCGCGATTGGCAACTTCGAACCATCACGATGTCACTCAAGGCCGTATCAAAGAAATAGGGTGTTTGCCTTACTTCACCGACTTTGACAAGCGCCGGTCACCGGTTTCTTTGCCGGGCGCGAGGTTTAGGGCGAGTTCAGCTCGCCGTAGTGGGACCACGAGTCGGCATCAGTTGGCCGAGTTCGGCTACCCGTCGCTCGGACGGCGACAGGGAATCGGCCGAATGCTGACCGACGTTGGCGCGGCCAAGGTTTGGCGCGGGCGTGTTCCGCCCACAGCGGGGCCCAAGCGGCTCGAAGGTCTCCAGCGCCCGCCGGAGAAAGGTTGCGGCGGTGCAATCGCGGCGTTGGCGTCGTTCGAGTCGGCCGGCGACGAGCTGGGCAGTGGCGGGTGGCGCGCCTATGGGTCGACCTCAATCGCGCCCGCGCCAACCACACCACCGCGATCTCCGTCGAAATCCTCGACGGTTCCCAGCAGGCCGCTAACACTAACTGCGCGGTATTGGGGTTAACCCCCGCCTGCCGCGCGATGAGTTTCGTCCTCGCGGGGTGTCTGCCCCGGTACCGATCGATCCCCAACGATGGAGCCCAACCGTGAACATCACCGCCGACACCACCACGTCCAGCCTTGGCGCCAAGGTCGGCGTCGCCATCAGCGTCCTGGTCGGGGCCTTCCTGGCCGTCGACGCCGCTGGCAAGCTCGCCGGGATCCAGCAGGTCAAGGACGGTACCGAGGCGCTGGGGTTCCCCGCTGGCCAGGCGCTCGTCATGGGCGTCGTGCTGACGGTGTGCGTCGTGGTCTACGCCGTTCCGCGCACCGCGGTGCTCGGGGCGCTCGGCATCACTGCGTATCTCGGCGGGGCGGTCACCGCGAACATGCGTGTCGAGGCCCCGTTGTTCAGCGCCACCCTGTTCGCCGTCTACCTCGGCGTGCTGATGTGGGTCGGCATGGTGCTTCGCCGTCCGGAACTGCTGAGGGTTGTGGGACTCGCTCGTTGAAGTCGGCCTCGGCGCGGCGTGTCCGCGTGCCACAATCCGGTCGTGCAAATCGGAATGACGCTGCCGGTGATGGAACCCGATCTCGACGCCGCCGTGCTGAAGGAATGGGCGCGCATCGTCGACGACGGCCCGTTCAGCTCATTGTGCTGGGGTGAGCGCATCGCCTTCGACAACCCCGATTCGCTGACGCTGCTCGGGGCCCTCGCCACCTGGACCGACCGAGTCCGTCTGGTGACGACGGTCATCGTCCCTCAGCTACACGACCCGGTGATGCTCGCCAAGGGCCTCGCCACCGGCGACATGCTGAGCGGGGGACGCCTGACCGTGGGCATCGGCGTCGGCGGCCGTCAGGAGGACTACGACGCGGTCGGCGCCGACATGGCGACCCAGACGATGCGCGGCATGGCGGAGCGGGTCGCGATCATGAAGCGGGTGTGGGCGGGGGAGAAGGTCACCGAATCCGTACTGCCGGTTGGCCCTTCGCCGGTGCAGCCGGGCGGCCCTCCGTTGATGGTCGGAACCATCGGACCCAAGACCGTTCGAAGCGCGGCGACCTGGGCCGACGGAATGGCGGGGACGACGCTCGACCTCGACGTCACCAAGCAGAACGAATTGTTCGACGTCGCGCGTACCGCGTGGGGTGAGGCCGGACGGCCGAAACCCCATCTGGCGACGTCGTTTTGGTTCGCGATGGGCGACGGTGACGGTCCGCGTGCTCAGGTGCACCGGCATCTGCGGCGCTACATGAACTGGATCCCCGCCGAATTCGTCGACGCCATGGCGCCGACGACGGGCTGGGCGGGTGGCGAGGACGAATTGCGCGACGTGCTGCGCTCGTTCGAAGCCGTTGGGACCGACGAGGTTCATCTCATCCCGACGAGCTCGGACGTCGACCAGTTGCGTCGCGTGGCCGACGTCGCGAAGGACTTTGCCTGACGCCGAGCCTCAGGAGGCGCGGGACCGCCGGGTGCGGCCAACGCACAGTGCGTCCCACTGCCGCGGTGAAAGACGTTCCCGCAGTTGCTCGATGGCGCGACGCGGCAGCATCAGCCGGGAGTACGCGTAGTACGGCGACCTGCTGGAGTACGCGAACGTCACCGAATACCGTTCGGTCTCCGTCGGGGGGAAGACGCGATGGAACACCTGCCCGGTGTCGACGAGAACCGACGTCATCCGGGGTCCGGTGACCTGGGTCCACTGGTTACGCGGCACCACGGCGTCCATCTTGTCGTCCGGTACGCCACGGAGGTCGAGGCCTCGGGAACCGCGAATCGCGGCGCTGTGGGTCTGGTGGATGAAGCCGAAGGGGCCGGCGCCTGCGTCGACGTCGCTGAGATAGACGATGACCTTGAAGATTCGGCGGTCCTCGTGGTCGAGGTGCCAGCGCCGCACCACCTCGTGATTGCGACCCGCCGCCGACTGGACCAGTTCGCGCTTGACCTCCATGCCGAGATAGCGCACCGGCAGACCGATGTGGCATTCGGCGAGATCCAGAAGGTGATCGGACAGCCCCCACGTGAAGAGGGTGGGGTCGACGGCCAGCTCGCGTGGCGTGGCCTTGACGCACGGCTCGTCGACGTTCTTGCGGCGCAATAGCTCGACGAGCCCATCCGCGGCGTCGATCACCTCAGCTGGCAGGTTGGCCGGGCGGACGGCGACCCCGGCGTCGTTCATGGCGACGAGCACCTCGAGTTGATCGACAGAGGGGAGGGGCAGCTGGCTCGCATGCTCGGCAAGGCGCCTCTGGTACCGACGGTCGCTCACCTGGCTGACCAGCGGCATCCGGGTGGCGGCCCGGCGGAGGAGCGCACCGCGGCGCGCGACGGCGCTGACGACTCGGGGAACCAGCGCGCGGGCGGCGTGGGTCGTGTCGGCCGGCGCGAGGTCGGCGTCCACCACGGGTGTCAGCGGTAGCAGTGTCACGGCGGGCCCCCAGATGAAAAGCATACTTTCGCCCCGTTTTCGTGACGATCGTAAGAACCTACCATTGGTATGTTCTTTTTGGGAGCGTCACTGTCGTTGCAAAGAAGCGCGCACGGACTGCGGACCGCGAGTCGAGTATGACCACCGACGCAAAGGGCTTAATTGCTGATCACGGCGTCCATGGCGGCAGCCCCGGTGTTCGGATGGCCAACGTGTCGTCGAAGTGAAGTGTCATGGACGTTAATTTGCCCAATCTGCACCCGAGGGCGCGGAGGGCTATGCGGCGGAGATCCGCTGACGGACCTCGAAGTCCATCCCGACGGCTTCGGCGACGTAGATGTCCTGTGACATCTGGTTGCCGCGCATGCTGACTTCGCCCCGCGGGCTGACGTAGGTCAGGTTCTCTGCGGCGGCGGTGAGCTCGGGAACGCCGAGCGATCCAGCCCGGGTTGCCAGCGTGATGAGCAAGGTCAGCGCCTCGTAGCAGGATTCGCCGATGCTGTTGAGCGCGGGCGCAGCCGGTCCGAAGCGCGAGTAGTAGCGCTCGGCGAAGTCCATGCTCGCCGCCGTGTTGAGCGCTTCGAAGTAGCCCGCGGATGCGAACAGGCCCTCGTTGCTTTCGGAACCACTGGCCATCAGCATGTTCTCTTCGACGTGCGGGCTGAGTCGGGGCACCGCGGCGGCCATGCCGGAGGCCGCGAACTGCCGGTTGAACTCGACCCCGTCCCCTCCGACCAAAAGCAGCAGCACTCCCGATGCACCGGTGGTCTCGACCTGCCGGATGGCGGCGCTGAAGTCGGACGTGCCCAGCGGCAGGTAGAGCTCGCCGACCAAGGGACGCCCGCGGGCCTGGGCGTGCAGGCGTGCGGCGGTGCCCGTCTCACGGGGCCAGACGTAGTCGTTGCCGATGACGACCCATCGGTCGACCCCGAACTCGGTGTTCATCCAGTCCATCGCGGGCAGGAGTTGGCGCGACGGGGTCTCTCCGGTGAGGAACAGCCCTGGCGTGCGCTCGCCGCCCTCGTACAGCGGTCCGTACACGTAGGGCACGCGGTTCGCGGTGACCCTCGCGACGGCCTGGCGCACCGGCGAGATGTGCCATCCGGTGACCGCGTCGATTGCCCCGAGTTCGAGCAGCGCGGCGATCTCGGCCGCCACGGCCGCCGGCGCCCTGCTGCCGTCCACGGGCACCAGTCGAATCCGGCGTCCCAGCAGTCCCGCGCGGGCGTTCACGTCGGCGATCGCGAGGTCGGCGCAGGCCTCGCACGACGGCCCGTAGATCCCGGCGGACCCGCTCTGAGGCACCACCAGAGCAACGTTGAGCGTTTCTCGGACCGAGCCGGCGGAAAGCTTGCCGAACACGTCCCACCTCCGTCCACTGTTGCGTGGATACCGATCGTGAATGCCCTTGGTTACCGGGGCATTTCGTGGGTGTTATCGGCCGGGAACCGGTAGTTCCGCCACCCGAGCCAGCGTGCGCAGAAGCGCAGCGGCCGTGTCCTCGCCGAACTCGTCGGTCAGAGCGGCCTTCAGCGACGCCTCCTGACGGGCCAACTTGCGTACCTTCGTCTTTCCCTTCGACGACAGGTACACCAGCACCCGGCGGCGGTCCATCGCGTCGACGCGACGGACGACGAACCCACCGTCGACCAGCTTGTCCACGATGCGCGTCAACGTCGGCGGGGCCACCGACATCGCCGCGGCGATGTCGCTCATGGTGAACCCGTCACCGCCCCGTAGCACTCCGAGCACCCGCCAGCCCTCGACGCTCGCGATGTCCGCGTCGAGCAAGCTGGTCGAGAATGCCTCGGTCCACCAGCGTCCGGCCCGGAACAGAACCTCGGAGACGCTGTCCACGCTCGTCGTGATCGGCACGGCCCCTCCTCTCGATGTGGTCGTCATGTCCGAATCATGTTTTCGGCCAGCATATCCGGCGGTGGGGTGAGCGGCATTCAAGCCGGTTGGCCGGACTGCACGACGCGGGCACCGCCCACCCTGGCGACGACGGACGCCCCCCACTCCGACGCGATCCCGAACGTGGCACCCACCAGTGCGGTGACGGCGGCGATCAGGGCGGGGTTGGACACGCCCGCCGTGAGGATGCCGTTTCCGGTGGCGGCGATCGTGCCGACGGTCATCGCGAACCCGAACACGATGGCGGGGGTGGCCGACAGCCACGGAAGTCGGGACACCTGAACCATTGTCAGACTTCCGATTCCGACCGCGACGGCCAGCAGGACGGCGCTGGTCGTGGCACTGACCGCCAGCAGCGTGCACGTGGCGATGAGGATGCCCGCCCAGTTGCAGGCGACGCTCTTCACCAGGCCCGACGGGCCGGATCCGACGAAGAAGAACGACGCCCATGCCAGGAACAGCACCCAGACCGGTAGCAGCCATACCGTGGCGGTCAGCCAGGTGGACAGCGCGCCAAAGATTCCGACGCTGATGGACAGCGCGGTTGCCTTGCTCATCTCGGTGCTCCTAGTGGTGATGCGGGTGGTCGTGATCGTGATCGTGGTCGTCGTGCGCAAGCAGCGCCGCCTCGGTCACGGTCCGCTCGTCGAGCGCCGTCGCGTCGAAGAACTGCTTGGTGGCGGCGAGGCGGCAGAACGCCTCGCCGAACTGGCGGTAGTACACCGCCGGATCGCAGACGTCGGTCAGCCCCGACTCGTCGATCACCGCGATCAGATGTTCCTTGAACTCGTCCCACTCGAAGGCGCCCGCCGAGCAGAGGTGCACGACGAGGCCGAACAGTCGGCCCTGCCAAGGTGCGTCGAAGACGAGCTCGCCGTTGGACCTCGGGAGGGCAGACGCGCCGTCCCAGTCGTCGAAGCCGGTGAGGTCGATCGTGGCGGCGGTCATCTAGGCCCCCGCCCCGACGAGTGCGGTACCGACCATGGAGTCACGGCTGATCAGCGACATCAGGTCGTCGGCCGTCATGTCGTCGGTGCCCGCGGGTCGTTGGGGGATCACCAGATACCGGATCTCGGCGCTGCTGTCCCACACGTCGATCTTGACGTCGGCGGGCAGTTCGACGCCGAATTCGGCCAGGACGCTGCGGGGTTCCTTCACGACCCTGGCGCGGTACTGCGGGTACTTGAACCACGCAGGCGGAATGCCGAGCAGCGTCCAGGGGTAGCAGGAACACAGCGTGCAGACCACGACGTTGTGCCGCTCGGCGGTGTTCTCCACGGCCACCATGTGTTCGGTCTGCAGGCCGGTGAAGCCCATGTCGGCGATGGCGGCGGTGGCGTCGCGCAGCAGCCACTCCTTGTACTCCGGGTCGGTCCACGCCCTGACGACGACCTTGGCGCCGTTGACGGGCCCCATGTCGTTCTCGAAGGACGCGACCACGGCGTCGACGGCTTCGTGCTCGGCCAAGCCCTTCTCGACCATCAGTGACTCCAATGCGTTCACCCGTGCCTCGACGTCGGGTAGTGAAAGCCAGTCCATCGTCAGATCTCCTCGTGTGTTTGGTGTTTGGGGTGGGAACTACTTGACGGGTTCGAGGTAGTCCTCGAACAGGTCGGCGTACAGATCGAATTCCTCGACGGCGGCGTCGCCCCAGATTTCGGTCGAGGTGAACCGGACCATGTAGAGCTGGTGGGGGACGTCGGTCTGTTGATGCGCGCTGGCCGCCGGATCGTGGAAGGCGCCGTACTGCTTGGCGATCACTCCGCTGGCGCGGTTGAGGTATCCCGGCAGGCGGTTGTGCTTGGTGTCGTGGATGTTTCGCACCCGAACGGTGGCGCCGACGTCGTAGACCGGCGGAGCCTCGGCGGGCAGGTCGTGCGGCGTGCCCTTCCACAGCACGTCGACCATCTTCTCGGCGAAGGGGGAAAGGGTTGCCGGCTTCTCGGGGTGTGGCGTCATACTCGGCGCTCCGAGTTCGGCCATCCGCGTGTCGATCTCGTCGTGGCTGATGTACCCCTTGTCGTTGAGCAGCTTCTCCACCGAGAACAGCCAGTGGGCATAGTAGGTGGAGTCGGTGTAGTCGCTCCACCGCATCAGCTCGATGCCGTGCCGCTGTTCGTCGAGGTTGAACGCGCCCTTCGCGATGGCCATCGCAGTGACCGCGTGCATCCGGCCTTCGAAGGGATAGCGCCAGTCCGGGATTCCGGGTTCGAGGAATTCGGTGGCGATGGGGCCGAGACCGTCGCGGCCTCCGACGTCGTGCGGACCGTGCATGTCGGTTCGTCTCCGATCTTTAGTTCACTGTGAAAATACTTCCACTTAGCAACTAAAGACCTACCTGGGACGCAGCGCAAACCCTGCGACCAGGTCGTAACGCAGGGTTTACACAACCGGATGCTCCTTGTTAAGAACAGATTTCGCATGTCATGTTGGGGCTGGTTTCGGGTTGACGGCGGCCCGATGCTGACCCACACTCGCTGCAGCGCGCAATAGTTGCGCCATGGAACTAATTGCTCAGGAGGACCTCGAGATGACTGCTTCCCACGAATCGGTGGCACGCTGGAGCGGCGCCGTCGACACCCCGGACAGCACGGTGGTCGGAACCGCGCTGTGGCTCACCGGCACGACGGTGCTTGCGCTGATCGCCTACTACTTCCTCGGCTACGACCAGGGCGCGGTGTCGGTGTTCGGCGCCGACACCCACGTCCACGAGTTCGTCCACGACGCCCGGCACCTGCTCGGCTTCCCCTGCCACTGAACGGCATTCGACATGGAGAAGAAGTACATCGGAATAGGCGTGGCGTCGGGTCTGGTCGCCGGACTCGCGTCCTTCGCCTACGCCCGCCTCGAAATCTCGCCACTGATCGACCAGGCCATCGGCTACGAGGAGGGTCGCTCTCACGCCGAAGCGGCACTGACCGGTGAACACGGCCACGAACACGAAGTCTTCACCAGGGCGCTACAGGAGAACGTCGGCGCGGGAGTGGGCACCCTGGTGTTCGGCCTGGTGATGGGCGCGTTGTTCGCGGTGGCCTTCAGCGCCCTGATGGCGGTGCTGCACCGGCGCGGGATGCGGGTCGACGCCCGGGCCGCCGCGGTATTGCTCGCCGTCGCCGCGTTCGTGTCCACAACCGTGATTCCGGCGTTGGCGTACCCGCCGAACCCGCCAGGAGTCGGCGTCGAGGACACCATCGGCGACCGGACCACCGCCTACCTGGTGATCGTCGTCTGCTCGGTGGTGCTGGCGGTGACCGCTGTGTCAGTCGCACTACGGATGGTTCCTCGCCTCGGCGGCTGGCAGTCCGGAATCGCCGCGACGGCGGGGTACTTGGCGGCGACGGCCACGGTGACGGCACTGTTGCCGTCCTTCCACGAGGTGCCCGGCCCGATGACGGGGTCCGACGGCGAGATCGTGTTCCCCGGGTTCCCGGCAGAGGTGTTGAGCGACTTCAGGATCGACTCCCTGCTGACGCAGGCGATCCTGTGGTTCGTCGTCGCCGCGGGCTTCGCGGTGATGTTGCCGCGCACCGCACGCCACGACTCGACCGCACCGTTCGTAGGAGCCGCGCATGGCAACCGTTGAGTTCACGCCGACCCCGGAGCAGTACGTCTGGACGTTCGGAGGGGCGGAGCCCGTGATGGAGGTGGCGCCAGGGACGGTGCTGAAGCTGTGGACCGAGGACGCCTTCGCCGGTCGCGTCACCTCCAGCGCCGACAAGCCCAGCGAGGTGCTCAACCCGAAGGAGCTCAACCCCCAAACCGGCCCGTTCTACGTCACCGGCGCCGAACCGGGGGACACCCTCGCCCTGCACGTGGTGTCGCTGGAACCCGCCCGCGACTGGGCGGCGTCCACCACCATCCCGCTGTTCGGCGCGCTGACCGGAACCGACCGGACCGCCGGACTGCAGCCGCCACTGCCGGAACTCACCTGGATCTACCAGATCGACAGGGCCGCAGGGCAAGCGACGTTCGTCGCCCATGAGACCGACTTCACCATGACGATGCCGCTGGCACCCATGCTGGGAACCGTCGGCGTCGCACCGGCGCTCCGTGAGGTGCGCACCACGCTGGTGCCCGACTACTTCGGCGGCAACATGGACACCCCCGAACTGCGGGCCGGGACCACGGTCTACCTCGGCGTCAACGTCGACGGTGCGTTGTTCTCCGTCGGCGACGGCCACTACCGGCAGGGCGAGGGCGAGACGTGCGGCACCGCGCTCGAGGGTGCGATGAACGTGACGATCGTCGTCGACCTGATCAAGGGCGGCGCACCCGCGTGGCCCCGTCTCGAACACGACGACGCCCTTCTGACCGTCGGCTCCGCGCGCCCCCTCGAAGACGCCTGGCGCTGTTCGCAAGTGGAGATGGTGCGCTGGCTGACCGAGCTGTACGGTCTCGGCCCCATGGACGCCTACCAGGTGTGCAGCCAGCTTTGTCAGTCGCCGTTGGCCAACGTCGTCGACGTCAACTACAGCGCGGTGACCAAGATCGCGAAGTCATTGCTGCCGCAGTCGGATCCGTATGCGGGCACCCACGCCAGGTTGCGGGCGGTGCCGGTGGGCTAGGTGGACGCGGACTCCTGTCCGTAGCCCGCGAGCCGGCGGCCGACCTCGGCGATCTCCTCGTCGGAGAGCACCCGCACGGGTGCGCCGCTGGCCATCGCCCGCAGTTGGACGTCGCAGATGTACTCCAGGTACGCCACCATGCTCAGCACCTTGGGCAGGGCCGCCCCGACCAGGACGGCGCCGTGGTTGCCCATCAGCGCGGCCGTGCGGTCCCGCAGCGCGGCGGTGACGTTGTCGGCGAGCTGCGAGGTGCCGAACGTCGCGTATGGCGCCACCCGCACCGCGCCGCCGAAGAGGGCCGAATAGTAGTGCGACGCAGGCACTTCGTCGACGACGGTGGACAGCGCGGTCGACGCCGGTCCGTGGGTGTGGACGACGGCGGTGTGGCCCAACTCCCGGTACACGGCCAGGTGCAGCGCGAGCTCGCTGGACGGCTGCAGTACCGCGTCGACCGGTCGACCGTCGAGGTCGTGGATGCCCACGTCGCGCGGTGACATCGCTTCGTAGTCAACGCCACTGGGGGAGATGACGACCAGGTCGTCGACCCGGATCGAGACGTTGCCCGCGGTGCCGACCACGAGGCCGGAGCGGCTCAGGGACAGGCAGGCGTCGACGACCTGCCGGCGTTCGGATTCCAGTCGAAGGGTCATGGCTCGAGGATGTACTTCGAACCGCGACCGGCAGCCATGTCCTCGAGGCTCGGCACCAACTGGTCCAGCGGGCGGCGTTCGGTGACGAGCATCGACCCGTCGACCTTGCGGCTCGCCAACAGTTCGACCGCGGTGCGCACGTAGTTCGGCGTGTGGTGGAAGACGCCCTTGAGCGTGTACTCCTCGTAGTGCATCGCACTGGAGTCGACGGAGAACGGTGCGCCCTTGGGCGTCCCGCCGAATAGCACGGCGGTCGCACCGGGGCGCAGCGTGCGCACGGTCTGCTCCCACACCTGGGGCAGGCCGACCGCTTCGATGCCGACGTCGGCGCCGCGCCCGTGCGGTGTCCGCGACTTGATCAGCGCGACGCGGTCCTCGAAGTCCGGCACGTCGGACAGGTCGATCACGTCGACGGCTCCGGCGAGCTTGGCCTGCTCGAGGCGCCAGGGGGACTGATCGACGGAGATGACGTTGGCACCCCGCAGCGTGGAGAGCCGCACGAACATCAGGCCGATGGGGCCTGCGCCGTGCACCACCACGGTGTCGCCCAATTCGATTCCGGTCTCGGCCATTCCGTGCACGACGGTGGCCAGTGGCTCCAGCGGGGCGGCGTCGGCGAAGTCGAGGTAGTCGGGCAGCTTGTAGGTGTTGCGGGCCACGATCGCGGCCGGGATGAGCACCTCCTCGGCGAACGCGCCGTTGAGGAATTCGAGGTTCTCGCACAGACTCTCGCGGTTGCGGACGCACGCCCAGCAGTGCCCGCACGGCACGGTGTTGGCGGCGGTCACGCGGTCGCCGACGGCGAACTTGTCGACGCCGTCCCCGACCGCGGTGATGACGCCTGCGAACTCGTGGCCGAAACGCGCTGGCAGGGTGGGGAACAGCTTCGGGTGTCCGCGCCGGTAGGACTTCAGGTCGGTGCCGCACGTGGCGGCCGCGCGGACCTCCACCAACACCTCACCCGGTGCGGGTTCGGTGGACGCGACGTCCTCGAACCGAAGGTCCCCTGGCCCGTAGAACATGGCCGCTCTCATCGGTTTTCTCCTAGCGATAGGTCGTGCAGGTCGTGAAGCAGGTCTCGGGTGGTGGAGTAGAGGCGCTCGTAGATCGACCGCAGGTCGGCGTACGCCGCGGCGGCCCACGGCCGGGGTTCGACGACGGCGTCGGTGGTGGCCAGCGCCGCCGCTGCCTCGGGCAGCGAGGCGTATTCACCGATGGCGGTCAGAGCGATGGCGGCCGCACCGAGCGCGCTGACCTCACCGGCGGCGCGGACTTCCAGCGGTCGGTCGAAGACGTCGGCGAGGATCTGCGTCCACAGGGCGCTGCGGGCACCGCCGCCCATCGCACGCAACACCTCGACGCGTTCGCCGCGTGCGGCCTCCAAACCGTCGAGCTGCATGCGCAATTCGAAGGCGATGCCCTCGAGTAGCGATCGGTAGAAGTGCGCGCGGGTGTGGCAGCCCTGCCAACCCAGCGTCACCCCTGAGGCCTGGCTGTCCCAATGCGGCGTCTGCGCGGCGTTCCAGTAGGGCAGGGTCAGCAGTCGCTCACTGCCGACGGGGAGCGCGGCGGCGTCGCGTTCGAGTGCAGGATCGGGCGCACCGGCCAGGTCCGGGTCGCCGAACTGCTGGCGGAACCACGTCGAGAGGTAGGTGCCCGACGAGCTGAACGTCTCGACGGTGGTGTGCCCCGGCGTCGCCGAGATCATCGACCGGTAGGCCCGTGCCGGAAGGTACGCGGTGGTCTCGCTGCCGATCACCACGGCGGTGCCAAGGACGAGGTAGGCGCTGCCGGGATCGGTGACGCCTAGGCCGATTCCGGCGGTCTGACCGTCTCCGGTGCCGGCGATCACGGGCACACTCCTGGCGAGGCCCCACCCGTCCGCGACCTCCGGGCGCAGCGGTCCCAGCGACGTGCCGGTGGGCACGAGGTCGGGGAGCTGGTCGCGGCGCACCCCGGCGAGCTCGAGCAGTTCGTCGGCGTAGTCGCCGGTCGCCTGGTCCAGCAGTGCGAGTGGGTCGACCGAGGCGGTGCTCGACGTCCAGCGACCGGTCATGGCGTGCACCAGATAGGTGTGCACGTCGGCGATGTGGGCGCTGCGAGAAAGGGTTTCGGGCTCATGGTCGCGGAGCCACAGCAGTTTGTAGAGGCCCGGCGTGATATCGGCCGGCTTACCGCAGAGCAATTCGACGCGCTCGGTGCCGTAGCGCCGCGCCTCGGCGTGCGCACGGCCGTCCATCCAGAGGATCGCCGGGCGCAAGGCCTCACCGTCGGCGTCGAGGCAGACGAAGCTCTCCCGCTGGTGGGTCACGCAGATGGCGGCGACGGCCCCGAGGTCGTCGACGTGGGTGAGTGCTTGGCGCACGGCGTGATCGGTGGCCGTCCACCAGTCGGCGGCGTTCTGCTCGAACCAGTGCGGTGCCGGGCTGGCGGTGGCGAGGGGGTGGGCGCCGTCGCCGACGACACGTCCGGTGCGGTCGACGACGATGGCCTTGGCTGCCGTCGTCGAGCAGTCCACGGCGATGACCAGCGGTGAGTTCACGGCAGTACCTCGTCGAAAGTGGGTGTGGGACCTGACCGGAGCGCCACGATGACGTTGGCGCCGGCGTCCTCGAGCCGTTGTACGTCGTCGGGCTCGAGACCGTCGTCGACGACGACGGCGTCGAACTCCTCCAGATCACAGATGCGGTGGACGGCCCGTCGGGTGAACTTGGTGTGGTCGACGAGAAGGACGCTCAGCTCGGCACTTTCGATGAAGGCGCGCTTGAGGTCGGCGGCGGCGCTCGACGGGTGGAAGCACATGCCGCGGGACACGGCGGGCACCGACATGAAGAGGACGTCGTAGTGCATGTCGCGCAGCGTGCGGACCGATTGCGGGCCGACGAAGGACGAGAAGTCGGCCACGTAGTCGCCGCCGACGGCGTTGAGTCGGACGTCGGGGTCGGTGGCCAGTTCGTTGATGGCGGGCAGGAAGTTGGTCACCACGGTCAGTGGAAGGTGGGCGCGCAGGGCGGGCAGCACGTGCAGGGCGGTGGTGCTGTCGTCGACGGCGACGGCTTGCATGTCGACCCGCTGGGCGGCCCACTGGTAGCCGGCCTGGGCGATCGCGTCCTTCTCGGTGACGTTGAGCCCGCGGCGCATTTCGACGCTGCGCTCGAACGCCTCGCTCGGCGGCGCTTCGGCGCCGGAGCGGACCTTGCGGAGCATGCCCTGGGAGTCGAGCTGGTCGAGGTCGCGGTGAATGGTCATGGTGCTGACGCCGAATCGGTCGGCCAGCTCGTCGATCCGGGCGCCGCCGCGGGACTTCACGAACGCCACGATCTCGGAGCGCCGGTGGACGTGGCCGCTGATCTTCGTTGACTGCACCACTGCTCTCACCCCTTCCGTTCTCTCGCTGTTCTGCGAAAGTATCACCAAACATCACATTGCAACACCAGTTGTGTGAGATTCGGCTGGGGGAGTGGTGCGGTTGGTCAGCGGTGGTCGGTCTTGGCGGCTTCCTCGTCGAGGCGGCGATGGGCCTCCTGCCACGACGGACGACTGTCGGTCGCCGGCGTCCAGAACGCGAAGAGCGATTGCGCCGTCCGCGGAGCGAAGCGCTTCATCGTCTCGACGTGGGGATGGCCGACGACGGCCGCCTGCAGGTGCTCGCGATTTTCCCAGGCGGAGAGTGTGAAGAACGTGCCCTTGAGGGGTTTGGCGATCAACGAAACCCCCAGCACACCAGGTGCATTCAGCATCTGGCGCCGAATCCTCAAGGCGGCCATAAAGAAGGCGGGCACGTCGCGGCGGTCTCGCAATTGAAACTTGGAGGCCATGACGGTCGGGTTCGCTACGAGGGATGGGCGCGGCCTCGGTGTGGCCCACGGAAGTGTCGGCATGGATTCCAGGCTCACATGCCAGTAGTGACATGTCAAGAGTGGAGGGACGTCCCGCGGCTGAGGCGAGTGTGCGGCAATTCGGCTCGGAGAGCGGCAGGGTCGTTTGGCGGACGGGTTCGGTGCCAACCGTCGACAACGCACCGGCCGGTGCTATCCGAGTATGAGGTACCGACTGGCCAAGCAATGCCGACCTATGGCGCCCATTCTCATGCGTGACATGGCTCGATCCGACCCGTCCCGAGCGAATAACCCGTGGCATCGTGCCGACTATCGAATCTAAAGTTACAACTATGGAAGTACCGCAGTTGTTCGTGGAGCAGCTCATCGAGATCAGCAAGAAGCTTGGGGATGACCCCTCCGAGTACCAGTTGATGAAAATTGCTGGTTTGCTTAGGCCAATCCTGTTGGAGAACTGGCTCGCCGATGCCAGCGCCGCAGCGTCTCTACCGGTGGTCTTCAAGGTCGTTGAACAGGCTCGACCTGAGATATCGCCGGAGCTCAAGAAGGTTGCGGATGAGGCGTGGGCCAGGCTCCATGCGACCCGTCCCGAGATCAAGCGTGTGGACATCGCGGTGTCGACCGGCGGTAGCTCACTCTCACACGAACCAATCTTCCCCGGTGACGTGGTGGTCGATCTCACGCCAGACGAGTTCCTTAATCACGGCGTCGTCATCTACAACGACGAGAGCTACACGGTGGAAAACCTACTGCGGGTGGCGGCGAACAGCCTCGGTGGCACTCATAACGACGGCGGGCCGAACCGCCACAAGCAATCTGAGGCGCTCCGCAACTATATGAAAAACGACACGATGTGCGGTAGATCCGCGTTCGGTTTTTACATCGCGCAGATCGCCGAGAGCACCTTGAGGGCATGCGCACCGTTGGTTGACGAACTAACCCGACTCGGGCTGTATGCGCCACATCGCAGCGAATGGCGCTGGGGCAGCCGAAAGTAAGTCCACACGAATGGAGGAGGTCAGTGTGACGATGACCGAGGACGAATGGGAGGCGACCGCGCCAGGCCGCGCATACGTAACCTATCGCAACTTCACCGAGACCCTCGGAATGGTGATGCTAGGCGGCGAATTAGGCGGCTTGCTCACGACGGGCATCGAGAAAATCGGCAAGCTGTTGGCGCAGAATCCGCAACTAACTAACAAACCGCTCCCGCCGAAGTCGGCTGAGCTTCTCGACCGAATGGATCCAAACCATCAGCAGTCGGTGCGCGCTTCACTGATTGTCATCGCCGGTTGGGGCTTGTTTGAGGCCTGCGTTGAGGACGTAGCGAAGGCAACGATGAGTGATAACGACTCGATGTTGACGGGGACGAAGATGGCGGCGGCGAAGATAGCGCAACGATATTCAGTTTCCGACCCTGCTGACATTCAGCATGAGCAGTGGCGAACTCTGAAACAACAAGCCGATTCGAAGCTGCCGGCGTGCAGGCAACACGAAGCGATGTTCGCGCTGATCGGATTAGATGGACCAGTTCCTCCGTTTATAGAGGCTACATTTGACGAAGCGTGGGCCATCCGAAACGTGTGGGCGCATAACGCGGGTGTGGCTGATCACATGTTCCTTCGTCGTGCGCCGAATTGGGCTGTGAATATGAACGACGTCGTCCATATTACCCGCGAGCAGGCAGGGTTCTACCTGTCGGCAATGATCTTTTACGCGTTTATCATCTTGAACCGAGACAGGAGTAAACACGGCCTCAGTCCCGTTTCGGTCGATGGTAAGCCCGCTGGCACACCACTCGGATTGGCCTACAACTCCTTCTACACCATCGACGACAAAGGCGGCGGGGTCGGTAAGTAGCTATTGGACCCGCCGATTCTGCGTGAACAGGCCATGATCGTCGAAGTATTGGCGCTCAGTCATCGTCGTTTTCGGTATCGTCAACCCGGTCGCCAACCTCCCAGTTCCTACGTCGCACCCTCAGAGATGTTTGCAAGTTACTTTAGGAGCGCGCCGTCTACGGCGAAGAATTTAAGAAATTGCCGAATGCGCGAAACGGCGCAAGTTTCGTACGGCATTTCTACGGGATGATTTAGGCGCCCATCTTGCCGATTGTCGGCAGCCCGATTTCACGCCACCTGCGGCACGCCGGGATGGGTAGAAAAGGCTGATGTTGTCCGTTTTGTGTTTGGTCAGACGTGGTGCCCCCGGCAGGATTCGAACCTGCGGCGACGCGATATGCGCTCACACGCGCTGACCAGCAAATATGCTTGTAACCCGTTGTGCCGCAGTCGATAGCGACCAAACAGCACACGCCATTTGATACCAACTAGTCCCAAGCGCTACCACCAAGGCATCCGATGTTGGTAAGATGAGCCTGCAAACGCCGCTGGTGGGGACACTCCCCGGCAGGAACGCAGCGGATACGGATTGGAATCGCACGCGATGGCAGCCAGAAAAGGACACCGAAGCTGGGGGTACGTCGTCCAGTTGCCGAACAAATCCAAGCGATTCGAAGCGAGCTATATCGGGCCGGATCGAAAGCGCCATTACGCGCCACAGACCTTCACTCTCAAGACGACCGCCGAAGGCTGGCTAGCCAACGAACGCGCTTTCATCGAGCGCACGACGATGACCGGTGAAACGTGGACCTCGCCGAAAGAGCGCGCCGCGACGCAAGTTGCACAATCGCTAACCCTGGCCGACTACGCGAAGACGTGGATTGAACAACGCAACGTGCAGGCTCGCACGCGCATCGGGTATGAAGCGTCGTTCAACAACCACATTGAGCCAGACCTAGGGCCGATTGCGTTGCGATCCCTCACAAGCGAAATGATCCGCACCTGGCACGCGGGCCTAGGCACCGACCACCCAACGCGAAATGCTCACGCCTACGGTCTACTTCACGCGATTCTCGCCACAGCCCTCAAAGACGAATTGATTACCCGCAACCCGTGTCAGATCGAACGGGCGATGAGTTCCAATCGCAAGCGCGAGCCGGTGATTCTGGACGTCAACGAGATTGCCGCTCTGTCCGATGCAATCGGGGATCGCTGGCGCGCGTTGGTTCTGCTCTCGGCCTGGTGTGGCCTTCGTTTCGGTGAAGTCATCGAACTGCGCCGCCATGACTTTGGACCAGGCTGCGAAACGGTGACGGCGTCACGTGCGGTCACGCACCGAAGCGGGGCATGCGAAATCAAGACGACCAAGAGCGGGAAGGCTCGCACCGTGGTGATTCCGCCGCACATCCGGGCTGACATCAAAGCGCACTTGGACGCTCATACGAAAGCCGACGGCGAAGGGCTGTTGTTCACGCCTGCTCGGGGTGGTTGCCACTTGGACAACAAGACGTTCGCGGATTCGTATCTGAAACCAGCGCTCAAATCCATCGGGCGCGAGACGGCCACGCATCACCACTTGCGTCACTTCGCCGGAACGATGACGGCACGGGTTGGCGGATCGGTGTCCGAGACGATGGCTCGCCTTGGTCATTCCACGTCGCGTGCGTCGTTGATGTATCAGGCTGCCGTGGATGAGCGCCAGGCCGTCATTGCCGAAGCGTTGTCAGCGTTGGCGCGTCGGCCCGATGAAACGCCGGGGGCAGCGGCTCCGATGCCTTAGTCTCGCGGTGTGAGCGGATTCGAGTTCGTGTCCAGCATCATCGGATCAGTTGCCTGGCCGTTGGTCATTCTGGTGCTGATCTTGGTGTTGCACACTCAGATCAAACGGGCTGCCGAAGCCATCGTGAAACGCATCGCTGATATCACCGAGGTTACTGCGCCCGGTGTGTCTGTGAAGTTGGAGCAACGGCTTGAAAAGCTCGCAGCCGAATCGGAGACACTTTCCGCAACGGCCACGGCGACGGGTACGGGTGAAGTCACGACGAATACCGAGCAGTTGATTGCGGATGCTCCGGTCCTGCCGTATGAGACCGAGGCCGAGCGGGTGGCAAGGTATCAACGTCTGGCAGCGGAAGATCCCAAAGCGGCGGTGCTCGTAGCATTCTCAGAGTTCGAAGGAGTTCTTCGCAGGCGCCATGAGCAACAATTCGGCCCCTCCAAACAACGATTCACTTCATTCGGCAGAATGATCAGCGACTTCGAGCGCGAAGCTGTTTTGCCTAGGGATGTCACAGGGCTGCTCCGCGAACTAAGTCTAGTGCGCAACGATGTTTCCCATTCGGGTGCCGAGATTAGCGTTGACATGGCCGACTGGTTCATTGAAGCCATCACAAACATCTCCGGTTATCTGGCTATCACCAGTATCCTCAAAGACGTTCGCGAGGCGTCTATTTCTGACCCCGAAAAGCCGTGACCCCGGCAGGGTCTCAAACTGCGGGATTGACCCCCATCTTTGCAGCTCAGAGGCATAACACCGTTGCAGCCGTCGGATAATCGTCGGATGTCTGCATGGTGTCAATTTCAAACCTGTTGTCTACCAACGGATTTAGGATCGACCGCGCGGTAACTCGCGTTGGCCGATCCGACGCACCGTCGCATGTCCTGCCGCCCGAGCTTGGGCCGCGACCTGACGGCGCGCGTCGGCCTGGGCTGCGTAGGCATCCTCTCGGCTCATGTGGTGGTCGACCGGTGGGCCGCTAGGGCCGAATGGGTTGACTGGATCGCCTTCCCCGCTGATTTTGATACCAGCGGCGGCAACAGGCCCGTGGCCGGAAAACCAATCGTCATCGTCGGGGATGTCGCCCTGGTCGCCGCGCTGTTGATTCGGAGACTGCGAACGCATCGGCGCGTGTATGTCGAAATCATCTACGATTTCAGCGTCGACCGGCTCATTGTTACTCGGCGGCAAAGCGCCGACCAGTCGGTCGGATTCATCTGAGATGCCCTGTCTGCGACGGAATTCCGCGCGCGATCCGCCTTCCACGCCCGTCATATGTTCCATGATTTGATCCACCGGTTTGGCGCTGATTTCAAGTTCGGTCTTCACCCCGCCCACGCTGCGGTCAATGATCGCGAGGGTTGCTTTCAATCGCGTCTCCACGGGATTCGTTGCATCGTAAGCGATTTCGGTCAATTTCTTTACTGCCGGGTCTGCATGTTCCATGAGGCGACGTTTTGCGGCGAGCATGGATTGGCGGGCTCGGCCCCCGTGCGTTCCACACACCTTCTGGCCGTCCATCGCCGCCTTGAGGCATCGGCCCGAGTGGTTCGATCGTTGTGCGATGCATCGTCTGGCCTGCACGTCTGGTGGTCGCGTTGCCCACCATGGTTCGGTCCATTGGCGAGGGGTGCTGTTCATGGGTCGAACTGTCGAGGGGTGTTCACTCATCGTCGTGTCCTTCGCTGTCCTCGTCTTGGTTGTCGTCGTTGTATTCGTCGTCTGAGTCGTCGTCTTCAATCAGGATGGGTGGGCCGTCGTGTGTTTCGGCTTTCCACTTGAGGGAGACGTGCCAGCGGAAAACTTGACTGTCCGAACCTTTTACGACGTCCAAAGTGATCGGTTCGGGGTCAACTAGAACCGTGGTGTTGAACACCGGACCGAACACTTTCGCCAACCCGATGGCGAAGTGTTCGCCAGCCTCCCGCAGGTCGGTTTGATTCGTCGCGTTTGGTCTGACCATGTTGGGTCCGGTGCCGAGCAATTCAATCAGCGCGTCGTTCAGCGTTGCACTGAACCGCAGTGCCCGCCGATGGGCTGCGCAGAAGAGGCCACCGAAATTGCCGTCTACGGGCATCCGGCATGATTCGACGCCACACCAGACGGAAGTAGTGCGGTTCGGTGCGCTCGTCGGCGCTGTCCTGGTGGTCATGGTCAACCCTCCCTGCGAGATTTCGTGGATACGTATCCATCACCGATAACGCTCTGACCTGCTGGTATCCACCAGGTATCCACCATTTCGGCGTTTTCGGAAAGTTTTTCTTTCCCTGTATTTCTGTATGTATGTATCTGTCTCTATTACTTCTAACCAACCAATAGTTGATACCGTGGATATGATGGATACCTGCTGGTCAGAGGCCAAATCGGTGCTGGATACCACGTGGATACCGTCACCGGGTCGTGGATACCGCCTGGTCAACGCCGCTGCCGCGTCAATCGTCATAGGGCGGACTCAATCTCGGGGATCGGCGGTGTCTTTAACGTGATGCCGATGTACCCGCGCTTTTGCTTTCCCTTGGGTCCGCGCTTGACGTGTTCGAGCCGCGCACCGTAAGCAGCGCGCATCTTCGCCATCCACGATTTCTTCGAGCCAGCTTGCAAATTCGCTCGGTCACACCACTTCTTCCACCGTTCGAACAGCACGTCATCTGGGGCGAATCCGTCGATGTCCCAGTTGCAGTGATCTTCGATGAATTCGGTTACCGGGCTTGCCATATCGTTCATGTCGTCAATCAGTCCACGCGTCGATTCCGGTTCGGTGAACTCACCATGTGCGGTCAGTCGATCCAACCCGTCGAGTGCCCAGTTGAAGATGCCGGGTAGCTCGGCGTCCAGTGCCTTGCGTAGGCCGCGATCAGGATTGCTTTCGAACGTGATTCGTGTTTCCAACGGCAGGATGCGGCTGACGATGGCCCCGGAAGCGTCGGGGATCGCAGACAGTTCGTTGGCGATGTAGACGAATCGAACGGGCAACCGACCGCGCCATGCACTCTGATACTTGCGGTCAATCGTGGCCTGGCCTTCGCCCACGATGTTCTTGAGTATGTCCACGAATTTTTTTCCGCTGCCGGTGATCCGGTCGTCATCGAAGATGCCCAAGCTGCGACCAATCAGGTTGGCTAGCCCGAATTGACTCACCAGGTCAGCCGAGCGGCACTCGGTTTGGTTGTCCCGCCCGACGAGTGTTCTCAGAACGTGCGCAATGGTTGTCTTGCCCGACCGACGAGGACCGATCAACATGAGCATCTTGTGCAGGTTGGTTTGCCCGCTCAGGACGTAGCCGAACCACTCCTGTAGCGCGTCGATGGACTCGGGGTCATCGGGCCACAGTTGACTCAGGAACGCCAGCCAACGTTGCGGCGGTGCCGCTACGGGTTCGTAGTCGAACGGCAGCACGAATGTGTTGAAAAATGCCGGCGAATGGTCGATCTGCTTGCGGTCCTGCACCCGCAATAGCGTGTTGGCGAACGCGATCACGTGTTCACCGCGACCGTCGTCCCAACTGGGGGCGTCCGCTTCGCTGTCACGCAGAACCACCGAGCGCAAGGCGTGCGAAACGGTCTGTGTCTTGGTCTGCGTAGGATTCCACGGCAATCGCTCACCTTTGCCGTTCAGATACACCGCGTTGTCGAGCACGTCGTAGAGAAGCGACGTGAACCGGTCATCGTCGAGTGCGTGCCAGCGGGTGCCGTCGTATTGGTACCAGTCGCCCCGCCAGCGTTTTAGCGGCGCTTCTCGGCGGTCGAACACCGTGGCAAGCTGCCGGGCAACTCCCAGCGGGACGCGCTCGGAATGCCAGATGTCGGCCCCGCCCTCGGCGCATTTGCACCGCTTCGGAACGGGTTGCCCCTGGCCGTCCACGAGCGCGTTGACTTTGCGCAGTGCGCCGAGCTTTGATCGCCAGATTTCGGCGGTCGCTTCACTGGGGGTGCGCTTGCCGGATTTCAGGACACCGGCCAGCCAGTGATCACTTACCGCCGTGACGGCGTCCGTCCATCCGGTATGGCCCTCTGCGGCCAATCGGTAGAGCATCCACAGCGAATCGGTGATCTTGTCGTGTGAGGATTCATCGTTGGTGATTCGGCGCTTCCACGTCGCCGCGGCCAGCGAGACATCCCAGCACGTTTCGTGTGCGGTGCCGTCGTTGAACGCGTCGTCGGCCCACGTGAGCAATTCGGCGTTGCCGATGTCCCAATCGATCTTCAGGCCGCTGGTGTCGTGTCGTACATCGCTGGTGAGGTAGGCCACCCACGACGGCGACAGGATCGGGAATTCAGTGGGGACCGGTAGGCTGTCGGCGGCGCTCCATTGGTCCCGCCCTGGGGCGTCTGGGGCCGTCGTCGGCGGGAACCACCAGTACCGCCCGCCTTCGGGATGGATCGACGGCCACACCACGGCGAAGCGGTGATGGCGTTGGATGACTTCGATGCTGCTGTCGGCCTTGCCGCTGAATTGAATGCGGGTGCCGTTGGCGTCGTTGAGCGGGGCGAGAAACCACCGGATGCCGCTTACGCCGTCGCTGCGCGCTGAACTGATCCACGGGTCGCGATCCGCCATCGGCCCAAGCTGGCTGATCAACTCGGCCAACTGGTCGCCGCCGCATTTGGCGCCGTAGTGGTCTACGTCGATCCCGGCGAGTTGATAGGCAACTTCGTCGATGGTGACCGTGGTCCCGAACCACACGCACACGTTGCCACCGCGATATCTCGGTGCACGCTCCCACTGCGCAAGCTGGTCGGTGTCGGCAACCTTGCCGTGGTGACCGATGTAGCCGGTGGGCGGAGGGGACTTGGTGCCCGCGTTCAACGGCAAGGGGGCGAAGCCGCCTGCGAGGTAGTCCCGCCAGGTGTTCACGAACGGGTCGCTGTCCTGGCCGCGCTCATCGCTCCCGACCAATGCCGGGGGATCGGGGACCATGGTCAGCACCGGTGGCGTTGATTGTTTCGCCGGTTGTATCGGTGCACGACTTGTCGTCGGAGAGTCCCGTTCGTCGTCGGTGGCTGCATTGGGCCGCACCAACCGAAGGATGAAGCCGTCGCCGCTCGGCGTGGGTCGATACCGTAGTCTCCAATCACGTTGCGCTGGTTGACTGTCGGTTGCGGGTGCTACCATTTGTGTGGTTCCTTCGTCGTCGTCGGCACCTCGCCCCCTGGTCCTCGTCGTCGGACCAGGGGGCGCTCGCGTATTTGGTTGAATCTAGCTGTCTGTCAACGAGATTCGTGACTGGCACGCCCGTATTGTGGCACCTTGGCCGGTCGGTTCTCTGACGATTTTCACCAGTAGTTTGCAGTGGATTCCCAGGGTTCTTCCACGCCGCACGCGTCGGCGCGAATCCCGTACTTGGTGAGCAGTGCAAGCACGTGCTCGGCGCACAGTTTCAACAACACGATGTCACTGCCGAATGCCACGGGAATCAGGTTGCCCACCGCTACTGGCTGAGGACGCCTGACGCGTTCTCGGTACTGGGGAGCAACGACTTTCAGTTCGTTTTCCCAGTAGTCGACGCGGGTTCGTTGGGTGGCCGCATCTTCAGCCATATCCGAGATGCAGTCCGCTTTTCCGACAAATTTGTATTGTTGTAATGACCCGGCGAACGGTTCCACTGCAACGTCACAATGGACGTCAGCCTTCACATCGTCGACTACGTGGGTGAAATCAACCGCGCCGTCCAGCACGTAGCGAACGCCAGGCCGTGAGGTCGGATACACCACAACGTGAGTTAGCAGATTCTTGGCCTTGCCGTTGATCGTCGTTGCGACCGGTTTGTCACCATTGCAACCAACCATGTGGCCGGTCATGAGCTTGTATCGCGCATCTTTGGCTAGCTTTTGAACTTCTCCCACGAACGGCAACGTGTGATGCAGTGCCGCGGAGAGCGAGCCCGCATCGAGCAGGTAATTTTCGGCGGTGGCCTCCGCTGAACGTTCTGCGTGCGCCATCACGGCTGCCAAAGCCAGCGTCTCGGCGTCAGGACGGTTCGCGACAATGCCCTCCACTGACTCCAAAGCGGCTTGCCCGCTGGTCGTTTCAGTGAGACGTAGTCGTGCTGCATTGGCCCGGTCGGACCGCTGTCGTTGTTCCCGGTCAACCTCTGAGCACCGGCGTTGGTTAGCTTCGCCTTGACGCTCTAGGTCAGCTGGTTCCATCCGAACAGCTGGGGGAATCGAGACGGTCCCTTGTGGCTGCGCTCCGTGCACTTCGCTACTCCCTTTTCGAGTGGTTCGTTGAGGTGATTCAAAATCGTTCGCGCGTACATTCGTGCTGCGTCATCGGTCAGACCGGGCACCTCACGCAACGCAGCGCAGACGCGCTCAGTTTTTTCGGTCTCGGCTTGCCGAATCTCATCGTGCGTGCGCTGCGTGATCCGCACGGGATCGCCTTGGAAACGTGCCGAGGATGGGCCGATCATGACGGGCGGCTTACGTCGGTGACCAGGAGGGCCAAATCGCTGCGGTTCACTCTCAGCATTCGCTTTCCGACTCGCCGGGCGGGAATCAAACCTTCGTCAATCCACCGATAAATTGTTGGTGGGCTCACCCTCAACATCTGTGCGGCCTGAGTGGGCGTGAGTGATTCACCGAGAGAATCAACAAGGTCGCAGGGTACCTCGGGGGTGGGTGTTGTGGCCTGCGGCATTCTGGACACGAATAGTCCTCTCTTGCAATGGCTTTCACCTATATTAGCAGCCACGACACCTATTTCTCTTATAGTCTGCGGTCCCGTCTCGCTAGTCGTTCGGAATGCGACATGCCCTAGTGCGCAACATATTTCGTGCGCGGTGCAGCGTAGAATGGCGGGACGTATTGCCATCGAAGTGAGGCCTCATGAACACCCTGACCGACGCCCGACTCGGCGCCCGCGAAGCTGCGTTGGCGGCGTGGCCGATCTTTGGTGCGACCACGCCCACCGGACCGGTTGCTGGTAACGGCATCACCACCGCTGGCGACGTGCTAGTCAACCAGACCGCCGACGGCGTCGACCTCAACGCAGTGTGGGACGAATTCCGCGACTTACTCGGCACGTGGAACACCGAAATGAGTTCCATCACCGACCTTCTCAGTTTCAAGACCACTCAGACCGCCGAAGCCGTTCCGCAGAACTTCGCCACCGATTCAATGGACGAAGCTTCCGAAATTGGTGTGCCTACGGCCACCGGTGGACCGGGTGACGCACTCCTGTGCGGATTCACTCTGCGCGACTACGACAAGCGCAACGTGTTCACCTGGCGCGCGCTCAAGAACATGGACCTGCGCCAGGTTCAGAGTCAAATGGACCAGCTTTTGCACATGGATGCGAAGCTGACCAACGGCCTGATCATGCGACGGCTGTTTACACCCGCGCGATCCAGGAACGAGTTTGGTGCAACGGTTTTCGGTCTGTATGACGGTGTTGCACCTGGCCCTCCCGACTACCTCGGTCGAACGTTCCCGGCGACGGAGAATCACTACATTGCTTCCGGCGCGGCTGACATCGACTCGGCCGACCTTGAGGATGCGATCAGGCTGATTCAGCGCAAGGGTTTCGGCACCACGGCGGACAGCAAGATCGTCGTATTTTGCAACCCCGATGAAGCCGAGCAGATCGCGGGCTTTCGCGCCGGTGAGCCGAGCCGTCTGAACGGTCCGGTGGCGCGGTACGACTTCATCCCCGCCAACGATGCGCCCGCATTCCTCAGTCCCGCAGGTGAATTGATCGGTGCGCAGGTACCTGGCAACTACTTCGGCGTGAAGGTGGAGGGTTCATACGGCCCGGCGCTCGTCGTTCAATCCGACTACATCCCAGCGGGTTACGTTCTGGTGGCGGCGACTTATGGGCGGAACGCACCACGCAACGTGTGCGCTTTCCGTGAGCATCCGAATCCGGCCTACCAGAACTTGCGCCTGATCCCCGGTAATGCAGGCCAATATCCTCTGGTCGAGAGTTTCACGGCTCGCGAGTGCGGAACGGGCGTCCGGTACCGGGGCGGTGCTGTGGCAATTCAGGTCACGACGAACGCTAGTTACGCCGCGCCCGCGATCGCGGTCTAAGCGAGCACGCGATGGCGAAAGGAAGCGGGCGCGGTAAAGGCCAACCGTCGCGACCGCAACGACGCGCGGATGCAATCAGCGCTGCCAGTGACATTGTCATGGCAATGGGGAGTGCCGAACACAAGGCGCACACCTTGGTCGAAACACCGAGCGAGTTCGCCCCGGCTGGTGACAATCCGTATCGGGTGACCACGGTTGCCCCGCCAGTGGACGCGCCGCGAGTGAAGATGGCACGCGGCCTCGGTCGCCGTCCGTTGATCTAGCAGGAAAGGGCTACCGATGGCGACGAAGAAACAACAGGCCGCGCGGTCTCGATTCAAGCGCCAGGCCAAGGCGGGTAGTGGCAAGGTCGGCAAGCGGGCCAAGAGCACCGCGCGTCAGCGCCGGAAGCGATAGCGCACCGTGGCGCGCCGTCGAATCAAGCGCCGATCCGCTAGACGCACCTATCGCCGGGACGCGCATGGTCGTTTCGCGCCGACCGGCACCGTTGCATCCCAGACCACGCAGCGCCAACGTAAGCGCCGCCGTCGTGCCGCTGTGGCCGGTACTGCGGTCGCCGTCGGAGCGCTTGCCGGTAGTCAGGCCCGACCAACCAGCCGCACCCGTACCGGAGTTCAACGCCGCCGAATCGTCCGGCGTCACGTCGCGCGAGCGGCGAGCGACTACGAGCACCTGGCGCACGTGCGGGCGCGGGCGTTTCCGACGACGGCGCTCAGCGGGGCAGCGTTCGACCGTGACGCAGCTACCCGTGAGGGCAAGCGACTGACCGAGGGCTATCGAAAGCAGGTCAGATCGCAGCGCAAAGCACGTCGAATCTCGCGATGATCGTGGGTGTCACCTCCAAAATTTGTCTGCGGCGGGCACTAGCGTTGCGATCGAACCGGTCCGCAGGGGAGAAGAAGCTTTGGAAACTCGCTACCAAGCATTTGTCAGTTCGACCTACGAAGACTTGAAAGACGAGCGCCGCGAAGTCACGCAAGCATTGCTCGAACTCGACTGCCTGCCAGCGGGCATGGAGATGTTCGTGGCATCGACCGACGACCAATGGAAGATCATTGAGCAGGTCATCAGGGAGAGTGACTACTACATTCTGATCATCGGTGGCCGATACGGATCGGTCACAGAAGAAGGCATCAGCTACACCGAGAAAGAGTTTGATCTAGCGCTCAAGCTCAAGCTTCCAATGCTGGTGTTTGTGCCAGCAAGTCCTGATGATATTCCTCAGGGAAAAACCGATAAAGACAATAAGCTACGCAAGAAGTTGGAAGCGTTCAAGAAACGAGCGATGACGGGTCGAACTGTCGCATTTTATACCGATGCACACGACCTTGGTTCGCAGGTGTCGCGCGCTCTCATTCGAACTATAAAGACGCGTCCAGGTGTCGGATGGGTGCGCGGTGATCAAGCAATGACAGTTGACCAACAGCGGGAGATGGTCGAACTGCGCGAAAAAATCAACCAACTGGAATCAGAAAAGTTAGCCGCAGCGAGCGCTTTGGTCGAGGATATCTCTGGACTCGCTCAAGGCGACGAAGAGGTCACCATTCCTATTTTGATTGGGGATGTTAACAGCAAGGCGGGCCAGCATATGTTTGTCTTCACGACAACGTGGGACAAAATCTTTGCCGAACTTGGTCCCATTTTGCTTGATGAGGCATCCGAATCGGCCATCGAAGAACGTCTTGAATCCCATGTGGCCTGGTCGACTGAGCGAACCGACGATGTAGATGAAGAGATACGGAAGTTCGATACATCGGAAACTGAAATTTACGAGGATGATTTCGAAATGGTGCTGGTTCAGCTTCGAGCACTTGGTTTGGTCGATACCGGGAAGAAAAAGCGTCAGATTACCGACAGCGATAAGTACCTTGTCTTGACAGACAAGGGTCGTCGTCATCTTGCCACTCTTCGAGCGGTCGGCAAGGGCACGAATCCTGGCCTACGTTTCCTTGCCACCGACGATACCGCTAATGATCCTTTCGAGGAATACGACAACGAAAATGCAAAACAGCAAGGAGATTGAAAGCGACCATTCATCGCTTGCGGCCCTCCACCAAACGATCCAAGTCGGCTACGTCGAACTTCAGCAGCTTCGGCCCCATTCGGCGCACTTTCAACCGGCCAGCGCCAACGTAGTTGCGAACGGTATTGACAGATACGCCGAGATATTCGGCGGCTTGCGCTGTCGAAAGCCAACGGCTCTGTTGCTTCGAAACGGAGTCAGAAGTAATTGATTTAGCGGACACGGAACACGCGCTTTCCACAGGGATTCCCACAGGAATCGAGATGAAGTGCGTTTGTTTCCTGACCCGCCTCAGGTTCCATATCCATCGGTCCCAGCGTCACCACTGACCCAGTGCTCAATTTACCCACAATTGGCACCAATTGCCACATATTCACGTCATTGGAGGGCGGGGGATGCCTGTAGTGGGAACGTCGTCCCGCTGGCGTGCGGCAGGGGATCGGGGGAGGCCAGCAAACACCGCGACCGGGGGAGGCATCCGTCACTAATCCGACGGTTCGGGCAAAAAGACCTGTTTACGCAGGTCAGAAGGGTGCCCCCGGCAGGATTCGAACCTGCGGCCTTCCGCTCCGGAGGCGGACGCTCTATCCCCTGAGCTACGGGGGCGCATGCTGAACCAGCAGCGCCGATTGGGCTTGCACAGCCTAACGCATCGCCGACGGCTTGATCGCCGCCCGGGTGGCCCGCGCACCTGCGAGTAAAGGATTCGGGGAGAAACCACCCCAGACCATAGGATGGTCCCCCGTGACCCCAGCCGATCTGGCCGAGCTGCTCAAGACCACCGCCGCGGCGGTATTGGCCGAGCATGGGCTCGACGCCGCCGCCCTGCCGGAGACGGTCGTCGTCGAGCGCCCGCGCAACCCCGAGCACGGCGACTACGCCACCAACCTCTCGCTTCAGGTGGCCAAGAAGGTCGGTGTCAACCCCCGGGAGTTGGCCGGCTGGCTGGCCGAGGCGCTCGCGGGCACCGACGGCATCGCCGGTGCCGACGTCGCGGGACCCGGCTTCCTCAACCTGCGCATCGAGGCCTCCGCCCAGGGCGTGGTGGTCGAGAACGTCATCGCCGCCGGCGCGGCCTACGGCGGCTCGGCCGACCTCGCGGGCGAGAACATCAACCTCGAGTTCGTCTCCGCCAACCCCACCGGTCCGATCCACATCGGCGGCACCCGCTGGGCCGCGGTCGGCGACGCGCTGGGCCGGCTGCTGTCCACCCAGGGCGCCAAGGTCGTCCGGGAGTACTACTTCAACGACCACGGCACCCAGATCGACCGGTTCGCCAAGTCGCTCATCGCCTCGGCCAAGGGCGAGCCCACTCCCGAGGACGGCTACGCCGGCGGCTACATCGCCGAGATCGCCCAGCAGGTCCTGGCCGCCGAGCCCGACGTGCTCAGCCGGCCCGAAGACCAGATCCTGGAGACCTTCCGGGTGATCGGCGTCGACCTGATGTTCACCCACATCAAGAAGTCGCTGCACGACTTCGGCACCGACTTCGACATCTACACCCACGAAGACTCGATGCACACCTCGGGCCGGGTCGACCAAGCCATCGCCAAGCTCCGCGAGACCGGCAACATCTACGAGAAGGACGGCGCAACCTGGTTGCGCACCACCGACTTCGGTGACGACAAGGACCGCGTCGTCATCAAGAGCGACGGCAACCCGGCCTACGTCGCCGGTGACCTCGCCTACTACCTGGACAAGCGGCAGCGCGGCTTCGACCTCTGCATCTACATGCTCGGCGCCGACCACCACGGCTACATCGCCCGGCTGAAGGCCGCCGCGGCCGCCCTCGGTGACGACCCGGCCACCGTCGAGGTGCTCATCGGGCAGATGGTCAACCTGGTGCGCGACGGTCAGCCCATGCGGATGAGCAAGCGCGCAGGCACCGTCATCACCCTCGACGACCTCGTCGAGGCCATCGGCGTCGACGCCGCCCGGTACGTGCTGATCCGCAGTTCCGTCGACAGCCCCATCGACATCGACCTCGCCCTGTGGTCGAGCGCGTCGAGCGAAAACCCGGTCTACTACGTGCAATACGCGCACGCCCGGCTGTCCGCCTTGGCCCGCAGCGCCGCCGACCTCGGCCTCGCCGCCAGCACCGCGCACCTCGAACTGCTCACCCACGACCGCGAGGGCACGCTGATGCGCAGCATCGGCGACTTCCCACGCGTGCTGAAGACCGCGGCCTCGCTGCGGGAACCGCACCGGGTGTGCCGCTACCTCGAAGACCTCGCTGGCGACTACCACCGGTTCTACGATTCGTGCCGGGTGCTCCCGCAGGGCGACGAGGACCCGACCGATCTGCACGCGGCCCGGCTCGCGCTGTGCCAGGCCACCCGCCAGGTGATCGCCAACGGTCTGCAGATCCTCGGCGTCAGCGCGCCGGAGCGTATGTGATGGCCCATCCCGCTGGTCCCCGCCACGCCGAGGACACCCGCCACGGCAGCGCGCCCGCATGCCCGAAGTCTGCCGCCGAAATGCTGGCGTTGGCTCCAAACGTGTGGCCGCGCAACGCCGTTCGGGGCTCCGGCGGTGAGGTGTCCCTTGCCGGCGTGCCCGTCACCCAGCTGGCCGCCGACTACGGCACCCCGCTTTTCGTCATCGACGAGGACGACTTCCGGTCGCGCTGTCGTGACATCGCGTCGGCGTTCGGCGACGGGGAGCACGTCCGCTACGCCGCGAAGGCGTTTCTGTGCACCGAGATCGCGAAGTGGATCGACGAAGAGGGCCTGTCGCTCGACGTCTGCAGCGGGGGAGAGCTCGCGGTCGCGCTGAACGCCAACTTCCCGCCGGAACGCATTGCGCTGCACGGCAACAACAAGTCCATCGCCGAGCTGACCATGGCGGTGGACGCGCGCGTTGGCCACGTCGTGCTGGACTCGCTGACCGAGATCGACCGGCTCGACGCCATCGCCGGTGCGGCCGGGGTGGTGCAGGACGTCCTGGTCCGCGTCACCGTGGGCGTCGAGGCCCACACCCACGAGTTCATCTCCACCGCCCACGAGGACCAGAAGTTCGGTCTCTCGCTGGCCAGCGGTGCGGCGATGGACGCAATCCGTCGGGTGTTCGCCGCCGACCACCTGCGCCTCGTCGGTCTGCACAGCCACATCGGCTCGCAGATCTTCGACGTCGCCGGTTTCGAACTCGCCGCCCACCGCGTCATCGGATTGCTCCGCGACGTGGTCGCCGAGTTCGGCGTCGAGAAGACCGCGCAGATGTCGATCGTCGACCTCGGTGGGGGACTTGGCATCTCGTACCTGCCGCAGGACGATCCGCCTCCGATGGAGGACCTGGCCGCCAAGATCGGCGCCATCGTCGTCAACGAATCGGCGGCCGTCGGCCTGCCAGCACCGAAACTCGTCGTTGAACCGGGCCGCGCCATCGCCGGTCCCGGCACCGTGACGCTCTACGAGGTGGGCACGGTCAAGGACGTCGCCGTCAGTCAGACGGCGCACCGACGCTACGTCAGCGTCGACGGCGGCATGAGCGACAACATTCGGACCTCGCTGTACGGGGCCGAGTACGACGCCCGCCTGGTGTCCCGGGTCAGCGACGGGGCTCCCGCCCTGACCCGCATCGTCGG
>Ga0247732_10000063_pt1 | contig 72819 bp, 61 predicted proteins | sample UWRJL163409C2_FD_180940 | JGI IMG/M metagenome (GOLD analysis project Ga0247732, IMG submission 180940) | Plant litter microbial communities from Arlington Agricultural Research Station in Wisconsin, United States - UWRJ-L163-409C-2 | ecosystem: Environmental > Terrestrial > Plant litter >... | reverse complement strand
GCACCGATTCTGCGGAGGCTCGCCGACCAGTGAGTGCGATGTTCCGATCCCTGAGTGGCGTCAACTACCGCCTCTGGTTCGCCGGGGCGCTCGTGTCGAACATCGGCACCTGGATGCAGCGCACCGCCCAGGACTGGATCGTGCTCACGATGCTCACCGACAACGACGCGGTGGCGGTCGGCATCACGATGGCGCTGCAGCTCGGCCCGCAGCTGCTGCTCGTGCCGTGGTCGGGCCTGATCGCCGACCGCTTCGACCGGCGGCGGCTGCTGATGCTCACCCAGTCGCTGATGGCGGCGCTCGGCGTGGCCCTCGGCTTCATGGTGCTGTTCGGCGTCGCCGAGCTCTGGCACGTCTACTGCTTCGCCCTCGCGCTCGGCGTGGTGTCGGCGATCGACGCGCCGGCCAGGCAGGCCTTCGTCTCCGAGCTGGTCTCCGAGAAGGACCTGCCCAACGCGGTGGCCCTCAACTCCGCCTCCTTCAACGCGGCCCGCCTCGTGGGCCCCGCGGTCGCCGGCGTGCTCACCGTCGCGGTCGGCGCGGGCTGGGTGTTCCTGATCAACGCCCTCACCTTCGCCGCGACGCTGCTGTCGCTGGCCCTGCTGCGCAGGGGCGAGCTGCGGATGTCCGCGCGGGCGCCACGCGAGCCGGGTCAGCTTCTTGAGGGGTTCCGGTACGTCTCGCGGCGGCCGGACATCCTCGTGATCATGGTGATCATCTTCCTGGTCGGCACCTTCGGACTGAACTTCGCGATCTTCACCGCCACGATGGCGCGGGTGGAGTTCGACCACGGCGCCGGCGAGTTCGGGCTGCTCTCCTCGGTGCTCGCGATCGGCTCGGTCACCGGCGCGCTGCTCTCCGCCAGGCGGGAACGGCCGCGGATGCGCGTCGTCTTCCTCGCCGCGGCCGGCTTCGGCGTCACCTGCGCGGTCTCGGCGGTGATGCCCACCTTCACGGGCTTCGCGATCTCGCTGGTGTTCGTGGGCTTCTCGTCGATCACGCTGATGACCACCGCGAACAGCCTGGTGCAGACCACCACCGAGCCCGTGATGCGCGGCCGGGTGATGGCGCTCTACATGGCGATCTTCGTGGGCGGCACCCCGATCGGCGCGCCCATCGTGGGGCTGGTGGCGAACGAGCTCGGGCCGCGCTGGGCGCTCGGGGTCGGTGCGGCGAGCGGATTCGCGGCCGCCGCCGTCGGGCTGGTCTGGATGGTGGTGTCGCACGACCTGCGCCTGCGCCGGGTGCCGGCCAGCCGCATCCGCTTGAGGTTCACGCACGACGGCACGGTGCACGACCGCGCCTCGGCGGAGCAGGAGCTCGCGGTGGAGGAGACGGTGGCGCGCAAGACCTGAGCGCCCGGCGCGACAACGTGCGGCAGATCGCTGCAACCCGGTGCCGACAGCGCGTTCTGCCTCAAGTTGTCGCGCTACTTGAGCGGGTCGTTGCCCCAGTTCATCAGGGAGTAGCGCCACGGCGTGTTCTCGATGTCGCCGTCGGGGCGCTGCGCGCTGTGGCGCTTCACGTAGCCGACCACTTTGCGCATCCACTCCACGTCGGCGTGGCCGAGGTCGGCCTTCTTCTTGTGCAGGATCGCCACGATCTTGCGCCCAGAGTGGTGCCCGACCGACTCGGCGCCGTCGGACGCCTTCTGCCCGACCGACTTCGACTCCTCGGTCTCCAGCCACTTCTCGATCTGCGAGGCGGTCATGTTCACCGCCTCGTGGAACTCCCTGTAGACCTCTTCGATGCCGTCCGTCGTCTTCGTCATCCGTCCACGCTCCCCCGGCGGCGCACCCGCGGGCAACCCCTTGCCGCGGCGCGCTCGCTGCTGCCACCAGCCGACCGCTCGACGCCAAGAGGCCGCATGACGTTCGCCGACATCACCATCGTCCCGGTTGCCGCGGCGGCGGCGAGCTCGGAGGCCGTCGTGGTGACGATCACGGAGTGGCCGTCGCGGAGCGCCCGCGACCGCGCGCGCCCGTTTTTCGCCCGCGCGGCCGAACATCCGGGCGCGCAGGCGAAGAACCACAGCGCGATCGCCGCGGCGCGTGAACTTCCGGCCGCGCAGGCGAGAAGGGACCGCGCGCACTCAGGCCTCCTTCGTGATCTCCACCTTCACGAAGAGCTCGCTGCCGTAGGGGCCGGCGTAGACGCCGCGCAGCGGGGGCACGTCGTTGTAGTCGCGGCCGCGGCCGACGGTGACGTGCCGGTCGCCGATGTCGATGAGGTTGGTGGGGTCGAAGCCGCGCCACTCGCCGCAGAACCACTCCACCCAGGCGTGGGACTCGCCGGCGATGGTCTCGCCGATCTCGGCCGAGGGCTTGGGGTGCAGGTAGCCGGAGACGTAGCGGGCGGGGATGCCCACCGAGCGCAGCGCGCCGAGGGCGAGGTGGGTGATGTCCTGGCAGACGCCCTTGCGCTGCTCCCAGGCCTCCTTCGCCGTGGAGTGCACGCCGGTGAAGCCCTGCATGTACTCGACCGCGTCGCCGATGGCGGTGCAGATCTCGAGGGCCGCGTCGCAGGGCGAGGCGGAGCGCCCGGCGATCTCGGCGGCGAGCGCCACGACATCCGCCGGCGGCTCGGTGCGCCGGGTCTGCTTGATCTGCTCGATGTACGAGGTCGACGTCTCCGAGAGCCGGGTCAGCGCGTCCCAGTGGAGCTTCTCCGAGGTGTGCACGCGCGGCCGCACCTCCACCAGGCTCGTCGCGGTGAGCGAGAGCTCCTTGTGCGGGGTGAGGATCTCGAACGACGACACCCGCGAGCCCCAGTAGTCCACGTAGTTGTGCTGGCTCGAGATCGGCAGGATCTCCACGTGCGAGTAGAGCACGAGCTGCCCGTCGGCGCTCACCGGCAGCATCCGCGCCTCGTTGTAGGAGGCGGTCACGTCGCCGCCGTAGTGGAATCCGGTGGAGTGCTTGATGCGCAGTCGGTTCATGAGCTCTCCCCCACCCAGCTGGGTGCGGCGTTGGTGGGGAAGTACCGCTGGCGGATCGCCTCGGAGGCCGCGCTGGTGGCGGCCTGCACGTTGTCCATGTGGCGCGGCAGGTCGTCGAGGATCTCGGCGATGGGCCGGTATTCGAGCTCCGAGCGGATCTGGCCGAGTTGGCGCTGGGCCTGGTCCGAGATGCCCACACGCTCCGAGCGTGGCTCGAGGTCGCGCATGCAGGCCTCTGCCCGCGACACGGAGAAGAGGATGCTGCGCGGGAAGAGCCGGTCGAGCAGCAGGAACTCGGCCGCGTTGCGGGCGCTCGGCACACCGCGGTAGGTGCGCAGGTAGGCCTCGTAGGCGCCGCAGCTGCGCAGGATCGTGGTCCAGGAGGGGCCGCTGGCCTCGGTGAGCGAGCGGGTGGCGAGCAGCCGTGCGGTCATGTCCGCGCGCTCCAGGCTGCGTCCGAGGGTGAAGAACTGCCAGGCCTCGTCGCGGCTGGTGGCCGACTCGATGATGCCGACGGCGAGGGCGCTGCGTTCGCGGACCCAGCCGAAGAACTCGTGCACCTTGTCTCCGGAGACCTTGCGGGGCATCCGCGCCCTCGTTGTGTTGAGGCACTCCCAGAGCTCGGTGGAGACGATCTCCCTGGCGCGCCGGGCGTTCTCGCGGGCGGCGCCGAGCGAGTAGGCGATGGACGCGGGCTCGGAGCGGTCGACGGCGAGGATCTGCAGAATGTCGGCGCGGGTGAGAGTCTGGTCCTTCGGCACCTCGCTGCCCATCACGCTGAGCAGCGAGCGGCAGGCGAGGTCCTCCTCGATCCACGGGTCCTCGAGCAGCAGCTGCAGGTGCACGTCGAGGATGCGGGCGGTGCCGTCGGAGCGCTCGATGTAGCGGCCGATCCAGAACAGGCTCTCGGCGATGCGGCTCAGCATGGTGTGCTCCCCTCGCTCGCGTTATCGCTGGTTGAGTAGGGCGCTCTGGCGCCCGTATCGAAACCGGTTTCGATACGCGGGCTCGTTCCTCGCTCGTTACTCAACCCGCGTTGCTGCTGCTGCTGCTCCTGCTGGCCGTTGCCACGGGGGCCGTCGTGCGGCGAGTGGTCCTGGTGGTGGTGCTCGCCGGAGATGATCGGGATCGACTGGGTGTTCGCGGCCTGGTCGGCGACGAGCCCCTGGATGCTGTGCCGGGAGACCTGCAGCGGGTCGAGCCCGACCACCCAGGTGTCCTTCGAGCCGCCGCCCTGCGAGCTGTTCACCACGAGCTCGCCCTCGGGCAGCGCCACGCGGGTGAGCCCGCCTGGCAGCACCCAGATGTCCTTGCCGTCGTTGACCGCGAAGGGCCGCAGGTCGGCGTGGCGGGGACGCATGCCGTCGTCGACGAGCGTCGGGATCGTGGAGAGCTGCACCACCGGCTGCGCGATCCAGCCGCGCGGATCCTTGATCAGGGTCTTGCGGAGCTTCTCCAGCTCGCTCTTCGATGCGGCGGGCCCCACAACGAGCCCCTTGCCGCCGGAGCCGTCGACCGGCTTCACGACGAGCTCGTCGAGCCGGTCGAGCACCTCCTCGAGGGCGCCAGGATCCTCGAGGCGCCAGGTGTCGACGTTCTTGAGGATCGGCTCCTCGCCGAGGTAGTACCGGGTGAGATCGGGCAGGTAGGTGTAGACCAGCTTGTCGTCGGCGACGCCGTTGCCGACCGCGTTCGCGATCGTCACGTTGCCGAGGCGCGCGGCGAGCAGCAGCCCGGGGCTGCCGAGCATCGAGTCGGCGCGGAACTGCAGCGGGTCGAGGAACTCGTCGTCGACCCGGCGGTAGATCACGTCGACGCGGGTCGGGCCGGCGGTGGTGCGCATCCAGACCCGTCCGCCGGAGCAGAACAGGTCGCGCCCCTCGACGAGCTCGACGCCCATCAGCCGGGCGAGCAGGGTGTGCTCGAAGTACGCGGAGTTGTAGACGCCGGGCGTGAGCACCACGACGTTGGGGTCGTCGACACCCTCAGGAGCGGATGCACGCAGTGCCTGCAGGAGCTTGTTCGGATAGTCGCCGACCGGCCGCACCCGCATCGAGACGAACAGCTCGGGCAGGGTCTGCGCCATCACCCGGCGGTTGGAGATGACGTAGGAGACGCCGGAGGGAACCCGCACGTTGTCCTCGAGCACGCGCCATCCGCCCTGCTCGTCGCGGATGAGGTCGATGCCGCTCACCTGGATGCGCACGCCGTTGGCCGGCTCGATGCCCGCGGCCTCGCGGTGGAAGTGGCTGGAGCTGGTGATCAGCTTGGCGGGGATGACGCCGTCCTTGATCGCCTCCTGCCTGCCGTAGACGTCCGCGAGGAAGGCCTCGAGCGCCCGTACGCGCTGCTTGATGCCTGACTCCACCTCGAGCCACTCGGCCTGCTCGATCACGCGCGGAACCGCGTCGAGCGGGAAGGGCCTCTCCTCGCCCGCGAAGTCGAAGGTCACCCCCTGCGCCAGGTAGGAACTGGCCAGGGCGTCCGTTCTGCCCCGCAGTTCCTCCTGCGTCATACGCGCGAGCGCGGCGTGCAGCGCCTTGTACGGCGGCCGCGCCATTCCCGGCGTGGAGAACATCTCATCGAACGCTACCGCGCCAGTCCTGCGCGTGGTCGTGGCGCCATAGTCATCGAACAGGTCGCCCATGGCCCCACTCTAAACCCGCCATGTTGCGACGTTGTTTCCGGGGCCGATCGCCCGCATTACGCGCCGAGTGCAGCGGATGTCCGTGGCCGAGTCGCCCAGCCACGTCGCTCGGTAGGGTGGAGACCGCCCGCCGGGCACGAACCCGAGGAGTACGCCCTGAACGATCTCGACTGGGACGCGCTGGTGGCGCGTGCGGGGGTGCGCCCCGCGGTCGGATCCGGCGGCGACGCCTCCGATCGCGTTCGGCGGATACTCCCACGGCTATCGGGAACCACTCCCGATCCGGAGATCGCGCTCGCCCTGCTCACCGCCGCCGCGAGCGGCGCCCTGCGACAGCGCCTGGCCGCCGCCCGGGCGCGACACGTCCGGTCGCCCGGCGCGCGCCGGTCCGCCGCCCGTGCCGCCCGCTCCGCCCCAGCCCACTCCCCCGCATCGCTCGCACTCGCCCTCGTCGGGGTGATCGTGCTCGCCGTCGGGGTGACCCGTGCGACGCGGTCGGTGCGCTCGTCGAGCGAATACTTCGTCGACGACCTGCAGACGGCGGCGATCACCTCGGGGATCGTGCTGCTCGTCTCCGCGGTGTGGTTCACCGGCACGGAGATCGTGCGGAACCCCTGGAGCGGCAGCCGCACGGGGATCTGGGGCTGGGCGTTCTACCTGGTACCCATCGCCTTCACCTGCTTCGCGATCGGCTCGGTGCTGTTCCGGTTCAGGGACCAGAGCGTGCACGGGGAGGCGTGGATCGGCCTCCTGATTCAATGCGCGGCCCTGGCGGTCTACCTGGTCGGCCTCCTCGCGGCGCGCAGCAACCGCGCGGAGGCCGCGGAGCGTGCGCTGGCGGCCAGCCGTTCGGCACCCGAGGACGAGCGTGTGCGCCGAGCCGCCCGGCTGCGCCGCGACACCGCGCGGGCGATCGCGACGGCCCGCGGCGGCGAGCTCGACCGGCCGGCCGCGGTCGAGGGCCTTCGCCTGCTGTACGTGAACGGACGACTGCCCCCGGAGCGCACAGAGGCCGTGCTGCGGCAGCTCGGCTGACGACCCGCGTTACGCGCCGTGACCTGCCGCCGCTCCCGGCCGGCGGCCGATAAGTACAGTGGCGGGCATGTTGAACTCAGCCGACCGCATCCAGACCACGCACGCCGGCAGCCTGCCCCGCACCCCGGAGCTCATCGCCGCCAACGAGGCGCGCGAGTTCGAGGCGGACGGCTTCACCTTCGCCCGCACGGCCGAGTTCGAGCGGCTCGAATCCGAGGCCGTCGCCGACCTCGTGGCCCGCCAGAAGGCGATCGGCATCACCGTCCCCGGCGACGGCGAGTACGGCAAAGCCATGTCGAGCGCGGTCGACTACGGCGCCTGGTGGTCGTACTCCTTCCAGCGCGTCTCGGGGCTGTCGCTCGAGGGCGGCAACATCTTCACGACCCCGCCGGTGCGCTCCGCGCCCGGCAACGTGCAGCTCACCTCCTTCACCGACCGCCGCGACCGCGGGCTGTTCGCGGACGCCTACGCCGACGGCGTCGAGTCGGGCTCCATCGCCACGCCGTTCCCCTCCACCACGGGGCCGATCTCCTACGTGGGGCACGCCGCCATCGCGAACGACATCGCCAATCTCAGGAACGGCCTCGAGGCATCCGCTCTCGGCGAGGGCTTCATCACCTCGATCGCGCCGGGGAGCGCGGCGCGGGTGCTCAACGAGCACTACGCCACCGAGGAGGAGCACATCTGGGCCTGGGCGGATGCGCTGCGCGAGGAGTACAAGGCCATCACGGATGCGGGCCTCATCCTGCAGATCGACGACCCCTCGATCGCGGAGAACTGGGACCAGATCAACCCGGAGCCGTCGATCGAGGACTACCGCGCCTTCACCCGCATCCGCGTGGAGGCGCTCAACTACGCGCTGCGCGGGCTCCCGGAGGAGCAGATCCGCTTCCACCTCTGCTGGGGCAGCTGGCACGGGCCGCACACCACCGACATCGACCTGTCGCACATCGTCGACCTCATGCTCGAGATCAACGCCAGCGCCTACTCCTTCGAGGCCGCGAACGCGCGTCACGAGCACGAGTGGAAGCTGTGGGAGGACGTGGCGCTGCCCGAGGGCAAGCTGATACTGCCCGGCGTGATCGGCCACGCCACCAACGTCGTGGAGCACCCGGAGCTCGTGGCCCAGCGCATCGAGCGCTTCGCCGGGGCCGTGGGCCGCGAGAACGTGATCGCCTCCACCGACTGCGGGCTCGGCGGGCGTATCCACCCGCAGATCGCGGTGGCGAAGCTCGAGGCGCTGGCCGCCGGCGCGGAGCTCGCCACGCAGCGGCTCTGGCGGTAGCGGGTTTCGATACGCGAACTCGCTTCGCTCGCCTGCTACTCAACCAGCGGGGAGTGTCGCCGATCTCGCAGCGGCTCTGGCGGTGGCCGCCTCAGCCGCCGGTCGACTCCCGCACCACGAGCTGCGGCTCGAAGACCACCTGGCGCGGCGCCACCTCGGCGTCGGCGGCCTGGGCAAGCAGCAGCTCCACGGCGGTCTGCCCGATCAGCGCGCTCGGCTGCCTGATCGACGACAGCGGAACGACGGCGGCGCTGGCGAAGTCGATGTCGTCGTAGCCGATCAGCGCGATCTGCTCGGGCACGCCCACGGCGCTGCCCTGCATCAGCAGCGCCTGCAGCACGCCCATCGCCACGAGGTCGTTGGCGGCGAATACGGCGTCCGGCCGGTGCTCGACCGCCCTGGCGAGAATGCCGACGCCCGCCGCGCGCCCGGCGAGCACGCTCAGCGCGTCGGTCTCGATCGTCTCGAGCGAGACAAGCGGATGCGCCGCGACGGCCACGCGCGCACCGTCCAGCCGGTCGGCCACCTGGCTCAGCTGCATCGGACCGCCGACGAAGGCGATGCGGCGGCGTCCGCGGTTGATGAGGTGCTCGACGGCGAGTCGCCCGCCGGCGTGGTCGTCGACCGACACCGAGCTGAACGACAGGTCGCCGCTCGAGCGGTCGACGAGCACGGCGGGGATGCCGCGCTGCCGCAGCCGATCGAGCCGTCCGGTGATGTCGCCGTACGGTGAGATGAGCACACCGTGCACGCGCTGCTCCTCGAAGAGGTCGAGGTAGGCGGACTCGCGGTCGGTGTTCTCGTCGCTGTTGCCGAGGATCACCGTCAGGCCCGCATCCGCTGCCTTGTCCTCCGCTCCCCTGGCGACGTCGGTGAAGAAGGGGTTGCGCACGTCGAGCACCACGAGGCCGATGGTCTTGCTGCGCCCGGCGCGCAGCTGCCGCGCCGCGTCGTTGCGGATGAAGCCGAGCTCGTCGATGGCGGCCTGCACCCGGGCGATGACCGCGGCGGACACCTTCTCGGGGTGGTTGAACACGTTGGAGACCGTGCCGACCGAGACGCCCGCCCTCAGCGCGACGTCGCGCAGGCTAGCGGGGGCCACGGTGTGGGCGTTCGCGCCGGTTCATGATTAGGAGGATACCGCCGCGCTCAGGCCTGGCGGGTGCGGACTGTCGACTCGCGCACGACCAGGCTCGGCGGGAACACCACGTGCCGGGGCGCGTCGGTCCTCTCGCCGGAGAGCTCCGCCAGCAGCAGCTCGACGGCCGCGATCCCGAACTCCTCGTGCGGGGCGCGGATCGAGGTGAGCGGGATGATCGACGACTCGCCGAACTCGATGTCGTCGTAGCCGACCAGCGCCATCTGCTCCGGCACGGTCACGCCGTGGTCGACGACCAGCGCCTGCAGCAGTCCGAGCGCGAGCAGGTCGTTCACGGCGAAGAGCGCGTCGGGCCGGGAGGCGGGCGGGCGCTGGGCGATGGCGGCGGCGACGGTCCGGCCCTCGGCGATGGTGCGGTCGGCGACGGTGATGACCTCGAGGGTCACCGCGGGGTCCTCCGCGACCGCCTTGCTCGCGCCCTCGAGCCGGTCGGCCACCTGGCGGATGCCGAGCGGCCCGCCGACGAAGCCGATGCGCGTGCGGCCGCAGTCCATGAGGTGGCGCGCCGCGAGGTAGCCGCCGGTGACGTCGTCGATCGAGACGGACGGCTGCAGCGGCGAGACGGCGCGCTGACCGACGAGCACGGAGGGGGTGCCGCGCTGGCGCACCTGCAGCAGGCGCTCCTCGATCGGATCGTGCGATGCGACGAGCAGACCCTGCACCCGCTGGGCCTCGAACTGCTCGAGGTAGGCGTCCTCGCGCGCGCGCGACCGCCCGGAGTTGGCGATGAACACGGAGAAGCCCTCCGCGGCCGCCCGCTGCTCGACGCCCTCGGCGATGGTCGCGAAGAAGGGGTTGCTCACGTCGGGGGCGATGTAGGCCATGGTCGCGCTGCGACCGAGCCTCAGCTGCCAGGCCGCGTTGTTGCGCACGAAGCCCAGCTGGTCGATCGCCCGCTGGATGCGCTCCTGCTTCTCGGGCGACACCCGGTCGGGGTGGTTGATGTAGTGCGAGACCGTGCCGAGCGACACCTCGGCCAGTGTTGCGACCTCACGGATTCCTACCCTCGACACGCTCATGCTTTCTACTCGACGCTCTTGTGTCCGCCGCCAGCGGATTGTGCTGACACTACTCGACGTCGGGGTCTGGTCCGAGCGCCGGCGGAATCTCGATGCCGAGCTCGACGAGCTGGTCGGTGACGACGCGGATGGCGTTGAGCGCCTTCGGGAAGCCGGAGTACTGCACCGTGTGGATCACCGTCTCGATGATCTCGGTGGGCGTGCAGCCGACGCGGATGGCGCCGCGGGTGTGCCCGCGCAGCTGCGCCTCGAGGCCGCCGATCGTGACCAGCGACGCCAGGGTGAGCAGCTCCCGCTGCGCCAGGGTGAGGCCGGGCCGGGAGTAGATGTCGCCGAAGTTGAACTCCACCCCGAAGCGGGCGAGGTCCTGCGCCAGCCCGGTCTGCATCTCGATGAGGCCGTCTGCCTTCCCCTCGCCGTAGACCTCGTTGAACCAGTGCTTGCCCTTGTCCAGTCGTTTCGTCATGGTCGCCCCTAGATCGAGTGTCCGCCGTCGAGCGGCAGGATCAGTCCGGTGATGTTGACCGACTCCTCGGCGGCGAGGAAGACCACGGTCTGCGCGAGGTGCTCCGGCCGGCCGAGCAGGCGGGTGGGGATCTGGTCGAGCAGCGCCTCGCGCCGCTCGGGGGTGTCGTTGTCGCGGCCGGGGGTGGCCTGCGCGCCGGGCGCGAGCGCGTTCACGGTGATGCCGCTCTCCGCCACCTCGATCGCCAGCGCCTTGGTGAGCCCGACCACGCCGGCCTTCGCCGCGGCGTAGGCCGTGGCTCCCCGCACCAGCCGGCCACCGCTGACGGCGGCGATCGACGCGATGCTGATGATCCGGCCGGACTCCTGCTCGAGCATCGACGGGAGCACCGCCCGGGTGACGTTGAAGACGGATGTGAGGTTGCGGTCGATCTGCGTCGTCCAGGTCTCGTGGGTCATCTCGTGGAAGAAGCTCACGGCGCCGCCACCCGCGCCGTTGAGCAGGATGTCGACGCCGCCCCAGGCGTCGACGACACCGGCCACCGCCTCCTGCACGGCGTCGAAGTCGGTGAGGTCCGCAGTCGCCGAGAGGGCGCGCACGCCGTGCGCCCGCACCAGCCCGGCCGTCTCCTCGAGCCCCGCCGCGTTGAGGTCGAGCCCCGCGACATCCGCCCCCTCTGCCGCGAGCGCCTCGGCGATCACCCGTCCGAGAGCGCCGGCCGCCCCGGTGACAATCGCGCGTTTTCCCTTGAGCCTCATCTGAAAATCCTCCGCTGCCGGGCGGCGTCGGTGCCGCCCGTGGTCTCCATCATTGTCGCCACTGTCTTGAAACGTGTCAAATAGTTCTTCCCGAGTCGCGCGGTCGATCACAACTCGATTCGGTATTGACTCGGAATTGCGCTTGACAGTGGGGTTGCCCCGGAATAGCCTCGGCAATTGAAACGTGTCAAACCACGGCCACATCTTCAAGGAGGAAATGTGTCAACTGCATTCGTCGGGCGCCGGAAACGCGCCATCGTCACCGTCATTGCGGGCATGGGGGCAGCGACGCTGCTGCTCTCGGCTTGCGCATCCGACTCGGGATCCGGTTCGGAGGGCGGGGGCGGCACGGACACCGCGACCGCCTTCTCCCTGCTCACCCCCGCGGAGAACTCCATCGTGCGCGACGAGCTCGGCGTGCTCGCCGGCGACCAGTGCGTCGCCGAGGACGAGACGCTCCCGCTGGAGAGCGAGACCGTCGCCCAGGCCGACGTCAACCAGAAGATCACGCTGCTCGCCAGCCAGGACGCGCTGCCGGTGATGTTCGTCGCAGGCACCGCGCAGGTGAAGCCGGACGGCGACCTCGGCAAGAACGACCTCGCGCTCGACTACGAGGCCACCCTCAAGGAGCTCGGCGTGTGGGACAACATCCTCCCGGCCGCGGTCTCCACCGTGAAGGCCGCCTACGGCGGCAACATGGCGAGCCTGCCGTTCCAGTACAACCTCGAGGGCATCTGGTACAACAAGCAGATCTTCGCCGACAACGACGTCGAGGTCCCGGAGACCTACGACGAACTGCTCGACGCCTACGAGGTCTTCGACAAGGCGGGCGTCACCCCGATCACCGAGCCGGGCAGCCAGGGCTGGCCGATCACCCGACTGATCGGCAACTACATCTTCCGCAGCGTCGGCCCCGACGCGATGGAGAAGATCAAGTCGGGAGACGCCAAGCTCACCGACCCCGAGTACGTCGAGGCCGCCCAGGCCATCGCCGACCTCGGCACCGCAGGCTACTTCGGCGAGGGGATCACCTCGCGCGACACCGACACGGCCTACGCGCAGTTCCTCTCCGGGGAGGCCGCGACCATGTACATGGGCTCGTGGCTGCTCGCCAACCTGAACAACGAGGAGGAGAACAAGATCGGCGAGGAGAACGTCGGGTTCATGCCCTTCCCGAACGTCGAGGGCGGCGCGGGCGACTCCAGCCAGTGGCCGGCGAACGCGGGGGCCGCGACCGCGGTCTCGAGCAAGGCCTACGGCCCCAAGGTGGGCGACTGGCTCACCTGCATCGCCGAGAACTACGGCTCGAGCGTGCTCGCCAACCAGGGAGTCGTCTCCGGCTTCAAGGTGAACGAGGACGTCGCCGACGTGAAGCCGCTGACCGCCGAGATCCAGACGATCGTGACGGACGCCTCGGAGACCGTGCTCTGGTTCGAGGCGCTCTTCGACGCGAAGACGACCTCCGACGCGCAGACCAACGTGTCGCTCCTCATCACCGGGCAGATGACCGCCGACGACTACATGAACCAGCTGCAGTCCGACCTGGACCAGGCGCAGTAGCCACCAGCACTCCCCCGCGGGCGGCGGCACGGACGCCGCCGCCCGCTCACCGGTCCACGCGCCGTTGCGTGGACCGCGCACGATCCGAAAGGGAATGCACGTGAAGAACGTCCTCGGCGACAAGAAAGCCATCCTGATCCTGCTGGGCCCCGCCCTGCTGGTCTACACCCTCGTCAAGCTCGTCCCGGTGTTCTGGTCGCTCGGGCTCACCTTCTTCACCGGCAACCCGCTCGGCGGCTTCGAATTCAACGGCGTCGGCAACTTCGTGCGCTTCTTCACCGACCCGCAGGCCATGTCGGCCCTCGGCTTCACCCTCAAGTACGCGATCGTGATCTCGGTCGGACAGATCCTGCTCGGCTACGGTCTCGCGCTGCTCTACGTCTTCGTCCTCAAGAACGCGTCCAACTTCATCCGCACCGTGGTGTTCTTCCCCACGATCCTCCCCACGGTGGCCGTCGCGCTGCTGTTCAAGAGCCTGTTCGCGGTCGGCGACCAGCAGGGGCCGGTGAACGCGGGCTTCCAGATCATCGGGCTCGAATCGGTGGACTGGTTCGCCACCGGAGACGGCACCTTCACCGTCGCGATCATCATGGAGCTCTGGCGGTCGATGGGGTTCTTCGCCGTGCTGCTCTACGCGGGCCTCCTCGACATCCCCGACGAGACGCTCGAGTCGGCCAGGCTCGACGGCGCGAGCGGCTGGCGCCTGGTGCGCCACATCGTGATCCCGCTCTCGCTGCCCGTGCTGCTCTCCAGCGTCGTCTTCAGCGCGAACAACACGCTCAAGGTCTTCGACACCGTGCTCGCGCTCAACAACGGCGGGCCGGGCGGCGAGACCACGCCGCTCACCCTGTACATGTACCGAACGGTCTTCAGCTACTCGGACTACGGCTACGGCTCGACCATCGCCTTCGTGCTCACGATCATGTGCTTCCTCGTGACGCTCTTCATCTTCCGATCGGCTCGACGCGACAACACGACTGCGTAGGACACACCATGACAACCCAGACCCTGCCTCCCGTCACCGCCCCGCGCGGGGAGACGACCCCCTCGAAGCCGACGCGTCCCCTGCGACCCGGCTCCCTCATCCGCTTCGTGAAGCGCGCGCCGATCCGCGTCTTCCTCACCGTGCTCGTTCTCGTGGAGCTCTACCCGCTGTTCTGGCTGCTGATGGGCTCCTTCAAGAGCCAGAGCGAGTTCACGTCCAAGCCCACCTGGTCGCTGCCCGAGAGCATCGGCTTCGAGAACTACGTGGCGGCCTGGACCACGGGCTCCATCGCCACCAACCTGTGGAACAGCGTCGCCGTCACCGTGCCCTCGCTGTTCCTGATGCTGCTGCTCGGCGTCGCCGCCGCCTACGCGCTCGAGGTGATGGTGTGGAAGGGCCGCAACACGATCCTGCTCGCCTTCGTGGCCGGCATCATGATCCCCGGGCAGATGATCCTCGTGCCGCTGTTCACCGTCTACTTCCGCTCCGGCCTCACCAGCACGCTCTGGCCGCTCATCATCACCTACACCGTGATGGGCCTGCCGCTCACGGTGTTCCTGATGGCCGCGTACTTCCGGGCGATCCCGCGGGAGATCTTCGAGGCGGCCACCCTCGACGGTTCCGGCATGATCCGCTCCTTCTTCTCCATCGGCATCCCGATGATGCGCAACGCCATCGTGACCCTCGCCCTCGTGCAGTTCTTCAGCATCTGGAACGACCTGCTCATCGCCCTCACCTTCACCACCAAGAGCAGCCTGGCCACCGTGCAGGTGGGCCTGCTCAACTTCAGCGACGAGTACGGGTCGACGCAGTACGGGCCGCTCTTCGCCGCGATCAGTATCAATGTGGTGGGCATGCTCGTGCTCTACCTGTTCCTCAACAAGCAGATCATGGCGGGGCTGGCCGCCGGGGCGGTCAAGGGCTAGTGATCGCGCTGCGCCCGGTAACCCTCGGTGCCTCCTCGCTCGGAAAGCGGGGCACCCCGGCGGATGTCGCCGCCCTCGCCGACGCGCTCGTCACGTCGGCATACGGCCAGGTCGACACCTCGAACAACTACGCTGCGGGACGCAGCGAGGCGGCACTCGGCGAGGCGGCGGCGCGCACGGACGCCCGGGGGGCCGTCTTCACCAAGACCGACGCCGATCCGGCCACCGGCGCGCACGACGGCGACCGGGTCAAGCGGTCCTTCGAGGAGTCGACCCGGCGGCTCGGGGTGGAGCGCCTCCCGGTGCTGCACCTGCACGACCCCGGCGCGCTGACGCTCGCCGAGGCGATGGCGCCCGGCGGCGCGGTGGAGGCCCTCGTCGCCCTGCGCGAGCAGGGCCTGGTGGACGCCATCGGCATCGCCACCGGCACGCGCGCCGTCGTGGAGGGCTTCGTGCGCACCGACGCCTTCGACGCCGTGCTCACCCACAACCGCTACACGCTGGTCGACCGCAGCGCCGAGACGATCCTCGACCTGGCCGCCGAGCGCGGCATGGCCGTGTTCAACGGCGCCCCCTTCGGCGGCGGGATACTGGCCGACCCCTCAGGCGAGCGCAGCAGCTACGGCTACCGCCCGGCGTCCTACGCACTGCTCGGCTTCATCGGCCGGCTGCGGCAGCTCTGCGAGCAGTGGGGCGTCGCGCTCCCGGCCGCCGCGCTGCACTTCTCGCTGCGGGAGCCGCGCATCCACTCCACCGTGGTGGGCGTCAGCACGCTCGAGCGCCTGGACGCGCTGGACGGCCTCGTCGCCGCGCAGATCCCCGAGGGGTTCTTCGCCGCCGTGGACAGGCTCGGCTCCCCGCCGCCAACCGCCAATGACTGAGCACGTCGACTCCTTCGAGCCGGGCACGGGCCGCCGCACGCCGCGCGCCGACTTCCTCTCCGACGCGCCCCGCCTCTCGCTGAACGGGCAGTGGAGGTTCCTCCTCGGCGACACCGCCGCGGGATCAGGGCTGCCGTTCATGGAACGCGACTTCGACGACTCGGCCTGGGGCGGCATCCGCGTGCCCGCCCACTGGGTGCTCGAGGGCCACGGCGACCCGCTCTACACGAACACCGCCTTCCCGATCCCGGTCGACCCGCCGCGGGTGCCCGACGAGAACCCGACCGGCGACTACCGGCTCGCCTTCGAGCTGCCGGAGGGATGGCGGGCCGAGGGCACGGTGCTGCGCTTCCAGGGCGTCGACTCCTGCGGCACGGTCTGGCTGAACGGCACGGAGCTCGGCCACTCGAAGGGCAGTCGGCTGCCCTTCGAGTTCGACGCCGGCCACCTGCTCGTGGCGGGCGAGAACGTGCTCGCGGTGCGCGTGCACCGCTGGTCGAGCGGCACCTACCTCGAGGACCAGGACATGTGGTGGCTGCCCGGCATCTTCCGCGACGTCGAGCTGCTGCAGCGCCCCGCCGGCGCGATCGACGACTTCTTCGTGCACGCCTCCTACGACCACCTCAGCGGTATGGGCACGCTGAGGATAGAAGCGGATGTCGCGGGGCTGGTCGACCTGCCCGAGCTCGGCATCGCGGGGCTCGCCACCGGCGCGACCGTGACGGTGGCCGTCGACCCGTGGAGCGCCGAGCTGCCGCGGCTGTACCGGGGCGCGCTGAGCGCGGGCGGCGAGCGCATCGACCTCGCCGTCGGCTTCCGCACCGTCTCGATCGACGACGGCGTGCTGCGGGTCAACGGCGAGCCCGTCCTCTTCCGCGGGGTGAACCGGCACGAGCACGACCCCGACCGCGGCCGCGCGCTCGACACCGCGACCATGCGCCGCGACATCGTGATGATGAAGCAGGCCAACATCAACGCGGTGCGCACCAGCCACTACCCGCCGCACCCCGAGTTCCTCCGGCTCTGCGACGAGCTCGGCCTGTGGGTGGTGGAGGAGTGCGACCTGGAGACCCACGGCTTCATCTACACCGGCTGGGAGGGCAATCCGCCCGCGGTCGCCGCCTGGAAGCCGGCGCTGCACGACCGCATCCGCCGCATGGTGGAGCGCGACAAGAACCACGCAAGCGTCGTGGTCTGGTCGATGGCGAACGAGAGCCACAGCGGCGAGACCTTCGGCGAGCTGGAGGCCTGGATCAGGCGGCGCGACGGCAGCAGGCCGATCATGTACGAGCGCGACCCGAGCTACCGCGACTCCGACTTCTACTCCCTGATGTACCCGTCGCTCGACGACCTCGAGGCCATCGGGCGGCGCGAGGAGGAACGTCCCGCCGGCGTGACAGACGAGCAGGACGCGCGGCGGCGCACCCTGCCCTTCCTGCTCTGCGAGTACGCGCACGCCATGGGCAACGGGCCGGGCTCGCTCGTGGACTACCAGCGCATCCTCGAGTCGAGCGAGCGCTTCTGCGGCGGATTCGTCTGGGAGTGGATCGACCACGGCTTCACCTCGAGCGACGGCACCTTCTTTATGCACGGCGGCGACATCGACTTCCGCCCGAACGGCGGGCGCTACTGCCTCGACGGCCTGGTCTTCCCCGACCGCACCCCCTCGCCCGGGCTGTTCGAGCTGAAGGCCGCGATCGCGCCGGTGGCGATCGAGATCGGCGACGCCGTCACGGTGCACAACAAGCACGACCACCGCGACCTCGCGCACCTCGCCTTCGGCTGGCGGCTCGAGGTCGACGGGCTCCCGGTGGCGGATGGCGCGCTGGAGACGCCTGCGCTGGGCGCGCGCTCCCGCGGCACGCTCGCCCTGCCGGAGCTGCCGCCGGTGGACACCGCCGGGGAGGTGTGGCTCACCGTGACCGCGTCGCTCGCGGCGGACACCCCGTGGGCCCCCGCCGGCCACGAGGTGGCGGTGGGGCAGGCGCGGCAGGCGCACCTCGAGCGCGCCGCGCCCGCCCCGACCCGGCTCCCTTCCCCGCGCCCGCTCCCGCTCCCTGAGCCGAACACGCTCCCTGAGCCCGTCGAAGGGCCCGCCCTTGCCCTCGGCCCCGCGCGCTTCGACGCACGAACCGGCCGTCTCATCCGCTTGGACGGTCTCGACCTCGAGGGGCCGGTGCTCGACGTCTGGCGCGCGCCGATCGAGAACGACCGCGGCCAGGGCCCGCGCAACACCATGGCCGCCACCTGGAAGGCTGTCGGGCTCGACCGGATGCTGCAGCGCACCGACTCGGTCGAGCGCTCGGGCGATTCCGTGGTGGTCACCGGCCGGCTCGCGCCCGCCGCGCACGGCATCGCGCTGCGCTCGGTGTTCACCTGGACGCTCGACGGCGACGCCCTGCGCCTCTCGGTTCAGGTGACGCCGGAGGGGATCTGGCGCGGCACCCCGATCGGCGACCACGACGTCTGGCTGCCGCGGCTGGGGCTGCGGCTCGGCCTGCCCGGCGGCTACTCCGCCGCGGAGTGGTTCGGGCGCGGGCCAGGGGAGAGCTACGTCGACAGCCAGGCGGCCGCCCGCGTCGGCCGCTTCGCCTCGAGCATCGACGCGCTGCAGACCGACTACCCGGTGCCCGAGGAGAACGGCAACCACACCGGCACCCGCTGGCTGGCGCTCGACGGCCCTGGCCTCCCCCGGCTGCGGGTGGAGGGCGCGGACACCTTCGACTTCACCGCGCGCCGCTGGACGAGCGAGCAGCTCGAGGCCGCCAGGCACCCGCGCGACCTCGTCGACTCCGGCCGCGTCTGGCTCAACCTCGACCACGCGCAGCAGGGTCTCGGCAGCGCGTCCTGCGGGCCGGCGCTCCCCGAGCGCTACCGGGTGGCGGCCGAGCCGGTGTCGTTCAGCCTCGCGTTCGCGCTGGCCCGAGCGGTCACTCCGCCATCGGCGTGAGCACGAAGACCGGGATCTCCCGCTCGGTTCTCCTCTGGTACCCGGCGTAGTCGGGCCACGTCGCGACCGCGCGCTCCCACCAGAGCGCCTTCTCGGCGTCCGTCACCTCGCGTGCGAGGTAGTCCCGCTTCACCGCGCCGTCCTGCAGTTCGACGTGCGGGTTCTTCACCAGGTTGAAGTACCAGACCGGATGCTTCGCGGCGCCGCCGAGGGACGCGACGACCGCGTACTCCCCCTCGTGCTCCACCCGCATCAGCGGCGTCTTGCGCAGGCGGCCCGACCGGGCCCCTACCGACGTCAGCACGATGATCGGACGGCCGCGCATCGTGGCGCCCTTCGCGCCATCCGTCGACTCGAACAGCTCGACCTGTGCGCGCGCCCGGTTCACGGTGCTCGGCTCGTACTCTCCAGTGAGGGGCATGCCCCCATTCCACCACCGGTCGGCCGCGGGCGCCACAGCGCGCCGGACGGGGCTCAGCCGGCGAAGCCCTCGCGCCAGAGGTGCTGCGGCTCGAAGCCGAGTCGGTCGCGCGCCTTGGCGATGGACAGCAGCGGGGTGAAGCCCGAGATGTCCTGCACAACGGGGACGGCCGGGAAGTGCAGCGCCGCCAGCTCCGCCGACGCGATCGACGAGCCCGAGTCCGACGCCCCGATGTTGTAGACCTCGAGCCCCGGGCGCGCGTGCTCCAACGCCAGCGACACGGCGAGCGCGCCGTCGCGGGCGTCGATGTAGCTGAACATCAGCGATCGGCGGTAGTCCGGGTCGCCGGCCCGGGCGAAGCTGCCGTACTCCTCGGCGGTCACAACGTTGGTGAAGCGCAGCGCGGTGATCGAGAGCCGGGCATCCCAACGCACCAGCTGCGCGACCATCGCCTCCTCGAGCACCTTGCCCAGGCCGTAGCTGTTGTTGGCCGCGGTGACGTTCTCGTCGAGCGGCAGGTAGGGCGGGTCGTCGTCGAAGGGGAAGCCCATCGCGGTGATGCTCGAGGCGTAGACCACGGTGCGGATGCCCGCCCGCAGCGCGGCCTGGAACACGTTGTACGACACCGTCATGTTGTTGTGGAAGGTGGTGACGTCGGGCACCAGACCGTTCACGGGGATGGCGGCGAGGTGCACGACCGCGTCGAGTCCGCTGTGCCGGGAGTCGATGCCGAGGAGGGCGTCGAGCGTCTGGCCGTAGTCGGTGAAGTCGACCCGGGTGAAGGCGGGCCCCGGAGCGCCCACCACGTCGAGGCCGAGCACCTCGTGCCCGTCGGCGGCGAGCCGCTCCACGGTGGCGCGGCCGAGCTTGCCGGTGCTCCCGGTGACTGCGATACGCACCGGTCAGCGCGCGGGAAAGTCGGCCGGCAGCGGCGACGCGGGAACCTCGTGGCCCGCCGCATCCGCTTCGCTGTGATGCAGGTGACCGGTGCGTCCGCCGGACGGATGCCCGGTCTCGGTGAAGAAGCCGCGCACGGTCTCGTACACCTCGACGAAGTCGTGGGTGTCGCCCGCCTCGATGAGGATGATGTCTCCGGCCTGCACGTAGCGCTCCCCGCCCTCGATGAGAATCTTCGCCTTACCCTCCCACAGCATCCACACCTCGTGGTCGTCGTGGAAGTGCCGGTCGAAGCGGCCGCCCTCCACCGGGATGGCGAAGCGGCCGATGGTGGCGATCTGCGCCGCCCAGTCCGGACGGTCGCCCGGGTGCAGCCAGGAGCCGGGCGCGATGACCGGCACTAGTTGCCCTGCGACCAGAGCGGGGCGACTCCGGGCTCGAGGATCACCGCGTCGGGCAGGCCGTCGAGCCCGGTCTCGGCGCCGCCGGGCGTGTAGACCACGGAGAGGCGCAGCGGGCGCCAGGTGGTGTTGTAGGTGGAGTGCTGCGTTCCGCGCGGGATGTAGACGGCGTCGCCCTCGCGGATCGGGAAGGCCTCCCCGTCGCCGACGGTCTGCTCGCCCTCGCCGGAGATGACGTAGATGACCTCCTCCTCGCCCGGGTGGTCGTGCGGCGCGTGGCCCTGGCCGGGGTAGATGACGACCTCGCCGACGGTGAGCCCTGCGCCCTCGTCGAGGTGCGGGGTGACGAGCCACTTGATGGTGCCCCAGCCGAAGCTGCGGGTGGGCACCTCGTCGGGGCGGCGGCCGGCCTGTGCTGATGTGGTCATGGTTGCTTCCTTACTGGGTGGGGATGGACTTGAAGTCGACGAGCTGCTGCCTGATCGCACGCTCGGTGGGCAGGCGCTCGACGGAGGAGGCGCCGAAGAAGCCGACGACGCCGGAGGTGTTCGCCAGGATGTAGGCGGCGTCCTCGGGCTCGGCGATCGGGCCGCCGTGGCAGAGCACGATCACCTCGGGGTTCACCGCCACCGCGGCGTCGCGCATCTCCTGCACGCGCCGGGCGCTCTCTTCGAGCGTGAGCGCGGTCTGCGCGCCGATGGTGCCCGCCGTTGTGAGCCCCATGTGCGGCACGATGATGTCGGCGCCGGCCTCGGTCATGGCGATCGCCTGGTCGACGTCGAAGACGTAGGGCGCGGTGAGCAGGCCGCGCTCGGCGGCGAGGCGGATCATGTCGACCTCGAGCCCGTAGCCCATGCCCGTCTCCTCGAGGTTCTGCCGGAAGACGCCGTCGATGAGCCCGACGGTGGGGAAGTTCTGCACGCCCGCGAAGCCGAGCGCCTGCAGCTCGTCGAGGAACCTCTCCATCACGCGGAAGGGGTCGGTGCCGTTCACGCCGGCGAGCACGGGGGTGTCGCGCACGATCGGCAGCACCTCGCGGCTCATGTCGACGACGATCTGGTTGGCGTCGCCGTAGGCCAGCAGGCCGCTCAGCGAGCCGCGGCCGGCCATCCGGTAGCGGCCGGAGTTGTAGATGATCAGCAGGTCGACGCCGCCGGCCTCGGCCGCCTTCGCCGAGATGCCGGTGCCCGCGCCCGCCCCGATGAGCGGCTCCCCCGCGGCGATGGTGGCGCGGAAGCGCGCCAGTGCTGTTGCCCTGTCCATTCTCAGACGACCTTCCCGATCAGTGCGTGCAGTTCCTCCGCCGCCCGGCGGGCGAGCGGGGCGTCGTTGATGTTCGCGGGGTCGTCAACGACCACGACACGACTGCCGGCGACCGCGGCCAGCACCGCCTCGAAGAGCGCGGCATCCGCTGCCTCGTCCCGGAAGGGCTGCCCCTCAACGTCGAGCGCCGAGACGCCGCCGCGCGGCACGATCAGCACGGTCGGCGATGCTGCGGCGGCGAGCTTCGCGCCGAGCCGCCTGCCCAGCTCGGCGTTCTCGTCGAGCGTGGTGCGCATCAGCGTGACCGTGTCGTTGTGCACGAAGAACAGGCGGCCCTCGTACTCGGGCGGCACCGTGTCGCGCGGGCCGAAGTTGACCATGTCGAGCGCGCCGAGGCTGACGACCTGGGGCAGAGCGGATGCCCCTGCCGCGGTCAGTCGGTCGGGTCCGGCACTGAGGACGCCGCCGACCAGGTCGTCCGCGAGCTCGGTGGTGGTGAGGTCGAGCACCCCGGCCAGCAGTCCGGAGCGGGCGAGCGCCTCCAGGGCGCGGCCGCCCGAGCCGGTGGCGTGGAAGACGAGCACCTCGTAGCCGAGCTCCTCGAGCCGCTCCCGTGCCGCATCGACCGCGGGGGTGGTGACGCCGAACATGGAGGCGGCGATCAGCGGGCGGTCGTCGACCACCGGGCGCGACGCGCGTTCCCGGCGGGCCGTGGCCATGGAGGCGATGCCGGCGGCGGCGTTGCCGAGCACCTCGCGGGAGATCTGGTTGATGCCGGCGATGTCGACCACGCTGTACATCAGCGTCACGTCGCTGGCGCCGACGTAGGGCGAGACGTCGCCGGAGGCCATGGTGGACACGATGAGCTTGGGCAGCCCGATCGGCAGGTCGCGCACCGCGCGGGCGGCGATGGCCGATCCGCCGCTGCCGCCGAGCGCGAGCACCCCGTCGAGCTCGCCGTCGCGCAGCAGCGCGGCCAGCACCGCCGCAGCGCCCTCGCCCTGGGCGGCGGTGGCCGCGCCCCGGTCGCCGCGCTCGCGCAGCTCGTCGAGGTCTGCCCCGGCGGCCTGCGCCACCCGGCGCTGGTCGACACCGACGGTGCCGGTGAAGCCGTGCGGCTCGCGAGTTCCGGTGTCGACCACGGTGACGACCACCCCGTGCTCGGCAAGCCGCTCCGCCATCCACTGGTACTCGGCGCCCTTCGTGTCGAGCGTGCCCACCAGCGCGACGCGCGCGCTGCGATCGGTGTCTGCCATCGGTGTCTCTCCATACGTCTTTGTTGGGATGCCCCATCCTGTTCCAGATTTTGAAACGTGTCAAGATTTGCGAGACTTTGTTGACCCAGCGCCTGAGCCGCGCGCTACTATCGATTTTGAAACGTGTCAGAATGCCGGGACGGACCGGTGCGACTCGGCTCGCTCCACCGCAGTCAAGCGAAAGGACCCGTGCCCAATGACGGTCACAGCAGGCGCCGTACGATTCGAGCACCACCGCGACGCCCTGGGCATCGGCGTGGCCGCGCCGCGCGTCTCCTGGAAGACCGTCGCGCCGGCCGGCTGGCGTCAGAGCGCGTACGAGCTCGAGGTGACGAGCGGCGGGCGCATCCGCTCGAGCGGGCGCGTCGAGAGCCCCGACTCGGTGCTGGTGCCGTGGCCGCAGGAGCCTCTCGTCTCGCGGCAGTCCGCGTCGCTGCGGGTGCGGCTCTGGGGCGCGGGCGAGGAGCCCTCGGCGTGGAGCGCCCCCTCGACCGTGGAGGCGGGGCTGCTCGACCCCGCCGACTGGACCGCCGTGCCCGTCACCGGTGCATGGCCCGAGGACGGCCCGAAGGACGATCGCCGCCCGCCGCTGGTGCGCACCGCCTTCGAAGCGGATGGCGCGGTCGAGAGCGCCCGCCTGTATGTGAGCGCCCACGGGCTCTACGAGGTGGAGATCAACGGCACGCGCGTCGGCGACGACGCCTTCTCGCCCGGCTGGACCGTCTACGGCGAGCGCCTGCGCTACTACAGCCACGACGTGACGGCGCTCATCGCCGAGGGCGGCAACGCGATCGGCGGATGGCTCGGCGACGGCTGGTACCGCGGCCGGCTGGGCTGGCGCGGCGGCTTCCACGACCTCTTCGGCTCCGACCTCTCGCTGATCGCGCAGCTCGAGATCCGCTATGCCGACGGCAGCACGCAGACCGTGGCGAGCGGCGAGGGCTGGCGGGCGGCGCTCGGCCCGATCGTGCGCTCGGGGCTCTACGACGGCGAGGTCTACGACGCCCGCGACGAGCTGGCCGGCTGGTCGTCGCCCGGGTTCGACGACTCCGCCTGGTCGCCCGTCGCCACCGGCGTGCGCGACCCCGCGACGCTCGTCGCGCCCGAGGGCCCGCCGGTGCGCTGCACCGAGGAGGTGTCGCCGGTCGCGGTGCTCACCACGCCGAGCGGCGCCCTGGTGCTCGACCTCGGGCAGAACCTGGTCGGCCGCCTGCGCATCCGGGTGAGCGGCGCGGCGGGCGAGACCGTCACCATCCGCACCGCCGAGGTGATGCAGGACGGCGAGATCTACACCCGCCCGCTGCGCGACGCCGCGTCGACCGACGTCTACACGCTGGCCGGCCGCGCCACGGAGGAGTGGGAGCCCCGCTTCACCATCCACGGCTTCCGCTTCGCCGAGATCACCGGCTGGCCGGGAGACCTCGCCGCCGCGGTCGCGAACGGCGACGTCGTGGCGCGCGTCTACCACTCCGACCTCGAGCGCACCGGCTGGTTCGAGAGCTCGAACCCGCTGGTGAACCGGCTGCACGAGAACGTGCTGTGGAGCATGCGCGGCAACTTCGTCGACATCCCCACCGACTGCCCGCAGCGCGACGAGCGGGTGGGCTGGACCGGGGACATCCAGGTCTTCGCGCCCACCGCGTCGTTCCTCTACGACGTCTCGGGAATGCTCTCGTCCTGGCTGAAGGACGTGGCCGTCGAGCAGCTGCCCGACGGCACCGTGCCCTGGTACGTCCCGGTCATCCCGGCGAAGCACATGTGGACCCCGATCCGCCCCGGCGCGGTGTGGGGCGACGTGGCGGTGCTCACCCCGTGGGTGCTCTACGAGCGCTTCGGCGACGCCGGCATCCTCGCCGCCCAGTACGACAGCGCGAAGAAGTGGGTCGACCTCGTCGACCGCCTGGCCGGCCCGGGCCGGCTCTGGAACGACGGCTTCCAGCTCGGCGACTGGCTCGACCCCGCGGCTCCCCCGCAGGACCCGGCCGACGCCACCACCGACAAGTACCTCGTGGCCACCGCCTACTTCGCCTGGTCGGCGGACCACCTCGCGCGGTCGGCCGCGGTGCTCGGCAGAACGCTCGACGCACGGCGCTACGCCGCTCTCGCCGCCGAGGTGCGCGCCGCCTTCGCGGCCGAGTACCTGCTGGCCGACGGCACCCTCACGAGCGACGCGCAGACCGCGTACTCCCTCGCCCTGGCCTTCGACCTGATCCCGGACGCCGCGCGCCGGGCCCGCGCGGGCGAGCGCCTCGCCGAGCTGGTCGCCGAGGCCCGCAACCGCATCGCCACCGGCTTCGCGGGCACCCCGCTCGTCTCCGACGCCCTCACCCTCGCCGGCGAGATCGACAGCGCGTACGCACTGCTGCTCGAGCCGTCCTGCCCCTCCTGGCTGTACCCAGTGACGCAGGGCGCGACCACCATCTGGGAGCGCTGGGACAGCCAGCGCCCCGACGGCAGCGTGAACCCCGGCACCATGACGTCCTTCAACCACTACGCCCTCGGCGCGGTGGCCGACTGGCTGCACCGGGTGGTGGCGGGCATCGCCCCCGCCGAGCCCGGCTACCGCTCCATCGCCTTCCGCCCGCGACCGGGCGGCGGCTTCACCTCCGCCTCGGCCGCCCACGAGACGCCCTACGGGCGCGCGTCGATCGCCTGGCGCATCGACGGCGGCGACCTCGTGGTCGACGTGGTCGTGCCGACGGGGGCGGATGCCACGGTCGAGCTCCCGGGGCGCGCGCCGGTCGCCGTCGGCAGCGGCAGGCACCGCTTCACCTCCGCCCTCGGCGCCGCGACCAGCACGACCGCCGCCGAGCCCGCCGTCGCATGAGCGCGACCATCGGGCTGCAGCTGTACACGATCCGCGACGACATCGCCGCGGACCCGCTGCGCGCGCTGGAGCGGGTCGCGCAGCTCGGATTCCGCAGCGTCGAACCGTACGGGCTGCCCGCCCTCGCCGACACCTTCGTCGCGGGCCTGGCGGCGAGCGGACTCGCCGCGCCCAGCGCGCACGCGAGCATCATCGGCCGCGATCCGGCCGCGCCGCCCGAGCTGCGCGCCACCCTCGACGCGGCGGAGCGCCTCGGCGTGCGCACCGTGATCGAGCCGTCGACCCCCGCCGCCGCCTGGCTGCACGGCGACCGGATCCAGCGGATGGCGGACACCCTCAACGCGGCGGCCGAGGCGGGCGCCGACCGCGGCATCCGCATCGGGTACCACAACCACGACGGCGAGCTCCGGGCGCGGGCGGGCGGGATGAGCGCCCTCGAGCACTTCGCCGGCCTGCTCGACCCGCGCATCGTGCTCGAGATCGACGCGTACTGGGTGCTGGCCGGCGGGGAGCCGCTGCTGCCGCTGCTCGGTCGGCTCGCCGACCGCATCCGCTTTCTGCACGTCAAGGACGGCCTGCTCGAGGGCGACCTCGCCGCGCAGCCCGCGGCCGGGACGGGCGCCCCTCCCGCGCACCTCGCGGGGCAGGTCGATGCTGGGGCCGGGGTCGTGCCGCTGGCGGAGGCCCTCACCGCGCTCCCCGGCCTCGAGCACGCGATCGTCGAGTTCGACGCCTACACCGGCGATCTGGAGCGCGGCATCACGGCCGGACGCGACTTCCTGCTCGCGCGGGGCTGCACCGCCTGAGGGCCCTCGTTGCACGCTCGGTATCGATTCGGCGACACCGGCCGAACCCGACTTGACGCCCGCTTCGCGCTGCCCCTAGAGTGCAAACAGCACGCGACCTTAAAACGATTCAACCCGTTGGTCGCGACCCGCATCCCACCCTCAGAGCAGAGGTCAGGTACATCAATGACGATCAGCCCACCCGCGGCAGGCCACGCGGCCCTCGAGCTGCGCGGCGTCGCCAAGTCCTTCGGCGCCGTGGTGGCGCTCAGCTCCGGCTCCCTCCGGCTCGAGAACGGCTCCATCCACGCCCTGATCGGCGAGAACGGCGCGGGCAAGTCCACGATCGTCAAGATCATCGCGGGCCTCTACCAGCGCGACTCCGGCGAGTTCCTGCTCGACGGCGAGAGCACCGACTTCAGCTCGACGGCCCAGTCGAAGGCCGCGGGGATCGCGGTGATCTACCAGGAGCCCACGCTCTTCCCCGACCTCTCGGTCACCGAGAACATCTTCATGGGGCGCCAGCCCACCCGGAGCCTCGGGCGCATCGACCGCAGGCTGATGCGCGAGGAGGCCGTCGGCCTGTTCCGCCGGCTCGGCGTGCGGATCGACCCCGACCGCCCCACGCTCGGCCTGTCCATCGCCGACCAGCAGATCATCGAGATCGCCAAGGCCATCTCGCTCGACGCCCGGGTGCTCGTGATGGACGAGCCCACGGCCGCCCTCAGCGGCGTCGAGGTGGAGCGGCTGTTCGCAGTCGCCCGCAGCCTGCGCGACGAGGGCCGCGCCCTCATGTTCATCTCCCACCGTTTCGACGAGGTCTTCGACCTCTGCGACACCGTCACCGTGATGCGCGACGGCGAGTACATCGCCACCAGCCCGATCGCCGAGACCACCGTCGACGAGCTGGTGCGGCGCATGGTCGGCCGCGACGTCACCAACCTCTTCCCCAAGGAGGTCGCGCCGCTCGGCGACGACGTGCTCGTCGTCACGAACCTCTCGCAGCCCGGCGTCTTCCACGACGTGGACTTCACCGTGCGAGCGGGCGAGATCGTGGCCCTCGCCGGTCTCGTCGGCGCGGGCCGCAGCGAGATCGCCCGCGCCGTCTTCGGCGTCGACCCCTACTCCACAGGCACGGTGACGATCAACGGCACCCGCGTCCCGCGGCGCAACCCGGGCGCGTCCATGCGGCTCGGCATCGCCCTCGTGCCCGAGGACCGCCGCAAGCAGGGCCTGGTGCTCGAGTCCTCGGTGGCCCGCAACACCACCATGGCGATCCAGCGCACGCTCTCCCGCTTCGGCCTGCTGTTCTCGTCGAGGGAGAACGAGGCAGCCAGGCAGTGGGCCTCCCGCCTCGAGGTGAAGACGGCCGCGCTCGACACCGAGGTGGGAACCCTCAGCGGCGGCAACCAGCAGAAGGTGGTGCTCGCCAAGTGGCTCGCCACCAGGCCGAGCGTGCTGATCATCGACGAGCCCACCCGCGGCATCGACGTGGGCACCAAGGCCGAGGTGCACCGCCTGCTCTCCGAGCTCGCCGGCACCGGCCTGGCGATCCTCATGATCTCCTCCGAGCTGCCCGAGGTGCTCGGCATGGCCGACCGCGTGCTCGTCGTGCGCGAGGGGCGCATCACCGCCGACATCGCCCGAGCGGATGCGACGGCCGAGTCGGTCATGCTCGCCGCGACCCAGAGCGGGTCGCCCGCGACGACCAAGGAGGCCGTCCGATGACGAGCACCACAGCATCCGCCCCCGTCTCCCACCGCATCCTGCACGCCCTCGGCGGCGTCGCGAAGGCGCGGGAGACCGGGATCCTGGTGGCCCTCGTGCTCGTGGTGATCGCCGCGACCGCGAAGAACCCCAACTTCCTGTTCAGCACCGACGGCTTCCGCGACCTGCTGCTCACCCCGTCGATCCTGCTGCTCGTGGCGGTCGGCCAGGCGATCGTGATCATCACCCGCAACGTCGACCTCTCGGTCGGCTCGACGCTCGGGCTCACCGCGTACCTCACGGGGCGGCTGTTCATCGACATCCCCGGAATCCCGATCATCCTGGTCTTCCTGGTCGGCCTGCTCTTCGGCGGCCTCCTCGGGCTGGTCAACGGCGCCCTGATCGCCTTCGCCAGGGTGCCCGCGCTGGTGATCACCCTGGGCACGCTCTACATCTACCGCGGCATCAACGTGTGGTGGACCGGCTCCGACCGCATCAACGCCTCCGACATGCCGAAGGACTTCCTCGCGCTCGGCACGAAGACGATCCTCTTCATCCCGGTGCTCACCATCATCGCCGTGGTGGTGCTGATCGCGGCCGGCTGGTACCTGCGCACCCAGCGACCGGGGCGGGAGCTGTACGCCATCGGCTCCGACCCGGCCGCAGCGAACCTCTACGGGCTCAAGGTGACGCAGCGCGTGCTGGTGGCCTTCGTGGTCTGCGGCGCGCTGGCGGGCCTCGCCGGCGTGCTGTACTCGGCCCGCTACGGCACCGTCAACGCGCAGGCCGGCAGCGGATTCGAGCTGGAGGCGGTGGGTGCCGCGGTGATCGGCGGGGTCGCCATCTTCGGCGGCAGCGGAACGGTGTGGGGCGCCGCGATCGGCGCCTACCTGCTGTTCACCATCAACCGGGCGCTGCCGATCCTCGGCGTGCAGGACTTCTGGCAGCGTGCCGTGGTGGGTGTGCTCATCATCGGCGCCATCGTGCTCGACCGGCTGCTCGCCCTGCGACAAACCCGCAAGCTCACCGAGGCGAGGGACGACGACTGATGACCGAGACAACCACCGCCACCGTGAAGATCGCCCGCTCCTACCGGGACTACAGCGCGCCCCTCTGGCGCCGCGTGCTGCTCACCCGCGAGTCCGCGGTGATCGCGGCCCTGCTGGTCGTGGTCGTTGTGGCCAGCATCAGCGTCGACCACTTCGCCCAGCCGATCACGATGACCTACCTGCTGCTCGACATCGCCCCGATCCTGCTGATCGCGCTGCCGATGACCCTGGTGATCATCACCGGCGAGATCGACCTCTCGGTGGCGAGCACCGTCGGCCTGTCGAGCGTGGTGCTCGGCACCCTGCACCAGGGCGGCATGCCGATCGAGCTCGCGGGCCTCGCCGCCCTGCTGGTCGGCGCGGTCGGCGGCGCGCTGAACGGCTTCCTCATCACCGTGGTCGGCCTGCCCTCGCTCGCCGTCACCATCGGAACCCTCGCCCTCTACCGCGGCCTCGCCGTCGGCCTGCTCGGAACCACCGCGGTCACCGACTTCACCGAGTTCTGGAAGGACCTCGCGAAGTCGAAGATCGGCGACACCGGCGTGCCGAGCGTGATGCTCCTCTTCCTGGTGCTCGCCGTGGCGTTCGCCGTGCTGCTGCACTTCACCCGCTTCGGCCGCGGCGTCTACGCCATCGGCCTGGCTGCCGAGGCCGCGCAGTTCTCGGGCGTGCGGGTGCAGCAGACCAAGTTCATCCTCTTCGTGCTGACCGGCACGGTGTCCGCCCTCGCCGGCATCTACTACACGCTCCGCTTCGGCAGCGCGCGCGGCGACAACGCCATGGGGCTCGAGCTCTCGGTGATCGCGGCCGTGCTGCTCGGCGGCGTGTCGATCTTCGGCGGGCGCGGCAGCCTGCACGGCGTGATCGCCGGCGTGCTGCTCATCGGCACGCTCGGGAGCGCGCTGCGGCTCGCATCCGTCACCTCCGACGTCATCAACATCATCACCGGGGCGCTCCTCATCGCCTCCGTGGTGTCCACCAGCGTCCTGGCCTGGCTCCGCACGCGGCGCGCCAAGCCCGGCGGTACCGCACGAACGACACCCGCAGCACCGCAGTAGCCGCGTTCGTGAACGTCGATGCATCCACATCGGCTTACCCGCACCACAACCAAGGGAGAACAAAGATGTTGTTTCACACCACGACACGCAGATCGGGTCTCGCCCGCGCGGGCTCGATAGCCGCCCTCGCGCTCAGCGTCGCCCTCGTCGCAACCGGATGCGCCGGAGGCGGCAGCGACGGAGGGGACGGCGGCGGAGACGGCGACCTGTCAATCACCTTCGTGCCGAAGAACCTCGGAAACGCCTACTTCGACACCTCCGACAAGGGCGGCGAGGAGGCCATCAAGGAGTTCGACGGCACCTACGACGAGCAGGCGCCCGCCGAGGGAACCCCCGACGGCCAGGTCAGCTTCATCAACACCCTCACCCAGCAGGGCGTCGGCGGCATCGTGATCTCGGCCAACGACCCCACCGCGATCTGCGACGCGCTGAACGAGGCGCGCGACGCCGACGTGAAGGTCGTCACCTTCGACTCCGACACCGACCCGGAGTGCCGCGACGTCTTCATCAACCAGGCGGACGCGGAGGGCATCGCCAAGGTGCAGGTCGACCTGATCTCCGAGCAGATCGGCGACGCCGGCCAGATCGCCATCCTGTCGGCCTCGGCCAACGCGACCAACCAGAACGCCTGGATCGAGCTGATGAAGACCGAGCTCGAGGCGAGCCACCCGAACATCGAGCTGGTGGAGACCGTCTACGGCGACGACGACGACCAGACGTCCTTCGACAAGACCGCGGCCCTGCTGCAGACCTACCCCGACCTGAAGGGGATCGTCTCGCCGACCACCGTCGGCATCGCGGCGGCGGCCCGCTACCTGCAGACCTCGGACTTCAAGGGCAAGGTCGCGCTGACCGGTCTCGGCACGCCGAACCAGATGCGCGACTACGTCGAGGACGGCACCGTCACCGCGTTCGCGCTGTGGAACCCGGCCGACCTCGGCTACCTCGCGGCCTACGCCGCGAAGGCGCTCATCGAGGGCGACATCACCGGCGAGGACGGCGACGAGTTCGAGGCCGGCAAGCTCGGCAGCTACACCGTCGGCCCCGACCAGACCGTGCTGCTCGGCGACCCCTTCACCTTCACGAAGGACAACATCGGAGAGTTCGACTTCTAACCCGACAGCGGTGGAGGCCCGGCTCCGGCCGGGCCTCCACCACCACTCCAGAAAGCCTCCATGACCCAACGCTTCTGCTTCCAGCTCCAGGTGAGACCCGACCACATCGAGCAGTACCGCGAGGCGCATGCCGCGGTCTGGCCGGACATGCTCGTCGCCCTGCGCGACACCGGCTGGAACAACTACTCGATCTTCCTGCGCCCCGACGGCCTGGTCATCGGCTACTTCGAGACGGATGACCTGCAGGCCGCCCTCGACGGCATGGCGGCCACGGAGGTCAACGCCCGCTGGCAGGCCGCGATGGCCGACCACTTCCTCGACCTCGACGTGCCGGCCGATCAGGCCTTCTCCTACCTCCCCGAGGTGTTCAACCTCGACGAACAGCTTTCACGAAGCTGATTGCGCGGCCCGCCCGTGGCCGACTACAGTAGATCTTGAAACGATTCATTCAGCGGATGCCGCGGGTGGGTCTCCAGAACGAAAGAGAATTGCAATGGTGAAATTCAGCGATATCGCGCCGCAGCTCGAGACCCAGGTCATCGAGCTCCCGTCCTGGGCCTTCGGCAATTCCGGAACGCGCTTCAAGGTCTTCGGCACCCCGGGCACGCCGCGCACGCCGCAGGAGAAGATCGCGGATGCCGCGAAGGTGAACGAGTTCACCGGGCTCTCGCCCAAGGTGGCGCTGCACATCCCCTGGGACCGGGTCGACGACTACGGCGAGCTGCGCTCCTACGCGAACGACCTCGGCCTCGAGCTCGGCACGGTGAACAGCAACACCTTCCAGGACGACGACTACAAGTTCGGCTCGCTCACCCACGTCGACCCCGCAATCCGCCAGAAGGCCATCGACCACCACTTCGAGTGCATCGAGATCATGCACCAGACCGGGTCGCAGGACCTGAAGATCTGGCTCGCCGACGGCACCAACTACCCCGGCCAGGGCGACATCCGCGGCCGCCAGGACCGCCTGGCCGACTCGCTGGAGAAGATCTACGCCCGCGTCGGCGACGAGCAGCGCCTGGTGCTCGAGTACAAGTTCTTCGAGCCCGCGTTCTATCACACCGACGTTCCCGACTGGGGTACCAGCTACGCCCAGGTGAGCGCCCTCGGCGAGCGCGCGCTGGTCTGCCTCGACACCGGCCACCACGCGCCGGGCACGAACATCGAGTTCATCGTCGCGCAGCTGCTGCGCCTCGGGAAGCTCGGCTCCTTCGACTTCAACTCGCGCTTCTACGCCGACGACGACCTGATCGTGGGCGCCGCCGACCCCTTCCAGCTCTTCCGCATCCTCTACGAGGTGATCCGCGGCGGCGGCTACGGCCCCGACTCGGGCGTGGCTTTTATGCTCGACCAGTGCCACAACGTCGAGGACAAGATCCCCGGCCAGATCCGCTCGGTGCTCAACGTGCAGGAGATGACGGCCCGCGCGCTGCTCGTCGACGGCGCCGCGCTGAAGACCGCGCAGGACGCCGGCGACGTGCTCGGCGCCAACGGCATCCTGATGGACGCCTTCTACACCGACGTGCGCGGCGATCTCGCCGCGTGGCGCGAGTCGCGCGGCCTCGCCGGCGACCCGATGGCGGCCTATGCCGCATCCGGAAACCAGGAGAAGATCGCCGCCGAGCGGGTCGGCGGCGCACAGGCGGGATGGGGAGCCTAGACACATGACCACGACGACTGCCGCGGACCTCATCGCCCGCTCCAACCGCCTGGGCTCCGACCCGCGCGTCACCAACTACGCCGGCGGCAACACCTCCGCCAAGGGCAGCGAGACCGACCCGGTCACCGGCGAGCCGGTCGAGCTGCTCTGGGTCAAGGGCTCCGGCGGCGACCTCGGCACCCTGAAGGAGGCCGGGCTGGCCGTGCTGCGCCTCGACCGCGTGCGCGCCCTGAAGACCGTCTACCCTGGCGTCGACCGCGAGGACGAGATGGTCGCCGCCTTCGACTACACGCTGCACGGCAAGGGCGGCGCCGCCCCCTCGATCGACACCGCGATGCACGCGCTCGTCGACGCCGCGCACGTCGACCACCTCCACCCCGACTCCGGCATCGCCTTCGCGACCGCAGCGGATGGCGAGTCGCTGACGGCGAAGGCCTTCGGGGGCCGCGTCGCCTGGGTGGACTGGCGCCGCCCCGGCTTCCAGCTCGGCCTCGACATCGCCGCGATCAAGGAGGCGAACCCCGACGCGATCGGCGTGATCCTCGGTGGCCACGGCATCACGGCCTGGGGTTCCACGTCGGACGAGGCGGAGGCGAACAGCCTCTGGATCATCGAGACCGCCGAGAGGTACATCGAGACCGAGGGGCGCGCGAACCCCTTCGGAACCCCCATAGACGGTTACGCCGCGCTGCCCGAGACGGAGCGCCGAGCCAAGGCCGCTGCCCTCGCAGCGCACCTGCGCTCCATCGCCTCCACCGACAAGGCGCAGGTCGGGTCGTTCACCGATGCCGAGGTCGTCACCGACTTCCTCGCGCACTCCGAGCACGTGCGGCTCGGCGCCCTCGGTACCAGCTGCCCCGACCACTTCCTGCGCACCAAGGTGAAGCCGCTCGTGCTCGACCTGCCGGCATCCGCCTCGATCGAGGAGTCGATCGCCCGCCTCGACGAGCTGCACGAGCAGTACCGGGCCGACTACCAGGCGTACTACGACGCCTACTCCACCCCGGAGTCGCCCGCGATCCGCGGCGCCGACCCCGCCGTCATCCTCATCCCGGGCGTCGGCATGTTCAGCTACGGTGCGAACAAGCAGACCGCCCGCGTGGCCGGCGAGTTCTACATCAACGCCATCAACGTGATGCGCGGCGCCGAGGCGATCTCCTCCTACTCCCCCATCTCCGACGAGGAGAAGTTCCGTATCGAGTACTGGTCGCTGGAGGAGGCGAAACTGCAGCGGATGCCCGCGCCCAAGCCGCTCGCCGGACGCATCGCGCTCGTCACCGGTGCGGCATCCGGCATCGGCAAGGCCATCGCCACCCGCCTCGCGGCCGAGGGCGCCTGCGTCGTGATCGCCGACCTCGACCTCGAGAAGGCGCAGGCGGCGGCCGCCGAGCTCGGCGGCACCGACGTCGCGATCGGCGTGCGGGCGAACGTCACCAGCGAGGAGGACGTGCAGGCCTCGGTCGACGCGGCCCTGCTCGCCTTCGGCGGGCTCGACCTGGTGGTCAACAACGCCGGCCTCTCGCTGTCGAAGTCCCTGCTGGAGACCACGGTCGCCGACTGGGACCTCCAGCACAACGTGATGGCGAAGGGCTCGTTCCTCGTCTCGCGAGCCGCGGCGAAGGTGCTGATCGACCAGAAGCTCGGCGGCGACATCGTCTACATCTCGAGCAAGAACTCCGTCTTCGCCGGGCCGAACAACATCGCCTACTCCGCCACGAAGGCCGACCAGGCGCACCAGGTGCGGCTGCTCGCGGCCGAGCTCGGGGAGTACGGCGTGAAGGTCAACGGCATCAACCCCGACGGGGTGGTGCGCGGATCCGGCATCTTCTCGAGCGGATGGGGCGCGAAGCGCGCCGCCGTCTACGGCGTGCCCGAGGAGGAGCTGGGCAAGTACTACGCGCAGCGCACCCTGCTCAAGCGGGAGGTGCTGCCGGAGAACGTCGCCAACGCGGTCTTCGTGCTCTGCACCGGCGACCTCAGCCACACCACCGGCCTGCACATCCCGGTCGACGCGGGCGTGGCCGCGGCCTTCCTCCGGTGAGCTGCCAAATGAAGGAGATCTTCGGCCCGCCCTCGAACCGGCCGCGTGACTCCGTTGTGCGCGCAGGGTTTCTCCTTCATTCGGCAGGGGCACGGTGACCAGCGCGGTCGCCGCCGTCGACCTCGGCGCCACCAGCGGGCGGGTGATCCTCGGGCACGTCTCCGCGAACGAGCTGAGCATCCGCCCGGTGGCGCGCTTCCCGAACACCCCGGTGCGCACCATCGACGGGCTGCACTGGAACATCCTCGAGCTGTACCGCAGCGTGCTCGGCGGCCTCGGCGCCGCCGCGCGCGAGGAGCCGGTGATCGCGAGTATCGGCATCGACTCCTGGGCGGTCGACTACGCGCTGATGAGGGACGGGCGGATGCTCGGCACCCCGTACCACTACCGGGACGACCGCAACGCGGCGGCGGTCGACGCCGCGCACGCCCTCGTCTCGCCGGCCGAGCTCTACGCGCACAACGGCCTGCAGCACCTGAGCTTCAACTCGCTCTACCAGTTCACCGCCGACCGCCTGGCCGGCACGCTCGAGCTCGCGGACTCGGCGCTGCTCGTGCCCGACCTGCTGGCCTACTGGCTCACCGGCCGCCAGGTCGCCGAGCGCACGAACGCCTCGACCACGGGCCTGGTCGACGTGGCCACCGGGCGCTGGGACGACGAGCTCATCGCCCGTCTGGGCCTGCCCAGGCGGATCCTCCCCGAGCTCGTCGACGCGGGCACCCCGATCGGCTTCCTGCTGCCCGGCGTCGCGGCCGAGATCGGGATCGACCCCGCGACCGCGGTGACGGCCGTCGGGTCGCACGACACGGCATCCGCTGTGCTCGCCATCCCCGCCTCCGGCGACGACTTCGCCTACATCTCCTGCGGCACCTGGGGGCTGGTCGGTGTCGAGCTCGAGCGCCCTGAGCTGTCCGAGGCCGGCCGCCTCGCCAACTTCACCAACGAGGGCGGCGTCGACGGCACCGTGCGCTACCTGCACAACGTGATGGGGCTCTGGCTGCTGAGCGAGTCGGTGCGCGAGTGGGAGCGCAGCGAGCCGACGATCTCCCTGCCCGCGCTGCTGGCCGCGGCATCCGCTGTGGACGCCCCGGTCGCCGTCTTCGACGCGAACGACCCCCGCTTCCTCGCGCCGGGCGACATGCCGGGGCGGATCGCCGCGTGGTGCCGCGAGAACCACGCCCCGGTTCCGCAGAGCCACGCCGAGTTCGCCCGCAGCATCATCGAGAGCCTGGCCGCGGCCTTCGTCGACGCCGTGCGCGCGGCGTCGACGCTGTCGGGGAGGACGGTGTCGGTCATCCACATCGTGGGCGGCGGATCGCAGAACCAGCTGCTCTGCCAGCTCGTCGCCGACCGCAGCGGGCTGCCCGTGCAGGCGGGTCCGGTCGAGGCCACCGCGATCGGCAACGTGCTCGTGCAGGCGCGCGCGGCGGGGCTCGTCGACGGCTCGCGCGCCGCGCTGCGCTCGCTCGTGGCAGCCGCGTTCCCGCCGATCGCCTACATGCCGCGCTGAGCGCCCCGTCTCACTGCCGAATGAAGGAGAAACCACGGCGGCGCGCGGGTTTATGCGGCCGGACGGGCCATGCGCGCGATTTCTCCTTCATTCGGCAGGTGCGCTGACAGGGCGGCGCCGGCGGAAGGCCCAGACGAACGCCGCCAGAGCGCCGCACTCGAGCACCACCATCACCACCACCGTGGCGGTCGGGGTGGCCACACCGAAGAGGCCGGCGATCGGCGACGAGACCGCGGCGAAGACCATGTTGGAGGCGCCGAGCAGCGACGCGGCCGTGCCCGCGCGCATCGCGTGCGGCTCGAGCGCGAACGCCTGCATCGCCGGCCCGACCACGCCGAACGAGGTGGTGAACCAGAGCAGCGGCAGCAGGAAGCCGAGGAGGCCGGCGCCGGGCAGCATCAGCACGCTGAGCAGCAGCACGGCCGCGGCCGCCACCAGGGAGGAGATGCCGATCAGCACGATGCGGCGCGGCGAGAAGCGGCGCGACAGGCGGGCGCTCACCTGCGCCCCGACGATCATCAGGGCGCCGTGCCCGCCGAAGACGATCGCGTACTCGGTGGCGCTCAGGCCGAACACGTCCTGGAAGAAGAAGGCGCTCGAGGCCATGTAGGTCATCATGCCGGCGAACATCAGCCCGCCGCCGATCACGATCGAGCGGAACACCGGCGAGCCGAGCAGCACCCGGTAGTCGTCGCGCACGGTGGCGCCCGCGCGCAGGGCCCGCCGCTCCGGCGGGTTGGTCTCGGCGCGCAGGAACACGGTGAACGCCAGCACGACCAGCAGGCTGCCGTAGGCGACAAGCACCCAGAACAGCCCGCGCCAGTCGAGCACGCCGAGCAGCTGGGCGCCGAGCGCGGGCGAGAGCACCACGAAGAAGCCGCTGATCACCGAGAGGTTGGCGATGAAGCGCAGCATCGCCGGCCCGGAGACCGTGTCGCGCACCAGCGCGATGCCGATCACGGCGCAGCCCGCGGCCCCGAGCCCCTGCGCGAAACGCCCCGCGATCAGCAGCTCGATGCTCGGCGCCAGCGCGCAGGCGACGCTCGCCGCGGTGTAGACCAGCAGCGCCGCCGCGAGCGGCCGGGTGCGGCCGACCGCGTCGGACAGCGGCCCCGCGGCGAGCTGGCCGAGGGCCATCCCCACGAACGCGCCGGTGAGCGTCAGCTGCACCAGCGCCGGGCTGGTGCCCAGCTCGTCCTGCAGCTGCGGGAACGCGGGCAGGTACAGGTCCATCGTCAGCGGCCAGATGGCCTGCAGCATGCCGAGCGAGACTATGAACAGCAGGCGCCGCCGGCCGTCCTCCCGCATCCGTCTGGTGGTCACACCCCGTCCCGCAGCGTGACGTAGCCGAAGGGCTCGAGCCGGCCGAAGGCGGTGTCCACCGCCGGGCCGTGGTTGATGATCGTGACGGCGTCGCCGCGGCGCGCCGCCTCGACCATCCGCGGCAGGCCGGCGACGACGGGCTCTACGCCGGCCGCCTCGACGAGGTAGGCCGTCACGGCCACGCAGCCCGCGGCATCCGGAATCGTCGCGAGGTAGTACGCCCGGCCCTCGCCGTGCGAGTTGACGGTGAACGCGGGGCGGCCGTCGAGCCGCCCGCCCACGAAGCTGCCGAGCGCCTCGGCGCCGTCGAGGTGGATCTCCTCGGCCAGCAGGGTGCCGGTGACGGCGCCGGCCGCGCCGTCGAAGGGGGCGAAGACCTGGCCGGGTGAAGCGGATGCCCCGGCGCCGGCCACCGAGGAGTCCCCGGCAGACGAGGCGGTCGCCCCGCCTCCCGTGGGAGGCACCAGCGCGCCGAAGTCCTCGAGCCAGATCCCGAGCGGGCCGCCGAGCTGGGCGAGGTAGCCGCCGTCGCGGAAGGCGTCGTTCTCGTCGACGAGGTCGCTGAAGGAGGCGACGAGCAGGTGCCCGCCCCGCTCGACGAACCCGGTGAGGTTGGCCGCGCCCTTCGCCTCGAGCAGGTAGAGCAGCGGCGCGATCACCAGGACGTAGCCCGAGAGGTCGCTCGTGGGCTGCACCAGGTCGACCTGCACGTGCTGCTCGTGCAGCGCCGCGTACCAGCGCTGCACCACCGCGAGGTAGTCGAGCACCACGGGGTGGTCGGGGTTGCCGAGCGCCCACCAGTTCTGCCAGTCGAGCACGATCGCCACCCGGGCGTCGCGGGTGCCGGCGGGCAGCGGCGGCAGCGCGGCGAGCTCCGCGCCGAGAGCGGACACCTCGCGCCAGGTGCGCGTGCGGGTGCCCGCGTGCGGCAGCATCGCCGAGTGGAACTTCTCGCTGCCCGAGCGCGACTGGCGCCACTGGAAGAACATGATGCCGTCGGCCCCGCGCGCGACGGCCTGCGTGCTGAGCGCCGCCATCTGCCCCGGCGCCTTGGGCGCGTTGGTCGGTCGCCAGTTGAGCGCGTTGGAGGCCTGCTCCATCAGGATCCACGGGGTGTCCGGCTTGAAGGAGCGCATCAGGTCGCGCGCGAAGGCGGAGGCGCGGAACGACTCCGGATCGTTCGGGTCGGGGTAGCAGTCGTCGGTGATGACGTCCATGTGCGGCGCCCATGCCCAGTAGTCGGCGGGCGGGAAGGCGCCCATGAAGTTGGTGGTCACCGGCTGGATGGCGCCGGCCGCGCGGATGATGCTCTTCTCCATCAGGTACAGCTCGAGCAGCATGTCGCTGGTGAAGCGCTTGAAGTCGAGCTCGCCGGCGGGGTTGCGGCTGTACGGCGCCTTGCGCGGCGGGGTGATCTGCTCGAACGACGTGTAGCGCTGCGACCAGAAGTCGGTGCCCCACGCCGCGTTGAGGGCGTCGATGGTGCCGTGCTTGGCGCGCAGCCACGCGCGGAAGGCGACCGCGGCGTTCTCGGAGTAGTCGTAGTTGACGTGGCAGCCGTACTCGTTGTTGACGTGCCACATCACCACAGCGGGGTGCTTCGCGTAGCGCTCGGCGAGCGCGGTCACGAGCTCAGCGGCCAGGCGCCGGTACTCGGGCGAGCTCGGCGCGAACTGCTGGCGCGAGCCCGGCCAGTAGGTTGCGCCGTTCTCGTCCTGCGGGAGCATCTGCGGGTAGGCCTCGGTGGCCCACGGCGGCGGCGACGCGGTGGCCGTGGCGAGGTCGACGGCGATGCCGCCCTCGTGCAGCAGGTCGATCACGGTGTCGAGCCACTTGAAGTCGAACACGCCCTCCGCGCTCTGGATGCGCGACCAGGCGAAGATGCCCAGGCTCACCATGGTGACGCCGGCCTCGCGCATCAGGCGCACATCGTCGTGCCAGACCGCTTCGGGCCACTGCTCGGGGTTGTAGTCGCCGCCGTAGTGCATGGTCATGGGTGGATTCCTTAGTCTCGGACTTCGGTGGACGAGCGGATGACGAGCCGGGGCTCGTAGACGATGGAGCGGGGGACGACGGGGCCGGGAGCGGAGAGCTCCTCGATCAGCAGCGCGGCCGCGGCGCTGCCCATCCGGCCGCTCGGCTGGCGCACCGAGGTGAGCGGGATCGCGGCGGCGGCGGAGAAGACGATGTCGTCGTAGCCGACCACCGCAACGTCCTGGGGCACGCGGAGGCCCGCGCCGGTGAGGCCCTGGATCACGCCGAGCGCGAGCATGTCGTTCGCGGCGAACACCGCCTCCGGGCGCTGGCCGGTCGGCAGGGCGGCGATGGCGCGCCCGTAGTCGACGCCCTCGGCCGCGTCGATCGTGCGGCCGGTCTCGACGTGCAGGGTGACGTCGGCGGTGCCGGCGAGCGCGCCGCGGAAGCCCTCGAGGCGGTCGCGCATCTGGCGCACCTCCGGCATGCCGATGTACCAGAGCCGGCGGCGGCCGGTCTCGAGCAGGTGCCGGGCGGCGAGCGCACCGCCGAGCACGTCGTCGGTGGAGACCGACGAGAAGGTGCCGCGGTCGTCGATCCGGTCGATGAGAACGGCGGGAGTGCCGCGCCTGCGCAGGCCGTCGAGCTTCTCCAGCACGTCGCCGGAGGGGACGATCAGCACCCCGTCGACGCGCTGCTTCTCGAACAGGTCGAGGAAGCCGCCCTCGCCGTCGGGCCGCGACGCGCTGTTGCCGAGCAGCACCGAGTAGCCGGCCTCGCGGGCCGCCTCCTCCACCCCCATCGCGACGTCCGTGAAGAAGGGGTTGCTGATGTTGATGAGCGCGAGTCCGAGCAGCCGGCTGTGACCCACCCGCAGCTGCCTGGCCGCCGCGTTGCGCACGAAGCCGAGCTGCTCGATGGCGCGCTGCACCCGGTCGGCGGCGTCGGACGAGACGCGCTGCGGGTTGTTGAGCACGTTCGACACGGTGCTCATCGAGACCCCCGCCAGCGCCGCGACGTCCCTGATGCTGACGTTCGACACGGCGGCCCCTTTGCAACGTTCTAATACGAGCGGATGCCGCCTACCCTAGCAACTTCCCGGCGATTGTGTATCGTTGCAAAGATGACAGCCACTCCGAACTGGGGCGCGGCGTTCGACTGGGCCGCGCGCCAGGTCGACGGCGGGATCCTGCCCACCGCCGTGCTCGGCATCGCCACGTCGCGCGGGGTCGAGGAGATCGCCGCCTTCGGCGCCAGCGCCGCCCGAGTTGCACGGCCGCAGGACGCCTATCCGCTGTTCTCCATCACCAAGCCGCTGGTCGGCCTCACCGCCCTGCGCGCCGTCGAGCGCGGACTGCTCGCGCTCGACGCCCCGCTCGCCGACGCGGTGCCGCAGTTCGGCACGCGCGGCGTCACACTCACCCACCTGCTCAGCCACACCTCGGGAATCGGGGAGCCGCGGCTCGATGTGGCCACCGGCCTGCGGCGAGCGCTCGTCGACGGCGGCAGCGACTTCACGCCGGGCACGGCCACCCGCTATTCGAGCATCGCCTTCGAGGGCGTCTCCGCGCTCGTCGAGCGGGCCACCGGCGCACCGCTCGACGCCGCCCTGGCCGGGCTGGCCGCCGACGCCGGGATGCCCGGCCTCACCTTCGACCTCGACTGCGACCCGCACCCGGTGTTCGGGGCGGCCGAGAACGACCTCGACTACGACCGATTCGCCCGCCTGCGCCACCCCGGAGCCGGGCTGTTCGCGACCGCGGCGGACCTGCTCGCCCTCGGTTCCGCGCTGCTGCGCGACGACGGCACGGTGGTGCACACGTCCACCCGCGCCGCGATGCTGCGCCCGCTCACCGGCGGCCTGCCCCGGCTCGCCCCCTACCTCGCCGAGGCCGGCCAGGACTGGGGCCTCGGCTGGAACCTGCGCCATTCCGCGCCCGGGCTCCTCGAGCGCGGGGTCTTCGGGCACGGCGGCTGGGCGGGCACCGAGTTCTGGGTGTACCCGGAGCTCGACCTGAGCTTCGTGCTGCTCACCAACGTGGCAAGCCCCGGCCGCCTCGGCTACTCCGCCGACCCGCTGTTCAACGCGGTCGCCTCCCGGCGCTGAGCCGCCTCCCCGCCCGCGCGGCTCCGCGGGATCCGTGAGAGCGCTCTCAATTGGGTCTTGACGGCATGCTCGCGGCGCGCATAGTGTGGCTCCCACCTCGTCAGAGAGCGCTCTCTCGTATTCCCATAGAGCGCTCTCCGAGGCCCTGGCACGCACACACACAAGGGAGTGACTGTGATAAAAGCACGACGCACCGCCGCCATAACGATCGCCGGAGCAACGGCCTTCATCCTCCTCGCCACCGGGTGCAGCGCATCCGGCGGCGGAGGATCCGACGCGGGAGGGGACATCACCCTCTCCGTCACCACCTTCGGCACCATGGGTGTCGACGCGAACTACGAGAAGTACATGGAGGAGAACCCCGGCATCACCATCGAGGCCACCAACCTCGAGGGCGGCGGGGCGGCGCGCGACGACGCCTACGCGAAGATCGCGGCGGGCACCGGCCTCAGCGACGTGGTCGCCATCGAGGAAGGCTGGCTCGGCACCATCCAGGAGGTCAGCGACTCCTTCGTCGACCTGCGCGACTACGGCATCGAGGATGTCAAGGACGACTGGCTCGACTGGAAGTACAAGCAGGGCACCGACGCCGACGGCCGCGTCATCGGCGCCGGCCTCGACATCGGCCCGCAGGGCATCTGCTACCGCGGCGACCTCTTCGCCGCGGCCGGCCTGCCCAGCGAGCGCACCGAGGTCGCCGAGTACTTCGGCGGGGCGGATGCCACGTGGGACCGCTTCTACGAGGTGGGCAACGAGTACGTGGCCGCGAGCGGCAAGGCGTTCTACCACTCGCCCCGGTTCTTCTGGAACTCCTTCGTGAACCAGCAGGAGGAGGGCTACTACAAGAAGGACGGCGAGACCCTGAACATCGAGGGCAACGACGTGCTCAAAAACCAGCTCGCCGCGATCGTCGAGGCCGAGAACGACGGCCTCGGCGCCGGGCTCCCCGGCTGGGACGTGGGTCCGGAGGCCAAGGACGACAAGTTCGCCACCTACATGTGCCCGAGCTGGATGCTCGGCATCGTGCAGGGCTACTACGACGAGGGCACCACCGACAGCGGCTGGGACTTCGCCGACGTGCTCCCCGGCGGATCCGCCAACTGGGGAGGCGCCTTCCTCGGTGTCTCCGAGTCGTCCGAGCACAAGGAGGAGGCCGCCAAGCTCGCGCTCTGGCTCGCCGCCCCCGCGCAGCAGGCGGCGTCGTTCGAGCTCGCCGGCCCCTTCCCGAGCACGGTCGAGGGCCAGGCGCTCGTCGCCGACTCGACCAGCGCCTTCTTCAACAACGCGCCCGTCGGCGAGATCTTCGCCGCGCGGTCCGAGGGCGTCATCGCCCAGGTGAAGGGTCCTGAGGACTCCAACATCCAGGACAACGTCTTCGGCCCGGTGTTCGACCGGGTGAGCCAGGGCGAGATCACCGACGGCGACACCGCATGGAAGGAAGCGCTGAAGCTCCTCGACCAGCTCGTCGGCTAGTCCAGCGCACCACAGGGGCGGGCGGCTCCACCGGGCCGCCCGCCCTCCCCTGACTGCTCCACACCTCACTCGCGGATTGGCTGGCGATGACCACCACACTCGGGGCCCGGCGGGCGCCCACCACACTGACCGCCAAGCAGAAGCTCTCCCGGCTCGACCACAAGGCGTCGCCGTACCTCTATATCGCGCCGTTCTTCATCCTCTTCGCCCTCATCGGCGTCTTCCCCATCGTCTACACGCTGAACGTGTCGCTCTACGACTGGCACCTGCTCAAGGGGCAGGGCGACTTCGTCGGCCTCGACAACTACGTCTCGGTGCTCACCGACCCCTTCTTCTGGAACGCCTTCCGCAACACCGTCAGCATCTTCCTGCTCTCGGCGATCCCGCAGCTGGTCGTCGCCACCGTGATCGCGGCGGTGCTCGACCAGGCGATCCGGGCGCGCACCTTCTGGCGCATGAGCATCCTGCTGCCGTACATCGTGGCGCCGGTGGCGGTCGCGGTGATCTTCCTGCAGATCTTCAACCAGTACCACGGACCGATCGCCGGCCTGCTCGAGCTCTTCGGGCTCGACCCGATCCGCTGGTCCTTCGACGTCTTCCCCTCGCACGTGGCCATCGCCACCATGGTCAACTGGCGCTGGACGGGCTACAACGCCCTGATCCTGCTCGCCGCGATGCAGTCGATCCCCCGCGACGTGTACGAGTCGGCCGCCCTCGACGGCGCCAACAAGGTGCGCCGCTTCTGGGCCATCACGATCCCGATGATCCGGCCCACGCTCATCTTCGTGGTGATCACCTCCACCATCGGCGGCCTGCAGATCTTCACCGAGCCCAAGCTCTTCGACGGGCGCACCAACGGCGGAGGCAACCGGCAGTTCCAGACCATCGTGCTCTACCTCTACGAGCTGGCATTCCCCCGCCGGGACTTCGGCCGCGCATCCGCCACCGCCTGGATCCTGTTCGTCATCATCATCCTCGCCGGCCTCATCAACTTCGCGATCTCGCGGGCCATCCGCACCAACGAGCTGCGGCCCACCCGCATCCCGCGCGTGCGACCGCGCGTGCCGATCGCCCCGACCCAGAACGGACGCCGACCATGAGCACCCTCCTCGAGAAGCCGCGGATGGCGCCGGTCGTGCGCCAGGAACGGCAGGCGAAGCGCCGCAAGGCCTACGAGGCGCCCGGCTTCCTCACCTACGCCCTGCTGTTCGCCTTCTTCGCCGGCTCCGCGTTCCCGCTGTGGTGGTCGTTCGTTATCGGCAGCCGCCAATCGTCGGACACCAACCTGGTGCCTCCGGCCGTGGTCCCGGGCGGCAACTTCCTCGGCAACGCGGCCAAGGTGTTCGAGACGGTGCCCTTCTTCCAGGCGCTGCTGAACAGCGTGATCATCTCCGGCGCGATCACGGTCTCCGTGGTGTTCTTCTCCACCCTCGCCGGGTACTCCTTCGCGAAGCTGAAGTTCCGCGCCAGCAACGCCCTGCTGCTCACCGTGATCGCCACCATGGCGATCCCCACTCAGCTGGGCATCATCCCGCTGTTCATGCTGATGGCCGACTGGCACTGGATCGGCACCCTGCAGGCCGTCATCGTGCCGGGACTCGTCACCGCCTTCGGTGTGTTCTTCATGCGGCAGTACCTGGTCGACGTGATCCCCGACGAGCTGATCGAGGCGGCCCGGATGGACGGAGCGAGCATGTGGGGCACCTTCTGGCACGTCGCGCTCCCCGCCGCCCGGCCGGCGATGGCGGTGCTCGCGCTGTTCACCTTCATGGCGGCGTGGACCGACTTCCTCTGGCCGCTGCTCGTGCTCGGCCCGAGCAACCCGAGCGTGCAGACCGCGCTCGCCTCGCTGAGCGCCAGCGGCGGGCAGACACCCGACAACGCGATGGTGCTCACGGGCGCGGTGCTCTCCGTGATCCCGCTCCTCATCCTGTTCATCGCGGCGGGCAGACAGCTCGTCGCCGGGATCATGCAGGGCGCGGTGAAGGGCTAGATGTCGATCCAGATCCTCCCCGTCACCTCGGGCGACCCCGACTACCGCGACTGGGGACTCGAGTTCTCGCCGTACTTCCTGATCGGCTCGGCCACCGCCGCGTACCAGATCGAGGGGGCCGTCTCCGAGGACGGCAGGGGCCCCTCCATCTGGGACACCTTCAGCCACACCCCGGGCAGGGTGACGAACGGCGACACCGGCGACGTGGCCGACGACCACTACCACCGGCTCGAGAGCGACCTCGACCTGATGGCGGAGCTCGGGCTCGAGGCCTACCGCTTCTCCATCGCCTGGCCGCGCATCCAGCCGCTCGGATCCGGGCCGGCGAACCAGGCGGGACTGGACTTCTACGGGCGTCTGGTCGACGGACTGATCTCCCGCGGCATCCGCCCGATCGCGACGCTCTACCACTGGGACCTCCCGCAGGCGCTGGAGGACGAGGGCGGCTGGAGCAACCGCGAGACCGCGTACCGCTTCGCCGAGTACGCGGACATCGTCGGCGCGGCCCTCGGCGACCGGGTCTCCACCTGGACCACCCTCAACGAGCCGTGGTGCTCGGCGTTCCTCGGCTACGGCTCGGGCGCCCACGCCCCGGGCCGCAGCGAGCCGCTCGCCGCGCTGCGGGCGGTGCACCACCTCAACCTGGCGCACGGCCTCGCCCTGCTGGCACTGCGCGAGACGGTCAGCAGCGACGCGGAGTTCTCGGCGACCCTGAACTTCCACGTCGTGCGCGGCGACGACGCCACCTCGCCGGAGGCGATCCGCCGCATCGACGCGCTCGCCAACCGCAGCTTCACCGGACCGATGCTGCACGGCGCCTACCCGGAGGACCTGCTCGCCGACACCGCGGGGATCACCGACTGGTCGTTCGTGCTGCCGGGCGACCTCGCGGTCGTCAACCAGCCGCTCGATTTTCTCGGGGTGAACTACTACTCCACGGCCACCGTGCGCATGTGGGACGGCTCGAGCCCGCGGCAGAGCGCCGACGGGCACAAGAACGCGGGGGGCTCGCCCTGGCCGGGGAGCGAGCACGTGGAGTTTCTGCAGCAGGAGGGCCCGTACACGTCGATGGGCTGGAACATCGCGCCGGACGGCCTCGAGGAACTGCTCGTCTCGCTGCACCGGAGCCACCCGGGGCTGCCGCTGGTGATCACCGAGAACGGCGCGGCCTTCGACGACGCCGTCGAGGACGGCCGCGTCGACGACCCGGAGCGCGTCGACTACCTGCGGCGGCACTTCACCGCGGCGCACCGCGCCATCGAGCGCGGGGTCGACCTGCGCGGCTACCTCGTCTGGTCGCTGCTCGACAACTTCGAGTGGGGCTACGGCTACAGCAAGCGCTTCGGCATCGTGCACGTCGACTACGCGACCCAGCGGCGCACGGTGAAGGCCAGCGGCGCCTGGCTCGCCGCCCTGATCGCCGGGCACACGATCCCCGAGTGAGCGCGCTGTCACTATGCTTCGAAGGGCGCGGCCGTCTGCGGGCGGACGCACCGACCGGCGACGAGGGGCAGCGATGACGAGCGAGACGAACCTCGAGGGCGGAATGCCCACGCTCGAGGCCGTCGGCGCGCTGGCCGGCGTCTCGCGCGCCACCGTGTCCCGGGTGATCAACGGCAGCCCGACCGTGAGCCCCGACATGGTGGAGGCGGTCAACGCGGCCGTGGCGCAGCTGCGCTACGTGCCGAACCGCGCCGCGCGCAGCCTGGTGCGGCGCCGCACCCAGATGATCGCCATGGTGATCCCCGAGCGCACCGCCGAGTTCTTCGCCGACCCCTACTTCGCCGAGGTGATCCAGGGTGCGGCGATGTACGCCTCGTCGACCGACCACACGCTCACCCTGCTGATCGAGTCGGACGCCGACCCGGAGAAGACGCGCCGCTACCTCACCGGGGGCAACGTCGACGGCGCGCTGATCCTCTCGCACCACAGCAGCGCTCCCGCCTACGTCGACCTCTCCGACACGGTGCCCATGGTCTTCGGCGTGCGCCCCCTCGAGCCCACCGCGCGGCCGGTGCACGTGGTGGACGTCGACAACGTGCACGCCTCGACCCTGGCCACCCGGCGCCTCATCGATCGCGGCCGCACCAGCATCGCCACCATCGCCGGACCGCTGGACACCCCCGCCGGTCTCGACCGTGTTGCCGGCTGGCGGGCGGCGATCGCCGACGCCGGCCTCGAGGCCGGACCGCTGGAGGCCGGCGTCTTCACGCCCGCCAGCGGTGCCGAGGCCATGCAGCGGCTGCTCGACGGGGGCGTGCGCATCGACGCGGTCTTCGCGGCATCCGCCCAGATGGCCGCGGGCGCCCTCGAGGTGCTGCGCGAGCGCGGCATCCGCGTGCCCTACGACATCGCCGTCACCAGCGTCGACAACAACTACTTCTCCACCAGCACCAACCCGCCGCTGACCACGGTCGACCTCGACACCGCCAACAAGGGCGCCGTGCTCGTGCAGACCCTGCTGCGGCTCATCGACGGCGCGGAGGTCGACCCCTTCACGGCCGTGCCGATCGCGCTGGTCGAGCGGCAGTCCGACTAGGCCGCTGCGAGCAGCGCTCCGTCAGAGCGAGCGGATGAAGGCGGCCGCGGCCTCGAGGGACCTCGCCGCCCCCGGCAGGCCGGGTGTGTTGAGGTGCCCGTGCAGCACGCCGGGCTCCAGGTGCTGCTCGACGCGCACGCCGGCCCCGGCCAGCCGCTCGCCGATGTCGAGCGCGGACGGCAGCAGGTCGTCGTACTCCGCGCCGATCACCACCGTGGGCGGCAGACCGCCGAGCTCCGGCTCGGTTCCCGGGTAGGCGTAGCGCGGCGGGTCGTCGGCGCGGGCGCCGAGGTAGAACCCGGCCATCTCGCGCATCGTCGGCGGCGGGAACCGCACCGTCTCGGGGAGCGGCGCCATCCGCTCGCTCAGTTCAGCGGATGCCGGCGGGTTGACGAGGTGCAGGTAGGGGTAGGCGAGCACGAGTCCCGCGAGGGGCGGGGCACCGCGGTCGCGCAGGCGGAGCGCCGCGGCGAGCGCGAGGTTGCCGCCCGCGCTCGCTCCCCCGAGCAGTACGGGCTCGTCGAACGAGGAGACCACGGCGCAGACGTCGTCGAGGCCCGCCGGGAACGCCGCCAGCCGGTAGCCCACCGAGACGACGGCGACGCCTGCACGCTGCACCAGTTCGAGCGCCACCGTGTGCGCCTCCGGCATGTCGAGGTCGCCCGCCGAGAAGCCGCCGCCGTGCACCCAGACCAGCGTCGTGCCCGCCGAGCCGTAGCGCCGCACCGGCACCCCGGCGACGACGGAGTCCTCCACCGCGCAGGCCGGCGGACGGTAGCCGGGGAGCGGGACGGCCATCGACTCCCCGGAGACCAGCCGGGCGGCGAGGACGGGGTCGAGGGTCACGCGGCGCCCGGCCCCGATCGGGCGCGCTGCCGGGTCTCGTACCGGGCGGAGAGCGCCGCCACCGCGAAGCAGGCGCAGCCGAGCGCCGGCACGATCAGCGGCGGGAGCATCCAGGTGAAGAGCACGACCATCGCGGCCGCGGCGAGCAGGTACGCGGAGCCGACGAGGTCGACGCGCACGCGCGTCCATCCCGCACGGCTCGCCACGCGCCATCCGCTCTCCGGCGTCCACGCCGCGGCCACCCGCAGCATCAGCACGGTCAGCGCGGCGAGCAGCGCGACGGCCACAGCGCCCACCGCGGCTCCCCCGGGGAGGGCGCCGCTGGAGACGAGGAGAACGTCCATCAACAGCACGGCGGTCGCGACGAGCCAGGCGAAGCCGATGCCGACGCCGCCGATGAAGCCCTGCCGCACGTCGAGGCCGACGAGCGCGAGCTGCGAGCCCTCGGCGCGCAGGAAGCGCATCAGGTGGCGCTGGCCCACGGAGATCGCGAGCGGGATCGTCACCAGCGGGAGGGAGACGAGCAGCACGATGATCCCGGTGAGCATCACCTCGCCGAAGAGGGCGAAGCGCTGCTTCGCGCCCGGCCACGCCCCCGCCTCGGCGCTGGACGGGCCGGCCCCGGAGTCCGCCCGGGCCCGCGTGGCTCGTGCGAGCCTCCGCGAGGACGCGATGGTCATCCCTTCAGCCCCTGCGTCGCGACGCCCTCCACCAGGAAGCGCTGGAAGATGAAGAAGAACAGGGCGATCGGGATGAGCGCGAGTACCGAGATGGCGATCGTGGCGCCGTAGTCGGAGACGCTCGACTGGTCGTTGTACAGCCGCAGCGCGAGCGGCAGCGTGTAGTTGCTCGGCGAGTTGAGGTAGAGCAGCGGGCCGAGGAAGTCGTTCCAGCTCCAGATGAAGGCGAAGATCGAGCTGGTGACGAGGGCCGGCTTGATCAGCGGCAGGGTGATCGAGAAGAACACCCGGGGGTGGCCGGCACCGTCGATGCGCGCGGCCTCGTCGAGCTCCATCGGCAGGTTGCGGATGAACTGCACCATCAGGAAGACGAAGAACGCCTCCGTGGCGAGGAACTTCACCACCAGCAGCGGCACGAAGGTGTCGATCAGGCCGAGGCGCTGGAAGATGATGTACTGCGGGATGATCAGCACGTGGAACGGCAGCAGCAGGGTGGCGATCATCATGCCGAAGAAGAGCTTGCTGCCGGCGAAGCGCACCCGGGCGAAGGCGTAGGCGGCCATCGACGAGGAGATCACGACGCCGATCACCGAGCCGACCGCGAGGATGAGCGAGTTGAGGAAGAACGTGACCACCGGGATTCCGCCGATGCCCTGCAGCACCTTGACGTAGTTCTGGATGGTCGGCTGCTCGGGCAGCAGGCTCACGTTGCCGTTGATCTCGGCCGAGGGCTTGAACGACGCGAGCACCATCCAGAGCAGCGGGTAGAGCACCACGGCCACGATCACGATGAGCACGGCGGCCCAGATCACGGTGCCCCAGGTGGAGCGCTTCTTCCAGACCGGCTTGCGTGTGTGCTTCGCCGCCTCGACCGGGAGGACGGGTGCGAGTTCGGTTTGTGTCGCGGTCACTTGAGATCGCCTCCGTAGTGCACCCAGAACTTCGAGGTGCGGAATAGAACGAATGCGGCGATACCGACGACCACGAGCAGCAGCCAGGCCATCGCCGAGGCGTAGCCCATCTGCAGGTCGCCGAACGCGCGCTGGTAGAGGTACACGGTGTAGAAGTTGGTGCTGCCGGCGGGGCCGCCGGTGCCGGAGGAGATGATGAACGCGGAGGCGAAGATCTGGAAGGCGCCGATCATCTCGAGCAGCAGGTTGAAGAAGATCACCGGCGAGAGCATCGGGAGGGTCACGCTGCGGAACTTGCGCCAGGAACCGGCGCCGTCCACATCCGCTGCCTCGTAGAGCTCGCCGGGGATCTGCTTGAGACCGGCGAGGAAGATCACCATCGGCGCACCGAACTGCCACACCGCGAGCAGGATCATCATCGGCATCACCAGCGCCGGGTTGCCCACCCAGCCGCCGACGTCGATGCCCAGCACGTTCAGGCCGGTGTCGACCGGCCCGTCGGAGTTGAACATCGCACGCCAGACGATGGCGACGCTGACGCTGGCGCCGATGAGCGACGGCGCGTAGAAGGCCGAGCGGAAGAACCCGGTGCCGCGGCTGCGGTAGTTGAGCAGCATCGCGACACCGAGCGCGGCGGCGAGCTTGATCGGCGTTCCCACGAGCACGTAGGTCAGCGTGATCTGCACCGACTGCATGAACTGCGGGTCGTTGAACATGCGGGTGAAGTTGTCCAGCCCGATGAACTCGGGGGCCGTGAACAGGTTGTACTTCGTGAAGGCCAGGTAGAGCGAGATCAGCATCGGCCCGAGGGTGAGCACGAAGAACCCGATGAGCCACGGGGTGAGGAAGAGGTAGCCCGCGATACCGTCGCGCTTCTTCTCCGAGAGCCGGGGGCGCCCCCCGGCCCGACGGGCACTGCCCGTCGGGCCGGAAGACCCTGACCCCAGCGGCGCAGCCGTGTGCGACTCCTGCCGGTGCGTTGTGGTCATCGTCTATCTCCCGAGCGTCGTTGCTGATTGATGGTGGGTGCGACTAGTTGTTGAGGGTGATCTCGGCCTCGGCGAAGAACTGCTTCACCGCGTCGTCGACCTCGACGGCACCGAGGTCGATGCTCTTGCCGAGGTCCCAGAAGGTCGCCTCGATCGAGGCGGCGCCCTCAGGGGGCAGGGGCGGGGCGTCTCCGAGGCGGTCGGTGATCGACTCCTCGTAGGCGAGCACGGCGGCGTCCTGGCCGGAGAGCTCTGCTCCGTCGCGCTGCGTCTCCGAGGCGGGGATGCCGCGCGAGGCGCCGAAGATCTTGCCGACCTCCGGGTCGTTGGTGAGGAAGTCGATCAGCTTCGCGCCGGCGGCGCCCACCTCGGTCTTGGCCGACATCGCGAGGAGCATCGCCGGCTTGAGGTAGAGGTCCTTCGCGGAGTCGTCGCTCGTCGGAGGAGTGGTCAGCACGATGTCGTCGACGGACTTGCCGGAGTCGGCGAGGTAGCCGGCGCCGAAGTTGTCCCAGGTGAGCTCGCTCGCCGCGATGTTCGCGCCGAAGCCGGACACCGGGAAGAGCTCCTCGATGCGCTGCTGCGGGGTGATGTCGCCCTCGCGGATGTCGGCGGCCGACTCCCAGAACTCGGTGAGGTCGTCCTCGTCGAATCCGAGCTCGCCCTCGTCGGTGTAGAGGTTGCCGCCGTCCTGGCGCAGGGCCAGCTCGAAGTTCTGGATGCGCTGCGTCGGGTCTGCGGCGCCGGTGATCTCGCCGCCGCCCTTGGCGGTGACCTCGCCGATCCACTCGTAGTAGTCCTCCCAGCTCGAGCCGCCCTCGTAGGGGTCGACACCGATCGATTCGAGGAGCGTCTCGTCCTGGAACATCGCCCAGGCGTTGGTGCCCGCGATCAGCGCGTAGGACTCGCCGTCGATGTCCCCGACACTCAGCGCCGTCTCGGGGATCGCATCGACGTCGATGTTGACGCCGTACTCGGGGGTGAGGTTGTAGAGCAGGCCGCGGCTTCCGAAGGAGTCCATCTGCGAGTAGTCGAACTGCATCACGTCGGGCAGGCCGCCGCCGGCCGCCTCGGTGGTGCGCTTCTCCCAGTAGGCGGGAAAGTCGGTGAAGGTGCCGTTGACGGTGACGTTCGGGTACTTCTCCTCGAACAGCGCGATGGCCTCGGTGTACTTCGCGGCCCGGTCGTCGTTGCCCCACCAGGTGAAGTTGACGGTCACCTCGGCGTCCGGATCGAACTCGCTGCCGCCCTCGGTGGCGGCGGGGCCGGAGCCCGCGCAGCCGGCGAGCACGAGGATGGTGGCTGCTGTGGCCGCTACAGCCGCTGCTGTGCGGCGGGAATGCTTGTAGAACATCGTTGTCCTCCTGGATAACGTCGATGTAGTCCGTGGATCACGCTGGGAAAGCGTTATCCCGAAGCATAGGTTGAATCGATTCGATTCGTCAATCCACCGGGAGGATTCCACCGGAGATCCCCGGGATGTCGCGGTCCGCGACGAGGATCCCGCCCGCGTCGACCCGCAGCCGCGCCACGTGCACGGCCGTCCGGCGCGCATCGACCCCCTCGGCGTCGGCGAGTTCCGAGCCGTGGAAGTAGGGGTGGGTGAAGTAGAAGACCAGGGCCGTCTCGACGCCGGCCACGACGTCCGCGTGGCGTCCGACCTGGCGGTCGAGCGGATGAGCTCCCGCCTCCGCGAGGATCGGGGCGTCCTGCCGCTCCCAGCCCACACCGTCCGTGCCGCGGTAGACCGCCTGGCCGCGCCACTCGTCCACGATGAGCCACCACCAGCCGCCCAGCTCGAAGACGTTCGGCCCCTCGTGCGGGTCGCCGCCGACCACCAGTCCGGTGGGCCGCCAGTCGTAGCCGTTCTCGCTCACCGCGCCCCAGGTGGTCGACCCCATCGCCTCGTCCTTGAACCACATGCGCAGCAGGCCGTCCGGGGTGCGGGCGACCGCCGCGTCGATCAGGCGGTCGCCGCCCAGCTCCACCCGGCCCACCGCCGTCCAGGTCTCGAGGGTCTCGCTCTCGAAGTGCCGGATCTGCCTCTCGTGGCCGGCCCAGGCATCCGGTGTCCCCGCGATCCAGGTGAGGTACATGTGGTACTTCCCGCCGAAGCGCACGACCTCCGGCGCCCAGTGCGTGTTGGACCCGGGATCGCCCGGTCCGTCGAGCCCGTCGACGACCCCGCGGTACACCCAGCTCGCGCCGCCGTCGGTGGAGACCGCGACGGCGATGCGGCTGCCGTGCACCCAGGCGACGCCCGGCGCCTCCAGCAGGGCCCGGCGCTGCGTGTAGAACATCCACCACTCGCCGGTGCCCTCGCGCTCGATCACGGTCGGGTCGGAGGCGCCGTCCCAGAGGGCGTCGCGCAGGATCGGGGCGCTCACCGGTTGTCGACCACCGGCGCCTCGAGGGTGCCGCGCAGCCCGGCGTCGCTCTGCACGCGCACCCGGTCGACCACCCCGCCCTCGCGCGCCGAGGCGTAGAACGCGGTGACGATCTCCAGCGCTCGCGCCGGCTCGGCAGCCACGGCGGGCAGCTCGGCGCCGCGGGAGAGCGACTCGTAGACGGCCTCGAGCAGGGCGTCGTGGCCGCTCGGCACGGAGCCCGCGGTCTCGAAGGCCCAGCCGGCCGCCTCCTCCGGATCGACCGAGGGTGCCGGGGTGATGCGCCAGTGCGAGGAGTCGTGGCCGTAGAGGTGGTCGACCTCGATGGTCGCCCGCTCGGTGTCGATGCGGATCGAGCTGGTCTCGCGCGGCGAGACCACGCTGGTCGAGACGGATGCGACGGTGCCCGACTCGAACAGGATCGTGCCGGTCGAGACGTCCTCGGTCTCCACCTCGCGTGCCTGACGCCAGAGCTGGGCGCTGGCCGAGCGCCAGTCGCCGAGCAGGTGGGCGAGCAGGTCGATCTGGTGGATGCCGTGGCTGAGTGTGGTGCCGCCGCCCTCGGTCTCCCAGCGTCCGCGCCAGGGCACGGCGTAGTACTCCGCATCGCGGTACCAGAGCGTGGCGCAGGTGGCGAAGAGCGCGCGGCCGAGGGCGCCGGAGTCGAGCAGGCGCTTCACGTGGGCCGCGGCCGAGCCGGTGCGCTGCTGGAACACGACCGCGAAGCGGCGGTCGGCCGCTGCCGCGGCATCCGTCATCTGCTTCAGCTCGTCCAGCGACAGCGCGGGCGGCTTCTCGGCGATCACGTGGGCGCCGTGGGCGAAGGCCGCGACCGCCTGCGGCGCGTGCACGCCGGGCGGGGTGCAGAGGTGCACCACGTCGATCGTCTCGGCGGCGAAGAGCGCCTCGAGCGACTCGTAGGCGCCGTGCGCCCCGTGGGCGGCGCCGAACTCGGCCGCGCGCCCGGGCATCACGTCGGCGACGGCCACGAGCTCGACCCCGTCGATGGCGGCGATGCTGGCGGCATGCAGCGCGGCGACGGCGCCGGTTCCGACGATGGCTGCGCGCAGGGGTGTGGTCACTGGTGCTCTCTCCTGTTGGTCGATCTCTCAGAGCCCGAGGTCGGCGATCCCCACGGGCAGGCCGGTGGCGAGCGAGCGGTTGCCCGCGATGCCCACCGAGACCGCCTTCACGCCGTCGTTGTACCCGGCGGGCCGGCCCAGGGCATCCGCCGTCACCCGGTTGAAGACGTGGTCGAGCAGGTAGGCGTCGCCGCCGCCGTGCCCGCCGATCCCGTCGGGGATCGCAATTTCTTCGGGCGAGCGCCAGTGGCGCTGCAGCAGCAGCCGCTCGCCCTCGGGGCGCAGGTTGCCGCTCGACGCGTCCAGCGGCGTTGCGCTCGGATCGACGACGACCGTGCCGTCGTCGCCGAGCAGCACCGCGCCGCGCTCGACCACCTCGAGCTCGGCGCGGCCGAGCGTGCCGTTCACCATCACGCGGTAGCCCTCCCACGGGCTGTGGGCGTTCAGCGAGTACGAGAGGGTCGCGCCGCTGTCGTAGTCGACGAGCAGGGCGAGGTTGTCCTCGATGGTGATGCCGGCGTCGAAGACGTCGCGGTCGCGCCGGTAGCCGTCGAGGTGCTCGTTGTCGAGGTAGAGGCCCTTCAGCTGCGGGTCGGAGGCGAGGTCGAGCACGAAGGGGTCGCCGCCGCCGGCGCCCCGCGGGCCGCGCTCCCCCAGCCCGCGCGCCGCCGCGTTCGCGGCACCGTAGAAGCGCAGGCCGCCGCTGGCGAACACCCGCAGCGGCGAGGCGTCGATCCACCAGTTGACCAGGTCGAAGTGGTGCGAGGCCTTGTGGATGAGCAGCCCGCCCGAACTGCCCTTGTCGCGGTGCCAGCGGCGGAAGTAGTCGGCGCCGTGCACCGTGTCGAGCACCCATTCGAAGTGGACGGAGGTGACGGCGCCGATCGCCCCCGACCGGATCAGCTCGCGCAGCGCCGCGTTGCGCGGGCTGTAGCGGTAGTTGAAGGTGGTGACGACGCCGCGGCCGCTGGTCTCGATCGCGGCGGCGATGCGCCGCAGGCCGTCGGCGTCGATGGTGATCGGCTTCTCGACCACCACGTCGGCGCCGGCGAGCAGCGACCGGGACACCAGCTCGGCGTGGGTGTGGTCGGGCGAGGTGACGATCACGCGGTCGATGCGCTGCTCGGCGACCGTGCGCTCGAGCTCGGCGGGGGCGAAGCGCAGCGGCGCCGGGCCCGCGAGCTGTGCCTCGTAGTAGTCGAGGCGCCCGGCGTTGGTGTCGCTCCAGGCGACCAGCTCGGCGACGCCGGCGTGCTCGCCGCGGATCGCGTCGAGGTAGAGCCGGGCGCGGCTGCCAGTGCCGATGAGGGCGTAGCGCTCGCGGGGCGCGGCGGGGCCGGTCATCCGAGGTCCTCGCGGGGTGACGCGAGAGCGGATGCGCGAGCGTCGTCGGAGGGGCCGTCGGCGACGACCACGGTGTAGCCGAAGCGCAGCTTCTCCCCCGGCGCCACCTGCAGCTCCTCGGCGAAGAACGGCGCCGGGCAGAGGCCCGCGTAGTCGTCGCCGCGCACGAACCACGGGGTCGGATGCCGCGGGTTGGTCTCGTGGTCGGTCATCACGACGGTCGCGCCGCCCGCGGAGTAGGCCATCCAGTCGCCGCGCGCGCCCATCGCGGTGCCGCCGGCGGCATGAACCTCGCCGTTCTCCATCTCCGCGGGGCCCCGCCAGAACAGTCCGCCGTAGCCCGCGTTCTCGCGCCCCTCGGTCGACGGCGAGCCGAGGCGGATGCCCAGCCCCGTCGTATTGCGCATGACGGTCTCGAAGACGAGGGTCCACGCATCCGCTGTCGCCGTCACGGCGAGCCGGCGTTTCTCGGTGAACAGCATCGAGCCCTCGGCCGCGCGCCACTGCAGCATCTCCTCGACCTCGACGCCGTGCTCGCCCGCCTCGAGCGCGGTGAAGCCGCGGTGCTCGACGCTGCCGTTGTTCGGCAGCTGCACGTAGCCCTCGCCGCGCACGTAGGTGGGGCCGCCCCAGAAGTTGTGGGATCCGGCCCCGTCGACCTCGATGTTCGGCAGCGCCCAGGACAGCCCCTGGTGCCAGACGTGGTCGGCGGGCCGGGACTGCGTGACCGTCGTGCCGCCGAGGGTGCGCATCGGGTGGAAGTACGGGCGCGGCGACTCCAGCGGGGCCACCGGGGAGCGGTAGACGTAGCGGAACAGCTCCGCGCCGTCGAGCGACACGACGAGCGTGCCGTCGGAACGGTCCTCCGCCGTGAATCTCGTCATTCCCTGCCTCTTCGCAATCGACCAACGCTCTCCAGCCTAGCCGGTAAGCGCTTTCTGGTGCGAGACGGCGCGGGATGCCCGCGCGGGGAATAGGCTTTCCAGCGTTGACGCGCCCCGGAGGGCCGCGCAACGCGTCAGCCCGAGGAGAACCGCCATGGCCACCGTCCGCCGCACCGCCGTCACCCTGCACGATGTCGCGCGCGAGGCGGGCGTCTCGCTCGCCACGGCGTCGCGGGCCCTGAACGGCAGCGCCCGCACGGTGAACGACGAGTACCGGCAGCGCGTCGCTGCCGCCGCGCTCAAGCTCAACTACACCACCAACCTCTCGGCACAGGCGGTGGCGAAGGGCTCGACGACCTCGGTCGCACTCCTGGTCGGCGACATCGCCGACCCCTACTTCTCGTCGATCGCCGCCGGCGTGATCAAGGGCTCGGAGGACGCGGGGCTGATCGTGACGATGTCGGTCACCGAGCGCTCCCCCGAGCGCGAGCTCGAGCTGGTGCGCGCCCTGCGCGGTCAGCGCCCGCGGGTGATCATCCTGGCCGGCAGCCGCAGCGCCGGCGAGGAGCACCAGGCCTCCCTCGCCGCCGAGCTCGAGGCCTTCGAGGCCACCGGCGGCCGCGTGGTCTTCGTCAGCCAGCACGAGCTGCCCTTCGACACCGTGCGCATCGACAACTACGGCGGGGCGCGCGCCCTCGCCGAGTCGCTGGTCGAGCTCGGATACACCCGCTTCGCCGCGATCACCGGGGAGTCGCGGCTGCTCACGGCGACCGACCGCCTCGCCGGCTTCACCGACGGCCTCGCGGCGCACGGCATCGGGCTGCCGCCGGAGAGGGTCGTCGCCGGCGGCTTCACCCGCGACGGCGGCTACGCGGGGGCCATCGAGCTGGCCGACCGCGGGCTCGACGGCGTCGAGCTGGTGTTCGCGGTCAACGACGTGATGGCGATCGGCGCGATGAACGGGCTGCGCTCCCGCGGCATCGAGCCGGGCCGCGACATCGCGATCGCCGGCTTCGACGACATCCAGACCGTGCGCGACGTGTCCCCCGCGCTCACGACGGTGCGCATCCCGCTCTGGGAGGTGGGGGCCTCCGCCCTCGCCGTCGCGCTGCGCCCGCGCGAGGAGGGCGTGGAGCGCGACCTCGCCGTGGACACCGCCGTGGTGCTGCGCGCCAGCACGCCGGGCATCGCCTCCGCCTGAGCGCCGCCGCGGCATCCGCTGCCTGCCTATCTCGGCGCCAGCCCGCCTCTCGGGAAACCGTTTGCCCAAAACGGCGCCGCTGGCTATAGTGCTGGTAAACGCTTTCCAATGGCCTGAAGAGAAGAGACAACCAGTGTCAGAGTCGACAATTGGCATCATCGTCAACGGTGCAACCGGACGGATGGGCTACCGCCAGCACCTCGTGCGCTCGCTGCTCGCGATCCGCGACCAGGGCGGCGTCGTCACGAAGGACGGCACAAGGCAGCAGATCGAGATCATGATCATCGGTCGCAACGAGGCGACCCTCAAGGAGCTCGCCGACAAGCACGGCATCGAGCACTACACGACCGACCTCGACGCGGCGCTGGCCGACCCCCGCTGGCAGATCTACTTCGACGCCCTGGTCACCCAGGCGCGGGTGACGGGCATCAAGAAGGCCATCGCCGCCGGCAAGCACGTCTACACCGAGAAGCCCACCGCGGAGTCGAGCGAGGAGGCCTTCGAGCTGGCCCGCCTGGCCGCGGAGGCCGGGATCAAGAACGGCGTTGTGCACGACAAGCTCTACCTGCCCGGGCTGCAGAAGCTGAAGCGCCTGATCGACTCCGGCTTCTTCGGCCAGATCCTCAGCGTGCGCGGCGAGTTCGGCTACTGGGTGTTCGAGGGCGACTGGCAGCAGGCCCAGCGCCCCAGCTGGAACTACCGCAGCGAAGACGGCGGCGGCATCATCGTCGACATGTTCCCGCACTGGAACTACGTGTTCGAGAACCTGTTCGGCACGGTCGAGAGCGTCTACGCGCGCACCGCGACGCACATCCCGACCCGGGTCGGCGAGGACGGCGCGGCCTATCAGGCCACAGCGGATGACGCGGCCTACGGTGTCTTCGACATCGCCGGCGGCATCGTGGCCCAGGTCAACTCCAGCTGGGTGGTGCGTGTCGACCGCAAGGAGCTCGTCGAGTTCCAGGTGGACGGCACGCTCGGCAGCGCCGTGGTCGGACTGTTCGGCGCGAAGATCCAGCCGCGCAACGCCACCCCGCGCCCGACCTGGAACCCCGACCTCGCCGAGACGCACGACTACACCGCGGACTGGCTCGAGGTGCCCGTCAACGACGTCTTCGAGAACGGCTTCAAGACGCAGTGGGAGCAGTTCCTCCTGCACGTGATCGAGGACGCCCCGCACGAGTTCGACTTCCTCGCCGGCGCCCGCGGCGTGCGCCTCGCCGAGGCCGGCCTCGAGTCGAACGCCACCGGCCGCCGCATCGACCTGCCGCAGGACTAGGGCGGGCGACGTGAGCGACCTCCTCCTCGTCGACGCGGTGGGCGCGACGTCGACCGCGCCCCTCGCCGACGCCCCCGGCTACACGAGGCCGACCGGCCCGCTGACCAGCCGGGTCGCCTACGCGGCGGCGCACGTCGTGCCGCGCGCCACCGCCGACAACACCCCGGGCAGCCCGGCCGACATCGACTGGGACGCCACCCTCGCCTTCCGCCGGCACGTCTGGTCGTGGGGGCTCGGCGTCGCCGACGCGATGGACACGGCCCAGCGCAACATGGGGCTCGACGCCCAGGCGGTGCGCGAGCTGATCACCCGCAGCGCGCAGGCCGCGCGCGAGGAGGGCGGCGCCCTGGTGGTCGGGGTGAACACCGACAACCTCGAGCAGGAGTCGGTCTCGCTCGACACCGTGATCGACGCCTACAAGCAGCAGCTGCACTTCACCGAGGACGCCGGCGCCGGCGTGGTGCTGATGGCCAGCCGGCACCTGGCGCGGGCCGCACAGAGCGCCGACGACTACCGCCGCGTCTACCGCGAGGTGCTCGCGGCCGCCTCCACCCCGGTGGTGCTGCACTGGCTCGGGTCCGCGTTCGACCCCTCGCTCGCCGACTACTTCGGCTCGACCGACTCCACCGCGGCGAGCGCCACCGTGCTCGAGATCATCGCCGAGAACTCCGCGAAGGTGAGCGGCATCAAGATGAGCCTGCTCGACCCCTTCGCCGAGATCGAGGTGCGCGCGCAGCTTCCGGAGACGGCGCGGATGTTCACCGGGGACGACTTCAACTACGTCGGGCTGATCGCGGGCACCGGCGGTGCGCATTCCGACGCGCTCCTCGGCGCCTTCGCCGCCCTCGCCCCCAGCGCGAGCGCCGCGATCCAGGCGCTCGACGCCGGCGACCGCGGCGAGTATGAGAGCATCCTCGGCCCGACGGAGGACCTCTCCCGCCAGATCTTCGCCGCCCCCACCTTCTACTACAAGACCGGCGTCGCTTTCCTGTCGTGGCTGAACGGTCACCAGGAGGCGTTCTCGATGGTCGGCGGCCTGCACTCCGCCAGGTCGCTGCCGCACCTCTCCGAGATCGTGCGGCTCGCGAACCGCTCGGGCGCCCTCGAGCAGCCCGAGCTCGCCGCGCACCGCTGGCACGCGCTGCTGGCGCTGAACGGAGTGGCCAGATGACCGCCCACCCCCGGCTCAGCCTCAACCAGGCGACCATCAAGTACGCGACCCTGCCCGAGGCGCTCGACGCCGCGGTGGCCGCCGGCTACGCGAGCATCGGCCTCTGGCGCGAGCCCGTGCAGGCCGCGGGCCTCGGCGAGAGCATCCGCCTGGTCGACGACAGCGGACTGCGGGTCTCGAGCCTCTGCCGCGGCGGCTTCTTCACCATGGAGGAGGGCCCCGAGCGGCGCGAGAGCATCGACGACAACCGGCGCGCCATCGCGGAGGCGCACGCGCTCGGCGCCCCGGCGCTCGTGCTCGTCGCCGGCGGCCTGCCCGCGGGGTCCCGCGACATCGTCGGCGCCCGCGAGCGGGTGCGCGACGCCATCGGCGAGCTGGCGGATGACGCGGCAGCGGCCGGCGTGACGCTCACGATCGAGCCGCTGCACCCGATGTACGCCTCCGACCGTGCCGTCGTCTCGACGCTCGGGCAGGCGCTCGACATCGCCGAACAGTTTCCCCCGGGCGTGGTCGGTGCCGTGGTGGACACCTTCCACGTCTGGTGGGATCCCCAGTTGCTCGCGCAGATCGCCCGCGCGGGCCGCCGCATCGCCAGCTACCAGGTCTGCGACTGGGCAACGCCCCTGCCCGCCGACGTGCTGCTCGGCCGCCACTACCCCGGAGACGGCGTGATCGACTTCGCCTCGATCACCGCGGCGGTGGAGGCAGCCGGCTACCGCGGCGACGTGGAGGTCGAGATCTTCAACCAGGACATCTGGAACGACGGCTACGACGCCGTCGCCGCGCGCACCCGCGACAGCTTCGCCGACACCGTAGGAGTACACCTCTCGTGAGCACCGCCCGCGTCACCGTCCACCCCGCGTTCGAGGTGGGCGCGATCGACAGGCGCATATTCGGCAACTTCGTCGAGCACCTGGGCCGCGCCGTCTACACCGGCATCTACGAGCCGGGCCATCCGCTCGCCGACGCCGACGGCTTCCGGCAGGACGTCGCCGACCTCACAGCGGAGCTCGGCGTCACCGCCGTGCGCTACCCGGGCGGCAACTTCGTCTCGAACTACATCTGGGAGGACGGCGTCGGCCCGGTCGCCGAACGCCCCCGCCGCCTCGATCTCGCCTGGCGCAGCATCGAGACCAACGAGGTCGGCGTCGACGAGTTCATGCGCTGGGCCCGCAAGACCGGCACTGAGACGATCATGGCGGTCAACCTCGGAACCCGGGGAGCGGATGCGGCTGCCGCGCTGGTCGAGTACTGCAACCTCGCCGGCGGCACCGCCTGGAGCGACCGCCGTCGGGCGAACGGGGCGGTGGAGCCCTACGGCATCAGCACCTGGTGCCTCGGCAACGAGATGGACGGCCCGTGGCAGATCGGGCACAAGACCGCGCTCGAGTACGGCAGGCTCGCCAGCCAGGCCGCCCACGCGATGAAGCTCGTCGACCCGGGCATCGAGCTCGTGGTCTGCGGCTCCTCCTCGCGGGTGATGGACACCTTCGGCGAGTGGGAGCGGGTGGTGCTGGAGGAGACCTTCGACCAGGTCGAGTACCTGTCGGTGCACGCCTACTACCAGGAGCGCGGCGGCGACCGGGCGAGCTTCCTCGCCTCCGGAGCGTCGTTCGAGGCCTTTCTGCACGAGGTGCTCGCCACCGCCGACGCGGTCGCCGCGCGGCGGCACTCCGACAAGCGCATCCGGCTCTCCGTCGACGAGTGGAACGTCTGGTACATCGACGACTTCGCCGGCGAGCCGAACCTCGCGATCGAGGAGCGCCCGCGCCTGATCGAGGACGTCTACTCGCTGATCGACGCCGTGGTGGTCGGCGACCTGCTCGCCACCCTGCTGCGCAACGCCGACCGGGTGGCGATCGCCTGCCTCGCGCAGCTGGTGAACGTGATCGCGCCGATCATGACCGAGCCGGGCGGGGACGCCTGGCGGCAGACCACCTTCTTCCCCCTAGCGCTCACCGCGCAGCACGCCCGCGGGGTCTCCCTCGACGCGCGGGTCGATGCGCCGGTGCTCCCCACCGAGGCGCACGGCGACGTGCCGGTGCTCGCGCACGCCGTCACCTGGGACGCATCCGCCGGCTCGCTCGTCTTCATCCTCACCAACCGCGGCACAGCACCGCTGTCGACCACCCTCGACCACGCCGGCTTCGGCGCGCTCGAGCTGGTCGAGGCCTCGACGATCGTGGCGGATGACGCGGGCCCGAGGCGTGACGCGGAGTCCGCGGCCGAGGCGGCCCCGCGCCCCCTGAGCGGCGTCGAGGTGCACGACGGCTCGACCGGATTGACCCTTCCCGGACAGTCCTGGACTCTGGTCCGGCTCGCGCGCACCGCGTAACATTTCGTAATAATGCGGTCGCGGCCGTCGCGGCACGCCTCGAGCCCCGGGAGATTCCAATGAACATGACCGACCAGATGATGAGCATGATGTCCGCCGACACGATGGGGATGTCGATGGACATGAAGCTGATGCAGGACTGTATCCAGGCCTGTGCGGCCGCTGAGCAGGCCGCGACGATGTGCGCGGATGCCGGCTCCGGCGACAACATGGGCAAGATGATGAGCATGTGCGCCACGACGGCCGACATGACGAACACCATGATGCGCATGATGATGCGTCCAATGGGCTTCGAGATGGGCAGCATGATGGCCATGCTCGAGGCGACTATGCAGATGTGCCGCGCCTGCGCCGACGAGTGCATGATGCACGCCGACATGAGCGATCACTGCAAGATGTGCGCCGAGGTCTGCATGAACTGCGCGATGGCCTGCGAGGCGCTGATGGGCTCGATGAAGGCCTGAGATCGCCGCAACCCGCTGGTTGAGTAGGCCGCGACGAAGGAGCAGCCGTATCGAAACCCGTCCGCGACGAGTCAGCCCGCGCGCACGCTGAACTGCTCGCGCCCCACAGCGAGCACGCTGTACTGCCCGTGCAGCGAGACCGGCTCGCCCACCGCGACCGCGATCGGCGCGTAGTGCCAGACGCGGCTGCCCGCGTCGGTGGCCAGGTCGACGAGGTCGATCCACCCGTCCGACGAGACCGCCGTGACGACCGCGTCGCGCCAGTGCGCCGACGCGGTGTTCGCGGCCAGTCGCTGGATCGGGTGCAGCTCGTAGCCCGTCTCGTACCCCGAGCGCATCATCGCGACGGCGCCGGTCGTGGGCCGATCTGCGGACGCGTTGCGGGGTGTGGAGGTCATGCAACGACGATAGGCGGGCGCCCGCTGCCTGTCACCAGCGCCCGTCACACGGCGAAACACTCGGGAGCTCCCGCCCCCGGCGCGCCGCGGGCTACACGCCCGCCGGCACCGCCTCGACCTCGAACACCAGCGCCTGCTCGGGCGCCAGCAGCGGCATCGGCACGCCGACCGTCGCGAGCATCCGCCCGCTCAGCACGACGGAGCCCGCGTCCCACCACGGCGGCATCGCGTCCTGCACGACCCGCGGCCAGGCCCCGAGCCGCAGCGGCCGCAGCCGGTACTCGCGCTCGGGGTCGAGCCCCGGGAACAGTGCGGGCGCCGGAACCGCGTCGCGCGCCGCGGCGACGGCGACCACGGCGAAGAGAGCGGATGACGCGTCGCCCGCCACCACCCCGTGAACCCAGCGAGCCGGATCCGAGGGGTCGGCGCGCACGACCTCGCCGCTGTGCAGCAGCCCGCGGTGCGTCTTGTAGGCCGCGATCCACTCCGAGATCGCGAGCTTCTCGGAGTCGGTCGTGGTGGTCACGTCCCACTCGATGCCGGCGTGGCCGAACAGCGCCGTCGCCAGCCGGAAGCCGAGCTCGTGGGTGCGCCCGGTGGTGTGCGCGGTCGGCGCCCCGAGGTGCACGCCGAGGAACTCGGGCGGCACGAGGCCGACCGTCCAGCGGTAGATCGACTGCCGCTCGAGCGAGTCGTTGGTGTCGCTCGGCCACACCCGGTCGGTGCGCTCGAGCACGCCGAGGTCCACGCGGCCGCCGCCCGAGGAGCAGGACTCGATCTCCAGCCCCGGGAACTCGGCGCGCAGCGCGTCCATCAGCCGGTAGGTGGCCAGCGTCTGCCGGTGCGCGGAGCCGCCGAGCAGGTCGCGGTTCTGGTCCCACTTGAGGTACGCGATGCGGTACTCGCGCAGCAGGGCCGCGAGCTGCGCGTGGACGTGCGCGAAGGCATCCGGATTCGACAGGTCGAGCACCTGCTGGAACCGCCACGGCAGCGGCAGCTCCGGGTTGCCCGCGCCGAGCAGCCAGTCCGGGTGCGCCCGCGCCACGGCGGAGTCGAGGCTCACCATCTCCGGCTCCACCCACAGGCCGAAGTCCATCCCGCGGGAGAGCACGTGGTCGATGAGGGGATGCAGGCCGTCCGGCCACTTCTGCTCGTCGACGACCCAGTCGCCGAGCGCGCGGCGGTCGTCGGTCCTCCCGGCCATCCAGCCGTCGTCGAGAACGAAACGCTCCACGCCCAGCCCGGCCGCGGCATCCGCCAGCTCGATCAGCCGGTCGGCGCTGTGGTCGAAGTAGACCGCCTCCCAGGTGTTCAGCATGATCTTGCGGTCGCCGAGGCGCCGCCGCGAGCGGACGAAGCCGTGCAGCCGCGCCGCGAGGCCGTCGAGCCCGCGGTCCGACCAGGCCGAGACGAGCCACGGGGAGTCGTAGCGCTCCCCCGGCTCGAGGCGCACCTCGCCCGGCTCGAGCAGCTCGCCGCCGCCGAGGGTCGTGTGGCCGGTCGCCGCGGACTCGGCCCAGAGCCGCTGATCGCCGCTGAAGGCCAGGTGGGATCCCCACACCTCGCCGCCGCGGAAGCCGAAGCCGGGCGTGCCAGCCACCATGAGGTAGGCGGAGTCGTGGCCGGGGCGGCCGTGGCGCGAGTCGCGCGTCCACGTGCCGTGGGCGATGTCGCGGCGCTGCGGCTGGCGCTCGCGCGGCCAGCGGCCGGTGAAGTCGAGGAGTTCGCGCGCCCGGCCGGCGAGCGGCAGGGTCGCGTCGAGCGAGGCGAGCGCGTAGCGGCTCGAGCCCCGGTTGGTCACGGTGAGGCGCTGGCGCAGAACGCCGTGCGCCGAGAGCTCGATCCGCACGAGGACGACGAGAGCGGATGCGCCGGCGGCGGTCTCGAGGGAGACCTCCAGCGCGTCATCCGCCACGTCGACGCCCGTCAGCGCGAACACGGGGGTGTGCTGCATGCCCAGCGGCGACACCGCGGCGCCCTCGTGGAAGCCGGCGATCCCCGGCCGGCCCGACCAGCCGTCCGCCATCACCGGCAGGATCGACTGCCGCAGCGGGCTGTCGATCGAGCTGGGCCCGACCGGCGGCGTCTGCGCGTCGGCGAGCGCCTCGAGCGCGATCGGGGACAGGGCGCCGAGGTCGGCACCCCAGTGGACGATGACGGGCACGGCCGTGCCGCGGGCGTCCAGCACGAAGCTGGTACCCGCGGCACGGAGGTGGTGGATCTGGTCGGTCATGTACTGCGTGTGCTTCTTACTACTTGTTGACGGGGATCGCCGCGGCCTCGAGGGCCGCGATGGTCTTCTCCTGGCCGGTGGTGAGGGCGTCCTTCAGGGTGCCCTTCCCGCCGAGGACCTCGCCGAATCCGTCCGCCACGTCGGCGTAGGTCTGCGTCATGGTCGGGCCCCAGGTGAAGTCGACGTTCGTCTGGTTGGCGGCATCCGCGAAGATGTCGTAGATCGGCTGGTTGCCGTAGAACTCCACGCCCTCGGCGAGAACGGGGAGGCTGAGGCCGTCCTTCGTGGCCGGGTAGAGGTTGGCCTCCTTGTTCAGCATGGTGAGGGCCTCATCGTTGGTGTTCAGCCAGAGCGCGAACTTCGCAGCCTCGTAGGGGTGCTCGGAGCCCTTCAGCACTGCGGTGGACGAGCCGCCCCAGTTTCCGGCCTTCTCCTCGCCGGCCTCCCACTGCGGCATGGGCGCGACGGCCCACTTGCCTGAGGTGTCGGGTGCGCCGCTCGAGATCGAGTTGGCGCCCCAGACGGCGGAGATCCAGGTCCAGTCGCTGCCGGTGTTGTAGGCGTTGTTCCACTCGTCGGTCCACGCCGGGACCTTCGAGACGAGGTCGCCCTCGATCAGCGTCTGCCAGTAGTCGGCGACCTCGACGGACTCGGGCGAGTCGAGGGTGACGTCCCAGGCCTCTCCCTCGTTCGTGAACCAGGAGCCGTCCTTCTGCCAGACGAGGCCGGCGAACCAGTTCACGTCGTTCTGCGGGAAGTTGGTGATGTAGCCGCCCTGCTCGCGGATCGTGGCGGCGGCTGCCGCGTACTCGTCCCAGGTGGTGGGGACGGGAATGCCTGCGGCCTCGAAGAGGTCGGCGCGGTAGTACATCGCCATGGGGCCGGTGTCCTGCGGGATCGCGTAGACCGCGTCGTCCTCGCCGAAGGTGACCTGGTTCCAGGTCCAGTCGATGAAGGAGTCCTTGCTCTCGGTCACGATGTCGCAGTTGCCGAGGTCGGTCAGGCCGTCCTGCACGCGGAAGTTCGGCAGGGCGTCGTACTCGATCTGGCCGAGGTCGGGGGCGTTGCCCGCGCTGAGCTGGTTGAAGAAGTTCTTGTACGTTCCGCCGTTGCCGTTCGGGCCGGTCTGCACGGTCACCTGGATGTCGGGGTTCTCCTCGTTCCACATGTCGACCACGGTCTCGATGCCGGGGATCCACGAGGTGTAGGAGAGCTCGACCTTGCCCTCGGAGGGCGTGCAGTCGACGGCGGCGTCGCTGCCGCCGTCCGAGCCGCTGCCTGCGGCGCAGCCGGTGAGGCTGATCGCGGCGACGATGCCGAGCGCTGCGATGCGCTTGCTGTTCTTGAGTTGCATGACGGGTTCCTTTGTCTTCTTTGAAATGGAATGGTGCTGCGGTGGGATGAAGCGGCTACTTGACGCTTCCGGCCCCCAGCCCGCCGCGCCAGAAGCGCTGCAGGCTGAGGAAGGCGATGATGAGCGGAATGATGGAGAGGAAGGCGCCGATGATCACGAAGGTGCGGATCTCGGGGATCTGGTTCACCTGCGAGTTCCAGGTGTAGAGGCCGAGCGTGACCGGGAACAGCGTCTGGTCGCGCAGCATGATCAGCGGCAGGAAGAAGTTGTTCCAGATGGCCACGAACTGGAACAGGAAGATCGTCACCAGGGCGGGGGTCATCAGGCGGCGCGACACCGTGAAGAAGGTGCGCACCTCGCCCGCGCCGTCGAGGCGGGCAGCCTCGAGCAGCTCGTCGGGCACCGACGCCGCCGCGAAGATGCGCGCGAGGTAGACGCCGAAGGGGCTGACGATGCTCGGCAGGAACACCGACCAGAAGGTGTTGGTGGCGTTGAACTGGCTGAAGATCAGGAACAGCGGCAGGGCGAGCGCGGTGGCAGGCACGAGCACACCGCCGAGCACGACGTTGAAGACGAGCTCGCGCCCCGGGAAGCGGTACTTCGCCAGCGCGTAGCCGCACATGGCGGCGAAGAGCGTGCCGAGCAGCGCGCCGGTGCCCGCGTAGAGGATGCTGTTGAGCATCCACTTGAGGTACACGCCGTCGTTGTAGGCCACGAGGTCGCCGATATTGGTGAACAGGTTGAAGTCGGCGAACCAGAGCGCGCCGGTGGAGCCGAACTGCTCGCGGCTCTTGGTCGACGAGATGAACAGCCACCAGATCGGCACCAGGAAGTAGAGCGTCGAGACGCCCATGATGATCATCGCGGCGGTGCGCGAGGCGAGCTTCTCTTTCGGAGCTCCGGACACTACCTTGTTGCTCATTTGTCGGCCTTACGCTGGGTGAACTTCAGGAACGCGAACGACATGATGAAGGTCGCGAGGGCGAGCACCACAGACATCGCCGCGGCCAGGCTCACATTCGGAACAGCGGATGTCGCGTAGACCGCGAGGTTGGGGGTGAATGTGCTCGACACCGAGGAGGTGAAGCTGCGGAACACCTGCGGCTCGGCGAGCAGCTGCAGCGTTCCGATGATCGAGAAGATGGCGGTGAGCGTGATGGCCGGGGCCACCAGCGGGATCTTGATGGACCAGGCGATCTGCCACTGGCTGGCGCCGTCGAGACGGGCGGCCTCGAAGATCTCCTGCGGCAGGGCCAGCAGCGCCGAGTAGATGATGAGCATGTTGTAGCCCACGTAGACCCAGGTGACCACGTTCGCGATCGACCAGAGCACCGTCGACGGAGAGAGCAGGTCGAACTCCGAGGTGAAGGCGGCGAACGGCGACAGGTTGGGCGAGTAGAGGTAGCCCCACATGATGGCGGCGATCACGCCGGGGACGGCGTAGGGCACGAAGAAGGCGAGGCGGAAGAACTTCTTGCCCTTCACCAGGGGCGAGTCGAGCAGCAGCGCGAGCACCAGGGCGATGCCGAGCATCACCGGCACCTGCACGGCGCCGAAGAGCACGACGCGGCCGACGGATGCCCAGAACGCCTCGTTCTGGAAGACGAGCACGTACTGGCTCAGCCCGCCGAACACCTCGACCGGCTTGCCGAAGGTGCCGTCGCGCTCCACCACGAGCAGCGACTGGAAGATGGCCCAGCCGATCGGCAGCAGGTAGAACAGAGAGAAGAGCACCGCGAACGGCGCGATGAAGATGGCGATCGCCCTTTTGTGCTTGATGGGGATGCGGCGCGGTTTCACGCTCGTCCCCGGTGATGGTGCTGTCGCGGTGGTCACAGCGATGCCCTGCTTTCTGTGGTGGTCTCCCGGAGCACGCGCACCTCGCCGGCCGGAACGGTCAGCGTTCCGGTGACGGTCTCGTCGGTGATGAGCTCGGTGCCGTCGGCCGGGATGGCGAACGGCGATTCGGTGTGGTTGATGAGGAAGAGGTAGCTGTCGGCGGCGCCGCGGCGGCGCACGACCTCGACCCCCTCGGGCAGTGCGGCCGGGGCGGCCACGCCTGCGCGGCGGGCGGCGGTGGCGACGACGCCGCGCAGCGCGGTCGCGTCGAGGCGGGTGGCCAGGTACCAGGCCTCGCCCGCTCCGAAGGAGTTGCGGGTGACGGCGGGCACGTTGGGCAGGGGGCCGTCGTCGAAGACGGCGACGGCCTCGGCGCCGCGCAGGTGCACCCACTCGGTCCAGGTGGAGGCGGTGGAGCCGTCGCTCAGCGCGAGCGTCACCGCGGGGTCGACCGGGAAGAACTCCTCCGAGCTCACTCCGAGCAGCTCGCGGAAGGCGCCCGGGTAGCCGCCGGGACGGACCCGGTCGTTCTCGTCGACGATGCCGCTGAAGTAGGTGACCACCGCGTGGCCACCGCCCGCGACGAAATCGGTGAGGGTCGCGGCATCCGCATCGCTCACCAGGTAGAGGCTGGGCACGACGACGAGCCGCTGTCCCTCGAGGGAGGCGCCGGGCGCCACGATGTCGACGGTGAAGCCCTCGGCGAGCAGCGCGTTGTAGAGGTCGTGCACCTGGTCGAGGTAGCCGACGTCGCCGGTGGGGTGGGAGTCGAGGTCGGTGCCCCACCAGGCCTGCCAGTCGAAGACCAGGGCCACGTCGGTGACGACACGGCTGCCCGCCACCTCGGCGATCGTCTCGAGCGTGCGCCCGAGCTCGACCGACTCGCGCCAGATCTTGGTGTCGACGCCCGCGTGCGGCAGCATCGCGGAGTGGAACTTCTCGCTGCCCTGCAGGGAGGCGCGCCACTGGAAGAAGCTGATGCCGTCCGCGCCCCTGGCCACGTGGGTGAGCGCGTTGCGCAGCATCTCCCGCGGTGCCTTGGCGAGGTTGCGCGGCTGCCAGTTGACGGCGCTGGTGGAGGTCTCCATCAGCATCCACGGTCCGCCGCCGGCGAGGCCGCGGGTGGCGTCGGCCGCGAAGGAGAGCTCGGCGCGGCTGTTGGCCAGCCGGCCGTCGAGGTAGTGGTCGTTGGCGATGAGGTCCATGTGCGGCGCCCACGACCAGTAGTCCTGGTTGCGGATGTGCGCGGTGACCATGAAGTTGGTCGTCACCGGCACGGTGCTGTGCGCGCGGATGACCGTCTCCTCGGCGCGGTACTGGGCGAGCAGCTCGTCGGAGCTGAAGCGCATGAAGTCGAGCGCCTGGCCGGGGTTGCCGGTCGCGACCGTGAGGCGCGGGGTCTGGATGTGCTCCCAGGCCGCGTACTTCTGGCTCCAGAACGCCGTGCCCCAGGCGCTGTTGAGCGCGTCGAGGGTCTCGTAGCGCTCGCGCAGCCAGAGCCGGAAGGCCGCGGCGGAGACGGCGCAGTAGCAGTGCGCGTTGTGGCAGCCGATCTCGTTGGAGACGTGCCAGAGCTTCACGGCGGGGTGGCTGCCGTAGCGGCGGGCGACCTGCTCCACGAGGAGCACGGCCCGCTCGCGGAAGACCGGCGAGCTCGGGCAGAAGGCCTGGCGTCCCCCGAAGGCGCGCTGGGTGCCGTCGACCATGGTGGGCAGCATCTCGGGGTAGTCGGCCGAGAGCCAGGCGGGCGGCGACGAGGTGCCGGTGCCGAGGTTGATGCCGATGCCGTGCTCGTGCAGCACCTCGATCACCGCGTCGAGGGCGGAGAAATCGTACTGGTCGGGCAGCGGCTCGAGAGCGGCCCAGCCGAAGATGTTGATGGCCACGAGATTGACGCCGGCCTCGCGCATCAGGCGCGCGTCCTCGCGCCAGACATCCGGGGTCCACTGCTCGGGGTTGTAGTCGGCGCCGTAGGTGAACTGGGCGCGCTCGGCGTCGATGAGTTCGGCTACGGCTGTGTTGCTCACGGTGCTCCATCGTTCTGGCTGTGCGCCATGTCGGCGCCGGGCGTCGCAGTCGCTTCCCGCGGATCTGTGAGCGCTCCCAGAATGGGCGCCGACAACTCCTCATTGAGAGTCTGTGAACGCTCCCAGAATAGGCAGAGGCAATTCGAGTTGTCAACCGCGAATGCGGTTCACCCCCGTCGGACGGGCAGTAGGGTGTGAGGATGATCGCCCGCCGCCTCCCGACAACGAGAGCGACGATCAACGATGTCGCCGCCGTGGCCGGGGTGTCGCGCGGCACGGTCTCGCGGGTGCTCAACTCCGAGGCCTACGTCTCCGACTCGGCGAAGAAGGCCGTCGAGGACGCCATCGAGCAGGTCGGCTATGTGCGCAACACGGCCGCGCGCAATCTGGTCACGCGGCAGTCGCACGCGATCGGGCTGATCGTGCACGAGCCGCACTCCCTCTTCCTCGAGGACCCGAACATCGGCAGCATCCTGCTCGGCACGAACTCGGTGCTCTCCGCCGCCGACTACCAGCTCGTCTCGCTCGTGATCGACTCCGACCGCGACAGCGCCCGGGTGGCGGAATACCTCACCGGAGGCTTCGTCGACGGCGTGATCATCGTCTCCGCCCGTGCCCACGACCCGATCGCCAAAGTCGTCTCGCAGATCGGGCTGCCCGCCGCCTTCGTCGGGCATCCGGTCGACATCGAGGGCATCCCCTGGGTCGGCATCGACAACGTCGCCGCCGCCCGCGCCATCACCTCTCGCCTGGTCGACACCGGGCGCCGCCGCATCGGCATGATCGCCGCCGGCCTCGACCGCGACTCCGGGCTCGACCGCGTGGCCGGATTCACCGCCGCGATGGGCGACGCCTTCGACCCCGCGCTTGTCGTGCAGCAGCCGTTCTACGCGCACGCGAGCGGGCTCGAGGGCACACGCGAGCTGCTGCGCCGCGCGCCCGACGTCGACGGCATCTTCGCCGCGTCCGACGCGATCGCCGCTGGCGTGCTCGACGCGCTGCGCGAGGCCGGCCGGTCGGTGCCGCACGACGTGGGCGTGGTCGGCTTCGACGACAGCGTCTGGGCGGTGCGGGCGCAGCCCCAGCTCTCGACGGTGCACCAGCCCGCCGGCCAGCTCGGACGCGGAGCGGCCGAGTCCGTGCTCGCGCAGATCCGCGGCGAGGCCGTGGACTCCGCCGGCACCTTCCTCGAGACGCACATCGTCTGGCGCGACTCCGCCTGAGCGCACCCACCCGCCGGTTGAGTAGCAGGCGAGCGCAGCGAGTTCGCGCAGCCCTCCCCCGCCGGTTGAGTAGCAGGCGAGCGCAGCGAGTTCGCGTATCGAAACCGGTCAGGCGACGCGTACTGCGAGCCGAACGTGCGCGGAGCACCGGTTTCGATACGCGT
>Ga0247732_10000062_pt1 | contig 73264 bp, 76 predicted proteins | sample UWRJL163409C2_FD_180940 | JGI IMG/M metagenome (GOLD analysis project Ga0247732, IMG submission 180940) | Plant litter microbial communities from Arlington Agricultural Research Station in Wisconsin, United States - UWRJ-L163-409C-2 | ecosystem: Environmental > Terrestrial > Plant litter >... | reverse complement strand
GTCGGATACACCGAGAACAGCGACGGCACATGGGGATCCGCGTCGGGCGCGGTGACCTCCACGCGAATCCGGCGATTGTGGGTGATCGACATCAGCGGGTAGACGGCATGCAGTTCGCGGTCCAGGTCGACGGGGTAGTGCACGCCGGAGACCCCAAGGCACAGCTCGAATCTCAACGCGGCGTCGTCTCGGAGCGCCTGCGCCACGACGACCAGGTGTTCCCGCCGCACGTGGAGGGTGAGCTCGTCGCGGAACACCACCACGCGCTCGACGGCGGCGGTGAAGACGTCTTCCCCGAGCACCGTCGCCAGCGTGTCGACGACGTCGTCGAAGTAGCCGCCGTAGGGTCGCGGCGAGCTGCCGGGGAGCGCGACGTCGCGGATGAGCCTGCCGTAGCCGGACGTGTCGCCGCTGCCCTTGACGCCGAACATGCCGCGCCGCTGGCCGATCTTCTCCGGCTCGCCCGTCATGACCGCAGCAGCCCCTTGAGCTCGATGGTCGGTCGGGACGCGAGGGCCGCTTCCTCCGCGGCGGCGATGGCCTCGGCGCGGTTGACGCCCAACGGCATCTCCTGAATCTTGGCGTGCAGCATGAGGATCGCGTTCAGCAGCATCTCCGGCCGCGGAGGGCACCCCGGCAGATAGATGTCTACGGGGACGACGTGGTCGACCCCCTGAACGATCGCGTAGTTGTTGAACATCCCCCCCGAGGAGGCACATACGCCCATCGCGAGAACCCACTTCGGCTCGGCCATCTGGTCGTACACCTGCCGCAACACCGGTGCCATCTTCTGGCTGACCCGGCCCGCCACGATCATCAGGTCGGCCTGTCGTGGTGTCGCCGAGAAGCGCTCCATGCCGAATCGGGCGATGTCGAATCGCGGCCCCGCCGTCGCCATCATCTCGATGGCGCAGCACGCCAACCCGAACGTCGCGGGCCACAGCGATCCCTTGCGGACGTATCCGGCGACCTTCTCCAGCGTCGAGAGGAGGATGCCGCCCGGTAGTTGTTCTTCGAGTCCCATGTCAGCTCAATCCCAGCTCAGTCCGCCGCGACGCCACACGTACGCGTAGGCGACGAACACCGTGAGCATGAACAGGAGCATTTCGACGACGGCGAAGAGCCCGAGCGAGTCGAAGGCGACGGCCCACGGGTAGAGGAACACGATTTCGATGTCGAAGACGATGAACAGCATCGCGGTGAGGTAGTACTTCACCGGGAACCGTTGTCCGGTCAGCAGGTCACCGGGCGATCCGGGGGCCACGGGTTCGATGCCGCATTCGTAGGCCTCGAGTTTGGCTCGGTTGTAGCGGCGCGGCCCGATCAGGACCGCAATTCCGACCGATCCGACCGCGAATGCAGCCGCGATTCCGCCGAGAACCAGGATGGGCAGATAGGCATTCATACAGCTGTGTCGCTCCCTCGTTGGGCTGTCGATGTGAGCTACGACACAGCTTAGTCTCGTTAACGGTCGCCTTGGCGCATTTTGGATAGGATCCGAGGAAGCAAGTGCCCATCGGGGTCTCTCAGTCGGATCATCGCGAGAACCCAATGGCGCCAGCGAGTTTCGTGCTGGTTACCTGGTGGGTGGGCGTAGCAGTGCCGCCACGGCCTCGCCGAGCTCGATCGGATCGATCGGGTGCGTCACGGCCGCTTCGGCCTGTGACCACGACGCCAACCATCGGTCATCTGGACGTCCCGTCAGCACCAGGATCGGCGGGCAATGTGCCACCTCGTCCTTCAGCTGCTTTGCCAGCCCGAGCCCGCCGGTGGGACTGGCCTCGCCGTCGAGAATGGCGAGATCGATGCCGCCGCGGTCCAGGTTCGCGATGACGACCGGTGCGGTGGCCACGTCCAAATACTCCAACTCCGGGAGGTCGGGGTGCACCCGCGTGCCGAGCGCAGTCCGTACTTGGTCGCGGGTGCGAGCGTTGTCGCTGTAGACCAGGATCTTCAGGGGCGCGTCGGGCACAAGAGCGATGCTACGACGGTGGCGGTGCCGATGACCCCGGGTTCGGCCAACCGGGGGTTGACCTCGAGTTCGGTTCAGGTTGCAGACTCGCATGCATGACGACACCATCGAAGAACCGATTCGACGACGCGTATCAAACAGGCACTCCGCCTTGGGTTATCGGCGAGCCGCAGCCTGCCATCGTCGCAGTCGAGCAGACCGGAGCGATCCGCGGTGCGGTGCTCGACGTCGGCTGCGGGCTTGGCGAGCACACGATCCTGCTGACGGCGCTCGACTACGACGTGCTCGGCGTCGACTTCGCGCCGAACGCGATCGAGCAAGCCAGGGCAAATGCGGCCGCAAAGGGGGTCGACGCCCGTTTCGAGGTCCGCGACGCCCTTGCCCTGGACGCCGAGCCCGGGTATGACACCGTCGTCGACAGCGCCCTCTTCCACGTGTTCGGCGACGACGCCGACCGGGCGCGTTACGTCGCGAGCCTGCACCGCGCCATTCGTCCTGGCGGCGTGCTGCACCTGCTTGCCCTCTCGGACGCCGGCCGGGGTTTCGGCCCGTCGGTGAGCGAGGAGGTCGTCAGGAAGGCCTTCGCCGACGGCTGGCAGATCGAATCGCTCGACGTCACGACCTATCGGGGGATCGTTGGGCAGGCGCACGCCGAGGCGCTCGGGTTGCCGGTGGGTACGGTCGTCGAGGAACCGGCGTGGCTGGCCAGGATCCGACGCGACTGAGCGCGGCTACTGAGCGTCGTAGCCCGGGTGCGAGACGGCCAGGCGGTGGGCGACGAGGTGACGCAAGGCTGCCAGCACCTCGTCGGCGCGGTCGTCGAGCTCTCCGGCGCGGATCGTGGCGGCCAGCGCGCGCTCGTCCCCGAAGCCGAGCAGGTCAGGAGCGGGGGAGTCGTCGAGTAGCTCGCGCTCGACCGTTCGCAGCACGTTGGCGGCGACGCGGGTGTGGAAGTTGACCGCCCCCGTCGTCGCCTGCCTGACGTCGGTCTCCAGGAATTCGGCGACGGCGGCTATCAGTTCGGCGGCGGTGGGTCGGCCGTGCAGCTCGGTCACGAGGCGGCCTCCATCAGCGTCAGCAGATCGAATTCCGTTTCGCAGACCCGGCGGCCGATGGCGGCAAGTTCCACCGATCGTGTCTGCCTCGAGAGGTGCCTTTCGGCCTGGTGGCGGCAGATTACGCCCCAGTGCAGCGTCGACAGCACCAGCCACCAGTGCATCGCCGAGCGGTCGACGGCGATGCCCGAGGCGTCCTCGTAGGCCCCGAGGAAGTCCTCGACGCTGCCGAGGCCGCCTGCGCCAAGCGCCGATGGCGCACCGAAGCGCCACGCCCGGATGCAGAACCACGCCAGATCCTCGTACACCTCACCGCTGTGGGTGAGTTCCCAGTCGAGGACCGCGGCGAGCCGCGCCTCGGGGCCGGCGGCGAGATTGGCCGAGTGGTCGGTGACGTCGACGATCAGGTTGCCCATCCGAAAGTCACCGTGCACCAACACCTTCGGCGACGGATTGGGACGGTGGGCCGCCAGCCACCGGAACGTCCACTCGAACGTGGCCGTCGTGTCGGCCATCTGGTCGAGTTGGCGGTGGCACTCGTCGAGCTGGTCGGACGCCTCGAGCCCGATGCCCGTCGGGTCGGCGCGGTGAATCGCCGCCAGGGCGGTGGCGCACTGGCCAAGCAGGTCGGTCCTAGACGCGTCGTTCAGTGCCCGGTGGATGCGCCGCACGATGGTCTCGCCGCCGACGAAGTCGCACACCAGGAACGGGTTGCCAAGTGCCGCAGCCGAATCCCGAGCGATCAGGACGTGGGGCACCGGGGCGCCCGTGGCGGCAGCGCGGGTCAGGGCGGCCGCCTCCAATTCCATCCCGGCATGAATCTCGTCGGGCGGACCGATGCGCAGAATCAGCTCCCTGGGCCCCGTGTCCGCCTCCGCGGTGAATGCCCAGGTGGCGCGGCTGGCGCCGCCGGTGAGCACCCGTAGGTCGGAGACGGCGACGGCGCCCAACGAGGGCTGCAGTACCGCGGCCAACGCGGGTGCGAGCTCGTCGGGGTTCACGACCGACCGAACTTGAACATCCGTTGCGCCACTCGCCGGATCTGAATTTCCTCCGCGCCTTCGGTGATCCGGTAGCGGCGATGGTGCCGGTAGATGTGTTCGAACGGCTCGTGACGGCTGTATCCGAGACCGCCGTGGACCTGCATCGCCCGGTCGGCGGCCTCGCACACCAGGCGGTTGGCGCGGTAGTTGGCCATCGACACCTTGTCCGACACCTCCATGTGGTTGCCGCGCACGCGAGGAGCAGATGGGTCGGGGCGGTCCAAGTGCCAGGCGGCGTAGTAGACCAGCAGTCGCACCATTTGCGCCTCGGTCTGCAGCTCGACGAGCGGCCACTGGACGGCCTGGTTCACCGACAGCGGCTTGCCGAACACGACGCGCTCGGAGGCGTATTGGGCGGCCCGGTCGATGCAGTACTGCGCGGCGCCCAGGCTGCTTGCCGCCTGTCGAATCCTGTTCTCGTGCAGGAAGGTCTGGCCCACCTCCAGGCCGTGGTCGACCTCGCCGAGTACGGCAGTGGACGGCACCCGGACGTCTTTGAGTTCGGCCTCGCCGTGATCGGTCGGCATGTTGAACGTCCACCAGTAGAAGGGCACGCTGAAACCCGGTGAATCGCAGGGCACCAGAAACGCGGTGATTCCGGTCGCGGACCCGGCCTGGCCCGACGTCCTGGCGAAGACAAGGTCGTGGGTGGCTCGGTGCACGCCGGTGTTCCATCGCTTGGTCCCGTTGATCACCCAGCCGTCGGCGTCGGCGACGGCGGTCGTCTCCAGCCAGGTTGCGTCGGAGCCATGGTCCGGCTCGGAGAGTCCGAACGCCATCGAGCGTTCACCGGTGAGGAGCGCCTCGCCCCACTCCTTCTTCTGTTCGTCGGTGCCGAAGCGGTCCATCATGATGACCTGTGGGAAGTTGCCGACGATCGACGACTCGTCCTGCAGGTCGTTGTGCAGACCGAGGCCCTTGTGCGCCAGGTGCTCTCGGATGATCGCCATGTCGAGGTTGGTCCCATCGCGGCCGCCGAACTTCGACGGCAGCCCGTAGCGGAGCCAACCCGCCGCGTCGGCCCGACGGCGCATCTCGTCGAGAAGGTCCTCCCAGGCGCGCTGCGGGACGCCGCCGTTCTCCCAGTCGGTGCGGGCGTACTCTCGACGATGGTCGAAGTACTGCATGTGTTGGTCCTGCAGTGGCTTGATCTCGGCGTCGATGAAGGCGTCCATCTCGGCGAGTAAGCCGGGAAGATGTTCGGGCAGAGCGAAATCCACGGTGATTCCCTTCTGGAGGTGACATTCTCAGCCGTACAGGGTCTTCTTCCAGATCGTCGACAGGGTGCGCACCGCGTCTTCGTCGGTACGTGCCACCCCCAACGCCGCGGTCTCCTCGCGGAGGTAAACCGACGTGAATCGCTCGAACAGAAGTGAGATGGCCAGCGCGGTGTGCTCGGGGTCGAGATCCGCTCCGTACCCCTGGTCTTGAGCATGGAGCACCGATGACCGCACGATGTCGATGCCGAAGCGGCGGAACTCGTTCTGCACGGCGGCGAACCGCGGCTGGTTCGCCGCGAGTTGGTCGACGGCCACCATGATGCCGATGTTCTGCTTGAACATGTTCCAGTATCCGGTGACGGTGGACACGAAGAAGTCGGTGTCTTGGGGCGACTCGGGCAGGTGTACGTGGGAGCCCAGGGGGGCGACCACGTCGCGGAGGAACGACTCGGCGAGGACGGCGAGCAGGTCTTCCTTGTCGGAGTAGTACCGATAGAACGCGGCGGGGGACTTGCCCGCCGCCGAGGTGATGTCGGTTAGCGTCGTGCCGTGAAAGCCGCGTTCGGCAAACAGCTTCCGCGCCGCGAGCATGATGGCCCCACGGGTCTGGAGACCCTTGGCGGTGAGCGACTCGGGCGATGTCATGGGCGCGCTCAGCCGAGGACGCGATCGCCCGCACGCAACAGCGCGCTCGGCAGGTCGTGGCCGACGACGTCGCGCGCGACGCCCGCAGCCCGGATCGCGGCCTGCAGGTCGACGTCGGTGCGAACACCGCTGTCGCGCAACAGATAGACGAGGTCTTCAGTGGCGATGTTGCCCGTCGCACCGGGCGCGAACGGGCAACCGCCGAGCCCGCCTGCCGAGGAGTCGAGCCGACGGATGCCTGCGGTGACCGCGGCGTAGGCGCTGGCCAGCCCCGCGCCGCGGGTGTTGTGGAAGTGCGCACCGAAGGGCAGGTCGTCGACGACGGGGCGGAGGAGTTCGACGAGGGCGGTCACCCGCCGCGGTGTCGTGGTGCCGATCGTGTCGGCGATGGCGATCCGGTCGGCGCCGATTTCTACTGCGGCGGTGACGATGTCGACCACTCGCGCGGGGTCGGTCGGCCCGTCGAACGGGCAGTCCCACGACGTGGCGATGATGACCTCGATCGTGGCGCCGCCCTCGTGCGCGATGCGGGCGATGTCGGCGATCAGGTCGGTGGACTCAGCCGTCGACCGTCCCACGTTGGCACGGCTGTGCGCGTCGGACGCCGACACGACGTACTCGATCGAGTCCATCCCGGCGGCGACGGCCCGATTCGCACCGCCCGGTCCGGCGACCAGTGCCGAGAACTCGACCCCGTGCGTGTCGCGGAAGCGCGGAAGCTCCGCGGCGAGGGCCTCGGCGTCGGCGAGGGCAGGCACCTTCGACGGCGATACGAAGGCGGTCGCCTCGACCTCCCGTACCCCGGTGGCGACGACGGCCTCGAGCAGTGCGAGCTTGGCGGCCAACGGAATCGGCGCTTCGATCTGCAGGCCGTCCCGCAGGCAGACCTCACGAATGGTGACGTGCTCGGGAAGGCTCACAGGATTCCCTCCGCGCGCAACGCGTCGAGCTCGTCGGCCGAGCGGCCCAACAACTGCCCGTACACCTCGTCGTTGTGCTGCCCGGGCGTCAGCGACCCGCCGCTGCGAATCGTTCCAGGGGTTTCGGACAGCACGGGCACCACGCCCGGTCCCTTGACGTTGCGTTCGATCCGTTCGTCCCAGTGGTCGGCAATCATGCCCCTGGACACCAACTGTGGGTCGGTGACGACCTCGGCGACGGTGTTGATGGGCCCGCTGATCACGCCGGCCTCGCTCAGCGTGGCGATGATCTCGGCGGGCTGCCGTTCGGCGGCCCAGGCGGCGATGATCTCGTCGATCGCGTCCTGGTTGCGGCCGCGGCTGACGTGATCGGCGAAGCGCTCGTCAATCGCGAGTTCGGGTTGGCCCATGGCGCCGCACAGCCGCCGGAAGACGGTGTCCTGGTTGGCGGCGATGACCACCCAGCTGCCGTCGGCGGTCGGATAGATGTTCGACGGCGCGATGCCCTCGAGGCGGGTGCCCGACGGTCCGCGCACCACGCCACCAACGTCGTAGTCCGGGATCGTGGATTCCTGCACCGCGAGACACGCTTCCGTCAGGGCGGCGTCGACGATCTGCCCCTCACCGGTCACGGTTCTGCGGTACAGCGCGGCCATGGCGCCTTGGGCGGCGAACATGCCAGCGAGGGTGTCGCCGAGGGACAGTGCCAGCCGTGGGGGAGGGCCACCTGGGAAGCCGTTCATGTGTCGCAGCCCGCTGGCGGCCTCGGCCACCGAGGCGTAGCCGGCCTTGTGGGAATCGGGTCCGGTCTGCCCGTAACCGGAGACGCGAACCAAGATGATGCCCCGATTGCGTTCGCGTAGAACGTCGTAGCCGAGATTCCACTTCTCCAACGTGCCGGGCCGGAAGTTCTCCACGATGACGTCGGACTTCTCGACGAGGTCGAGGAAGAGTTCGCGGCCCTTGGGCTCCCTCAGGTTGAGGGTGACGGCCTTCTTGTTGCGGGCGTGAATCGTCCAGAAGAAGTGGTGCCCGTCGACCTCGGCCTGGCCCCAGGTGCGCAGGGGATCAGGGGATCCGGGCGGCTCGATCTTGACGACGTCGGCCCCCATGTCGCCGAGCAGGCGTCCGGCGAATGGCCCGGAGATCAGCGTGCCGACCTCGATGACCCTGATGCCGTCGAGTGGGCCGGTTATCGAGGTCATGCCGAAAACTCATGTCGCTGAAGCCAACTCGTCACGACGCCGACCGCCTCCCGCAGGGTGCCGCGCTGGTCGGGCCCCGCGTAGTAGTGGTTGGCGCCGGCGATCTCGTGCATCTCCTTGTCGGGGTGACCGATTGCCTCGAAGAGTCTGCGGGTGTGGCTCGGGGTGCACGCGTCGTCGGCGAGGTTGCCGATCACCAGGGTGGGCACCGCGATGTCGGGGCCGGCCTTCACGGCGTCACCGTTGGCGTCGTCGTAACTCCATTGGGAGAGCCAGCTGCGCAATGTGCAGAATCGAGCCAGGCCGACGGGCGAGTTGTTCACCACTGCAGGATCGCCTAGATAACAGGTGCCAGGGGCGCGATCGTTCGGATCCACCGTCGGGTCCAGCCAGCGGGGGTCGGCCATGGTGCCGTGCACGACGAAGGCGAACTCGTCCTCGGGGCGGCCCTCATCGGAGAGCGTGGCCAATTTCTCCCTGACCCACTTGGTGATTCGCCGGTTGCGGGCCACCTGCGCAGCCCGGTAGCGCTCGAGGAATTCGGCGGTGTACGGCGGCTGGTTGGGGTTCTCGAGGTCGTACAGGTCCAGCTCGCGATCGCGCCGACTGGGATCGGATTCGTCGAGAATGGAGGCGTCCAGCCACTCGGTCAGGGTGCCGTGCCTGCTGACGTGAGCCGCCAGCAGCATGATGCCGTCGGCGGGGATCAGCCCCAGCGTGGTCAGGTCGGGCCCGTCGCCGGACGGGCTGGCCGTGACGGTCGGGTGCTGTGCCTGCTGTTGGTAGAACACCGACAGTGAGCCGCCGCCGCTCCAGCCGGCCAGCACCACCTTGGCGTAGCCGAGACGGTTCTTGGCGTCCTTGATGCACTCGCCGAGGTCCTCGACGACCTTCTCCATCAGCAGCGCTGAGTCGGTGCCGCGGAAACGGCTGTTGCAGTAGATGACGTGATGCCCGGCGCGGGCCAGGCCGTTGATCATCGGAAGGTAGGCGCCGCCGCCGATGGGATGCATGAACACCAACACGGTGTCGCTGGTCGTGTCCGGCTTCAGGAGGTAGCTCTCGAGGACGACGAGCTCGGCGACGCCGCCGTAGACGTCCCGCACACCAGAGGTGTTCTGGTAGGCGACGAGGTACGGGATGCGCTCGTAGGCGTGCTTCACGCGTGCTGCCCGAGGTCGTTGGCCAGCACCTCGGCCGACGGCACCAGCCGGCGCCTGGTGTCGATCGAGATGACCGACCAGTCCACCCGGGAGTACTCGTCGAACTTGCGGCGGGCCCGCTCGCGCGCCTTCTCGGGGGCACCGTGATGAACCCCTTGCGGCGCATGGGAAATGAGCCCGGGTGGCATCGGAATGCCGTAGAGCGACCCGCTGTGGAAGAACGCGATCTCGTCGAAGTCGACGTTGCGGTGATACCACGGGGTGCGTTCGGTGCCCGGCACGCCTTCGGCTGGCTTGGGCAGGAAGTTCATTATGTAGACGCCGGTGGCCTGCATGAACAGGTGCACCGTCGGCGGCAGGTGCACGCTGTCCGACGTCACGACGTTGTAGTCGGCGATGTTGAAGGTGAACGGGAAGTTGTCGCCGCGCCAGCCCTCGACGTCGAGCGGGTGGTGCCGGTAGAACAGCGACGTCGAGCCGACGCCGTCGATCTCGGCGTGCACCAGCCGAACCTCGTACTCCCCGTCGCGCTGTGGTCCCTCGCCGGTTGCGATGGGGGCGGGTTCCGGGATTTCGACCTGCGACGGGTCGAACGGAAAGTGCCTGCCCAGCTGCCCGGCGGGTGGCACCCTGAACTCGTCGGTGGCCTGGATCATCAGCAGGGTGGTTTGCGAGTCCGGCACCTGACGCCACGTGCACGCCTTCGGCAGGTAGACCCAATCGCCGACCCGGTAGCGCAGCGGGCCGAACTCCGTCTCTAGCAGCCCGGACCCCTCGTGGACGAAGAACAGCAGATCGCCGTCGACGTAACGCACGAAATGGGGCATGGGCTCGGCGCGCCGCGACAGCAGCACGAGGCAGTCGAGATTGGAGAACATCAGCAGCGGGCTGCCGGCTGCGTCGGTGGCGTCGGTGGGCTTCAGTTCGGACGACAGTAGGTCGACTGGCCGGAGGGGCCCGACCGACCGGTATGCGGTGGGGTCGTCGCGTCGGTAGAGGTTGGCGGTGCGTCCGGTGAATCCGCCGCGCCCCAACTCGTCGTCCTTGAGGCCGTCGAGGTCGGCGTGCAGGCGTCGCGGGGTCTTGCCCTTGCGCAGGTGGACGAACGATTCCATGACTGTCTCCGATGACGGCGGGCCAAAAACTGAAACTGACGTTACTTTTATTTCCGGTGGCCGACAAGACCCCCTACCTCGGCCGTGTCAGTCGAGGTCGACCCGCACCGTCAACAGGTTGGTGCCGAAGGCGCGCACACCGAAACTGTTGAACCTCGGCAACCCCTGGAGTCGGTCCCGCGCGTCGTCCTCGGGTAGTAAGTGCGCGGTACCTGAGCGCCACGTGCCCCGCAGCCGCACTCGAACACGGGGATTGGCTTGAATGTTGCGCACATACTGAGACTCGTCGCCGAATTCGGAGACGAACCAGAATTGATGCCCGACCAGCTTGCCGCCCAGCGGGGTCCGGCGGGGTTGACCGGACGTGCGGCCGGTGGTTTCGAGCAGGGTCTGCAGCGGGTTGCGCCGCATCAACGGGTTGGCCACCCGCTTCTGAAATAAGTTGGTCACCTTCGCACTGGACATGCTGGTCATTCCACACCATCAACGTCGTGTGGGAGGCGGGTGCGGCGAGCGGCGGGTCCGCGGCGCCGGTTGCCGGCAGCGCCGGGGGAACTCGCTACGACCAGCAGTTTAGGGCCCTGAAATGCCCGTCGGTTGACGGACACGTCATTCAACGGACGTCTGTCGGAGTGGCTGGTGGTCACCGCGTCATGTTTTACTTCGTACCGACAAGTTAATACTCAGGTCCGCCTGCTACGGCTGCGCGGGCGCGGCAGGCGGTGATCCCGTCGCCGCTAGGGCGATCTCGCATCGCACACGTCGTCGGTTTTCCCGTAACAGGAACTGGATGGATTCGTAGATGTTGTTTGACGGTGTTCTCGGGCGCTGGACGCGCCGACTACTGATGGCGACCATGGCGGTGCTCCTGCTGCCAGGCATGATCGGCGCGGTAGGTGGCAGCGCGACCGCAGGGGCGTTCTCACGCCCCGGCCTCCCGGTCGAGTACCTGATGGTTCCCTCGCCTTCGATGGGGCGTGACATCAAGGTCCAGTTCCAGAGCGGTGGCCCCAACTCACCCGCTGTCTACCTCCTCGACGGCCTGCGTGCGCAGGACGACTTCAACGGCTGGGACATCAACACCCAGGCGTTCGAGTGGTACCTCGACTCCGGCCTGTCACTCGTCATGCCCGTCGGCGGGCAGTCGAGCTTCTACTCCAACTGGTACAAGCCCGCATGTGGCAAGACCGGTTGCTTGACCTACAACTGGGAGACGTTCCTGACCCAGGAGCTGCCCTCGTACCTGGCGGCCAACAACAGCGTGAGGTCGACGGGCAACGCCGCGGTCGGTCTGTCGATGGCCGGTGGCGCAGCGCTCGTCCTTTCGGCGCACCACCCCGGACAGTTCTCCTACGCCGGCTCGATGTCGGGCTTCCTGAACCCGTCCGAGGGCCAGTGGCCTGGCCTGATCAACCTCTCCATGGGTGACGCAGGCGGCTACAAGGCCAACGACATGTGGGGTCCGGCCGAGACCGATCCGGCCTGGCAGTACAACGACGCGATGGTGCAGATCCCGACCATCGTCGCCAACGGAACGCGCATCTGGGTCTACTGCGGCAACGGCACCCCCAGCGAGCTCGGCGGCAACAACCTGCCCGCCAAGTTCCTCGAGGGACTGACCATCCGCACCAACCGCACGTTCCAGGACAACTACATCGCAGCGGGCGGCAAGAACGGCGTCTTCAACTTCCCGGACACCGGCACGCACGACTGGCCGTACTGGGGCGCGCAGCTGCAGCAGATGAAGCCCGACCTCATCAGCCACCTGCTCTGAGGCTGATGCTGGCTCGAGTGTGAAGAATGGCGGGTGGGTCCAAGGACCCGCCCGCCATTCTGTTTCTCAGGCGGGCGGGTTCAGAACCCGCCCGCCACTTTCACGACCGCGCGACCCGTGAACGCACCGGCGCGCACCTGATCGATCACGTCGACGACGTCCTTCACGTCGACGTCGTGGGTGATCTGCGAAAGACGTTGCGGCTTCAATGAGCCGCCGAGCAGGGCCCACAGTTCGCGGCGCGGCCCGATTCGCATCATCACCGAGTCCATGCCCAATAGGGCGACACCCCGCAGGATGAACGGCATCACCGTCGTATTCAGGGCAGGCCCGCCGGTGAGGCCGCTGGCCGCCACCGCGCCGCCGTAGGACATGGAGCTCAGCACGTCGGCCAGGGTGGCCCCGCCGACGCAGTCCACCGCACCCGCCCATCGCGTCTTGCCAAGTGCCCGCGGCTTGGCGTCGGGATCGGCAGGTAGTCGCGGAATCACCTCGGCCGCGCCGAGTCCCTTCAGCCGCTCCTCGGCGTCCTTCTTGCCGGTCGACGCGACCGTCTGGTATCCCTTGGCCGACAACAGGTCGACGCTTACCGATCCGACGCCGCCCGTAGCGCCGGTGACGACGATTGGGCCGTCGTCGGGTTGGATGCCCCTCGCGATCAGCGCCTGCACGCTCATGGCGGCGGTGAAACCCGCGGTGCCGATGGCTGCGCCCTCGTAGGGGGTCAGGGGCCCAAGGCTGACGACCTGGTCGGCAGGAACCCGCGCGTACTCGGCGTAGCCGCCGTGGCGGCCGGTGCCGATCTCGTAGCCGTGGGCCAGGACGGCGTCGCCGACCGCGAACTCGTCGGACGACGACGCCACCACTTCGCCGGTCAGGTCGATACCCGGCACCAGCGGGTAGTCCCGCGCCACGCCACCCTTGGGGGTGAGTGCCAGCGCGTCCTTGAAGTTGACGCTCGAGTACGCGACGCGGATCGTCACCTCGCCGGGTGGCAGATCGGCTTCGGTCAGCGTCTCGACCGCAGCGTCGATGCGATCGTCGTGTTGCCGCGCGACAAGGGCCTGAAAGTCATCCATTCGGACGACGTTATCGTGCCTGCCGGCGGGCAGGAGTGGCTACTTCAGCTCTGCCGAGGACAACCCGAGCAACCGGCGTGCGACGACCAGCTGCTGAATCTGCTGGGTGCCCTCGAAGATGTCGAGGATCTTCGAATCGCGCGCCCACTTCTCGAGCAGGGTGTTCTCGGAATAGCCGGTGGTCCCGGCCAATTCGACGGCCTTAAGGGTGACGTCGCTACCCACCCGGGCGGCCTTCGCCTTGCCCATCGAGGCTTCCTTGGAGTTGGGGATCTTGTTGTCGGCCTGCCAGGCGGACCGGACAGTCAGGAGATAACCGGCCTCCCAGTCGGCTTCGAGCCGCAGGAACTCCGCGGCCGGCGCACTCTGGGCGTGTGCGGGCTTGTCGTAGGAGATCTCGACGCCTGCGTCGGTGAGGATGGTGCGCAGTTCCTCAAGCGCCGCGCGGGCGACGCCGACGGCCATTGCGGCCACGATGGGCCGGGTGTTGTCGAAGGTCTCCATGACGCCGGCAAAGCCCTTGTCGACGTTGATCTCCGGACTGCCCAGCAGGTTGTCCTTGGGAATCCGCGCGTTGTCGAAGCGGATGGCGGCCGTGTCGGAGGCCTTGATGCCGAGCTTGTGCTCGAGCCGCTCGACGGTGACACCAGGATGGTCGCGCGGCACGATGAACGACTTGATCGCCGCGCGGCCCTTCGACTTGTCCAGCGTCGCCCAGACCACGATGTGGCTTGCCCGCGCTCCGGCGGTGACGTAGATCTTCTCGCCGTTGATGACGTACTCGTCGCCGTCGAGCTTGGCCGTGGTCGACACCGCGGCCGAGTCGGAGCCGAAGCTCGGCTCGGTGATGGCCATCGCCGCCCAGACCTTGCCGAGACGGTTCAGCTGCTCGTCGGTCGCGACACCGGAGAGAGCGGCGTTGCCGAGCCCCTGGAACGGTACCGACAGGAGCAGAGCGACGTCGCCCCAGCTGATTTCGAGCGCGTTGACCAACGCCGACATATTTGCGCCGTTGACGTTCACCTTCGAGTCGGCACCGTCGCGGAACGCTTCGGCCCCGGCGAAGGAGATGGTGTTGGCCGCCGTCATGCCTTCGAACAGTTCGGCCAGCGTGTCCAGCTCGACGGGGTAGGCGTGCTCGGCGAGGTCGTACTTGCGCGAGATCGGCCGCAGCATTTCAGCGGCGGCTCCGTGGCTCGTGTCGATGACGGCCTGGAGCTTCTTGGGCATTTCGAGATTGATTGCCATGACAGGACTTTCGGCTAGTTTCGAGAAGTCAGAGACTGAAGAACTACTGGGCTTACAGAACGACGACACCCTCGGCCACGCCGAGTGCGCGCAGATCGCGGTACCAGCGCTCGACCGGGTGTTCCTTGGTGAAGCCGTGTCCGCCGAGCAGTTGCACGCCGTCGAGACCGATCTGCATGGCCTTGTCGGTGCCGAACTTCTTGGCCAGCGCGGCTTCCCTGGCGAAGGAGAGGCCCTGTTCGGCACGCGCGGCCCCGCGCCAGGTGATCAGGCGTAGCCCGTCCAGTTCGATGGCGATGTTGGCGCACATGAAAGCGACCGACTGCCTGCGTGCGATGGGCTCGCCGAACGCCTCCCGCTCCTTCACGTAGGGGATGACGTAGTCGAGCACCGCGTGCGACGTGCCGACCGCCAATGCGGCCCAACCCAATCGGGCCAGGGCGATGGCTTCCGAGTAGTTGTGGGCATGGTCGGCCTCGCTCGTTTCGTCCTCGCCGAGCCGGTTGTGCAGCGGCACTGCGACGTTGTCGAGCCGGACCTGGCCCAGGGCCGCGGCGCGGATTCCCATGCTCGGGTCGGCCTTGACGGTGAGGCCCTCCGAGCCGGCCTCGACGATGAACAGCGTTGCCTTGCCGTTCAGCTGGGCGGCGATGACGAACAGTTCGGCGTCGGCGGCGGCGGGCACCAGCGACTTGACGCCGGTCAATCGGTAGCCGCCCGGCGTACGGGTGGCGACGGTCTTCAGTGACGTCGGATCGAACAACGCGTGGGGCTCGGCGATCGCGACGCATGCCTGCGGCACGCTCTCACCGGCGAACTCGGGAAGATAGGTGGCCTGCTGGCTGGCGCTGCCCCAGTGGGTCAGAGCCGACGCAACGCCGCCCGGCGCGAGGATCGGAAGGGCGAGGCCCATGTCGCCGTAGGCGAGGGCTTCGGCCACGAGCGCGCTGGTGACCGTCGTGCGCTGTGCGGCGATGCCGTCGAAGTCCTCGGGGATGTTGACGGCGGTGATGCCGAGTTCGGCGGCCTTGGCGATCAGCTCCGGGGGATAGGTGGCCGCGGCGTCGGCGTCGTGCGCCGCAGGCCGCAGGATCTCCTCGGCGAATTCGCTGATCGTCTCGACGATCATCTTCTGCTCGTCGTCCGGCGTCAGGTCGAAATAGTCAGCGCCACTTGGCTTTAGGCGCGTGGCGGGTTTGCCGATCCTCGACACCCGGTTGAACTGACGCGTCGACGTGCCGATCGCGGAGAACACGGTCTGGACGCCGTTGCGAAGACCGCGGTTGAGCGGCTCGCGCAGACCGCGGCGGTCCAGGAACTCCTGGCCGAGGAGGGGAGTGATGAGGGCGAGCCCGATGTCGGTCGCCGTCCGCTTGTGCCGCTGAAGGCCAACCGCGCTTTCGCGGCCGGTGCGCTTCGGACGCTCGTTGGTGCCGCTCGGGGACGGCAGGGTGTTGGTCATATCGACAGCCTCGAATCGTTGGGGCAGTACGCCATGACCGTATCTTACTATTGAGTAAGATAAAGCGAGGGTGTTATCAACGTCACCAGATGGTCAGCACCTAATGGGGGTCGCTCGTCGGGGGATCGAAGGGCACGGACACGGGGTGGAACGGCACGCTGATACGGGGGTCCGCGACGGCGGTCGGAGCGACGAGTGCGGCGCCCAATCCGGTGAGGGCGGCGGCAGCGAGGAGGGTGGACTTCTTCATCCCGACGACGCTAGGGAAGCTGGCGGCGGACTGAATCAGGGATTCCCCTACATCTGTGGCCGGATGTGGCGCGGGGGTAGACCGCCCGCACCGATTACCGGCTCGCGAGCCTGCCGAGCACTTCGTCGTGCAGGAGTCCGTTCGTGGCGATCGCGCTTCCGCCGTGCGGGCCGGGGGAGCCGTCGATGCTGGTGAACCGGCCGCCCGCCTCACGGACGACGATGTCGAGAGGCGCCAGGTCCCAGAGCTTGACTTCGGGCTCGGTGACGACGTCGACCGCCCCCTCCGCCAACAAGCAGTACGACCAGAAGTCGCCGTACCCGCGGACGCGCCACACGGCGTCGGTGAGCTCGACGAACTGAGGCCGACGGTCCTCCCAACCCGTGGTCAGGTCGGAGTACGACAGGCTGGCCGAATCGAGCTCGGACACGCCCGACACCGATATGCGACGGGTCGAGCCGTTGAACGACGTGAACGCGCCCTCGCCCGAACTGGCCCACCAACGTCGACCAAGCGCGGGCGCGCTGACGACGCCCACCGTGGGAACGCCGTCCTGCAGCAGGGCGATGAGCGTCGACCACACCGGCACGCCGCGAACGAAGTTCTTGGTGCCGTCGATCGGATCGAGGACCCACTGTCGACCCTCGAAAACCGCAGTGCCGCCGAACTCTTCGCCGACCACGGCGTCGTCGGGGCGATTCGCGACGAGGAGGCCGCGGAGCAACTCCTCGGCGGACTTGTCGGCGTCGGTGACCGGGGTCAGGTCGGGTTTCGTCTCGACGTGAAGGTCTAAGGCGCCGAACCGGTCGAGGGTCAAGGCGTCGGCCTCGTCGGCCATCCGAAGTGCGAGGCCGAGGTCATCCGAGACTGTAGTCATGGGTGCAGTCCTACCATGGGGGGCGTGTTTGAAATCTTCGTGCTCTTGCTCGTCATCGGTGGGATCGCGCTGTTCATAGGACCGCGCATCATGGGCAGGCGCGGCCAGGGGGGTCCCGGTGGGCCTGGCGCACCTGGCGGACCTGGGGGCATGGCCGACTTTGGCGGACGTCGGGGATCGGGTGGCGGCGGGCAGAATACGTCGGGAACCCTCCTCGTCACCGGGGTGAGTGCGGGTGCGGAGTCCGACGGCTCGCAATTCGTGACGATCACCGGCGTGATCAACGGCCCGACGGTGCGCGAGCACGAGGTCTATGCGCGCATGCAGATGGCCGTCGGCACGGCGCCGAGCATGGGCCAATTGATGCCCGTCGTCTACTCGACCAAGAATCCCGACAAATGGGGCATCGTCGCGGCCCCGCCGCCCGAGCCGCCCCACGAGCCGTGGCCGCCTCCTGCTCCCAGTGGGCCGACCGAACTCCGCTAGGCGGCGTGCTCGGAGAGCGCCAGGGCCAAGCGGACGTCGAGGGCGCTGTAGAGCGCCAGCGTTGTCTGCCGCCCGGGCATTCGCGGTGCCACTGACCCTTTTCGGGCGCCGGTGGGTGTGGTGAATTCGGCGGTGTGACAACCGGTTTCGTCACTGGTGGTGGTCACCGACCAGCCCGGCGTCTCCTTGGTGTAGTTGCAGCGCGCACACTCACCGAGCCCGTTGAGCGCGTTGGTCGGTCCGTCGCGGCGGTGGGGACGGGCGTGGTCATGATGGCGGATCGGGGCGTCGCAGTACGGGGTGCGGCAGGTGTCGTCACGAAGGTCGAGGAACTTCGCCAACCCCTTGGGGAAGATTCGGGCCCTGGACTCCATCGCCACCAACGCTCCGCTGCGGGGACGTCGATATAGCCGCCGCAACGTCGCCCGTGACCGGGCGTCAGTCACGGCACCGTTGACCAACCGCCGGGCAACTGCCCCTGGGATGGGTCCGTAGCCGGGGACTCGGGCGGCGACGGTGCCGCCGCCGAGGAGGGTGTCGTCGGTGATGACGAGGTCGACGGTGACGGGTACCGGTACGTCGGCGGGTCGGCCGGTGATGCGTTCGACGAAGGTGTCGGCCATGACCTGACCGCGACTGCGGCCGTCGCCGCAGGTGTCGGCTTCTCGTCGTAGGGCGGCGTAGACCGACACGCCCTGGGGCATGGGCAGCAGGGCGGTCACGTAGGTCATGTTGTCCGGGGCGGGTCGGACCCACACCGAGCGTTCGGACTCCGCGCGGACGGCGCGGTCGACGACGGCGTGCGGGTCCAGTTCGTAGGCGATGGCCTTGGCGTCGGCCTCGATCCGTTTGTCGCCCTTGCCCTCCAAGCTCTTCGCATCGGCGCACATCCGTGCATCCAGGATGCGGCGGTCGGCGACGTCGAGGCAGGCCGATTCCCGCACGATCAACATGGCGCGCCACTCCGAAAGCAGCCCGGCTGTCAGTGCGGCCAGGGTGTGGGGCATTTCGTTCACCAGGGCTCTGGCGAACCCGAGGTGCCGGCCACCGCGATTCGGGGAGTCACGCCGCGCCAACGCGATCTCACTGCCCAACCCCTTGCCGCGACGTGCGGCGGGCACGCCGGCGGCGGCTTCGCGTTCCCGACGGGCGGTGTCGAGTCGAGCGGTCAGGACGGCTTGTTCGGCGGCCGCGGCGGACTTGGTCCGCTCGAGCATGGCGATGCGGTCGATCAGCGCCGCCTCATCCATCGTGTCGAACATGTGTTCGAGTCTACTTCGGGTGTATGACAAGGTCATGCCCCAATCACTCCCCGAAGGCCTGCTCGAACTACTCCGCAAGCCAAGCCCGTGCTTCATCGCGACGCTGATGCCGGACGGATCGCCCCAGCTGACCGAAACCTGGGTCACCACCGACGGCCAGAACATCGTCATCAACATCGTCGACGGCATGCAGAAGGCGCGGAACATTGCGCGCGATCCGCGGGTCGCCGTCAACGTTGCCGACCCCGAGAACATCAACCGGTACTACGCCGTCCGCGGGCGGGTGGTGGCCACCACCACCGAACGGGCGCGCGAAAGCATCGACGAGATCTCGCAGAAGTACCTCGGGATCCCGTACCCCGTGTTCAGCGGGAACCCGGACGAGACCCGGGTGCTGATCACCATCGAGGCGGATTCGGTGACCTCACCCCAGGGCTAGAGAGCAGTGTTGGACGGCCCGTTCGTGAATCTCGCGACGCAACACGCCGTTGGCGCGTCGCGGAATTCACTATCGGCGGACGGGCTCGTCGTCAGCCGTGCCCGATCCGCAAGAACTCCGCCACATTGCTCAACTTCACCCGCGGCCGACCCAACGGTCCACCGGTGTTCCGTTCGTGGGCGTCGATCAACTTCCAATGGTCGTTGGTGACGAGGTGAGGCTGGCGCGACAGCAGCCACTCGAGCGTGTCCTCGCGCTCGTCGGCCAGGTCGGCCGCCGCAAGGTCGGCCAGCAGGGTCTCGACGGTCGCGGCCGAGTCCTTCTTGTTGCTCCCGATGACCCCTGACGGACCACGCTTGATCCACCCGACGACGTAGGAGTTGCGAGTCCCGTCGACGCGGCCGTCGGTGTGCGGAATGGTCCCCGACCGCTCGTCGAACGGCAGCCCCGGCGTGGGAACGCCGCGGTAGCCGACGGCACGGACCACCAGCTGGGCGGGGAGTTCTTCACGCGCGCCGGTGTCCTTGGCCACCAGGCGACCCCCGTCGTCCACCAGCTCATTGCGGCCGAGCACGATCGAGGTGACCCGGTCGTCGCCCTTGATCTCGATCGGCGAGGTGTGGAATCGGAACAGGATGCGCCGCTTGGCTCCTCGCGGAGGTTTGTCCGCATACGAGCGCAACACCTTGACGTTCTGCTTGACGGTCTTGCCCGCAGCCTCGAGGTCCTCGTCGGAGATGCCTGCGAAGTCCGCCGGGTCGACGATCACGTCCACGTCGGCCATCGCCTCGAGATCACCGAGCTCCCGCAACTCCAGCGTGGTGAAGGTGGCCTGCAGCGGACCACGGCGCCCGAGCACCACCACCTCCTCGACGCCTCGCGCGTGCAGCAACTCCAGGGCGTGGTTGGCAATGTCGGTGTTGGCCAACGCGTCGGGGTCGCTGACCAGGATGCGCGCGACGTCGAGTGCCACATTGCCGTTGCCGACCACCACGGCGCGCCCGGTCGACAGGTCCGGCGTCATCTCCTCGAAGTGCGGATGGGCGTTGTACCAACCGACGAAGTCGACCGCCGCGACGCTGCCCGGCAGGTCCTCGCCAGGGATGCCAAGTGGACGATCGGCCTGAGCGCCCACGGCGTAGATCACGGCGTCGTAGCGTTCGGCAAGCTCCTCGGTCTGAACGTCCTCGCCCACCCGGATATTGCCGAAGAAGCGGAAGCGAGGGTCGCTCGCGACCTTCTCGAACTGGGCACTGATGGTCTTGATCTTCGGGTGGTCGGGGGCCACCCCGGATCGCACCAGGCCCCACGGGGTCGGCAACATTTCCAGCACGTCGACGCGTACGTCCCTCGGGGTGTCGCCGTCTGCCGTGGAGTCTGCGAACTTCAGCAGCGACGCGGCGGCAAAGTAGCCAGAGGGGCCGGAGCCCACGATCGCCACGTGATAGGGGCGCATCTAATAGCCCTCCAAGAGGAAGCCGAGTGGGCCCGGAAACGCGCAAGGGGCTGTCGCGTCGTCACCGGGCTGGTTACCAAGCCGATGCTAGACCCGGACAGCTGTCGGTAACCTGATCTCCCGTGGATCCCGACCGGCAAGAAGACATCGCCTCGCTCGACACGACTCTGACGACCGTGGAGCGGGTGCTCGACGTCGACGGGCTGCGCGACCGCATCACCACGTTGGAGGACGCGGCGTCCGATCCGAAGCTCTGGGACGACCAAACCCGCGCTCAAAAGGTCACCAGCGAGCTGTCGCACGCGCAGAGCGAACTGCGTCGCGTCGAGGAGTTGAGGCAGCGGCTCGACGACCTCCCGATCATGTACGAACTCGCCGCCGAAGAGGGCGGGGAGGACGCGTTGACCGACGTCAACGTCGAGCTGGACAAGCTGCGCGAGGACATCGCGGCGATGGAGGTCCGCACCCTGCTGTCCGGGGAGTACGACGAGCGCGAGGCCGTCGTGACCATCCGATCCGGTGCCGGCGGAATCGACGCCGCCGACTGGGCGGAGATGCTCATGCGGATGTACATCCGCTGGGCCGAGAAGCACAACTACGGGGTCGAGGTCTTCGACACGTCCTACGCAGAAGAGGCCGGGATCAAGAGCGCCACGTTCGCGGTGCACGCGCCGTACGCCTACGGAACGCTCTCGGTCGAGCAGGGCACGCACCGACTGGTGCGGATCAGCCCATTCGACAACCAGAGCAGGCGTCAGACGTCCTTCGCCGACGTCGAGGTGTTGCCCGTCGTCGACACCGCCGACCACATCGACATCCCCGACGGTGACGTCCGCGTCGACGTCTACCGATCCAGCGGCCCCGGCGGGCAGTCGGTCAACACCACCGACTCGGCCGTTCGACTGACCCACATCCCCAGCGGTATCGTCGTGACTTGCCAGAACGAGAAGTCGCAGTTGCAGAACAAGGTGTCGGCAATGCGAGTTCTTCAGGCAAAGTTGCTGGAGCGCAAGCGGCTCGAAGAGCGCGCCGAGATGGACGCGTTGAAGAACGACGGCGGCAGTTCGTGGGGCAACCAGATGCGCTCCTACGTCCTGCATCCGTATCAAATGGTCAAGGATTTGCGTAACGACTACGAAGTCGGCAATCCGGCCGCGGTACTCGACGGCGACATCGACGGATTCCTGGAAGCGGGAATCCGTTGGCGCAATAGGAAAGATGACGACTAAAACGTATTTGGCAATCAGTTGGGCCAACAGTTGGCACGACTTCTGGCGCGGTGACATCGGCGAGTGGATCATCACGCGCGGTCTCCGGATCGTCATGCTGATCCTCGCCGCGATCTTGGCGGCCCGGTTCGTCCAGTGGACGGCAAGGAGGATCACCCGCCGCATCGACGCCGACTTCCGCGAGAGCGACGCGCTGGTGCGGTCGGAGACCACCAAGCACCGCCAAGCCGTCGCCTCGGTGATCTCCTGGGTGACGATCGCGCTGCTGTGCGTCGTCGTCCTCGTCGAGATCACCGACATCGTGGCGATACCGGTGGGGTCGCTGGTCGCTCCCGCCGCCGTTCTAGGCGCCGCGCTGGGTTTCGGTGCGCAACGCGTGGTGCAGGACCTGTTGTCGGGGTTCTTCATCATCACCGAGAAGCAGTACGGCTTTGGTGACCTGGTCGCCCTGACCGTCGCCGGGATCGCGCTGCCCGCCGAGGGCACCGTCGAGGACGTCACGCTGCGGGTCACGAAACTGCGGTCAAGTGAGGGTGAGGTGTTCACGATTCCGAACGGTCAGATCGTGAAGACCGTCAACCAGTCCAAGGACTGGGCCAGAGCCGTGGTGGACATCCCGGTGCCGACCACCTCCGACCTCAACAAGGTCAACGAGGTGCTGCACCACGTCTGCGACGAGGCGATGCAGGACAAGCAGATGGCCGCGTTGATGCTCGACAAACCGCAGCTGATGGGCGTGGAGAGCATCGAGCTGGACACGGTGAACCTGCGGATGGTGGCGCGCACGTTGCCAGGCAAGCAGTTCGAAGTGGGTCGGCAGCTGCGCGTCCTCGTCGTCGCCGCCCTACGTCGCGCGGGCATCGCCAGCCCTGCCGAATCGTCACCAACGGTCGGCGCGCTGTCGCCGACGGCAACGTCGGCGATCGCCGAAGACCCACAGAACGGGGGTCACGACAAGTGAAGTTCAACTTCAACTTCCGCAAGGAGGGCGAGGGCCGCGAGTGGCCGGCGTACCTGCCGGGCGGTCGCGTGCGCACGTCGACTGCCGCCCTCATCGTCGCCTTCTGCTTCACCTGGTGGCTGCATTCGACCTACGCCCCGCCGCCACCCGCCGCCTCGGAGCCCACTCAGGTGGTGCCGCCGGGGTTCGTCCCCGATCCGGAGTACACCTGGGTGCCGCGCACCAACGTCGAGCGCCCGAAGACGACCTACAGCACGCCGAGGACATCGAGGACCGAGACGTCGACGACGGTGTCGACGACCCCGACGGAGACCACCAGCGGCACGGAGACCCCCACCACGACCGCACCCGAGACGGCGACGACCGTCGTCGACCCCGACGGGCCGGGTCCGCTCCCGCCGACGACCCTGACGCAGACCCCGATCACGTCGCCGGGGCAGCCGGTGCCGAACCGTTCGGGCACGTCCACCGCCACGACGACGGAGATCCTGCCGGGTATCACGCTCCCCGTTCTGGTGCCCCCGCCCCCCGGGTAGTCGGGCGGCCGAAGTCGGCACGGCTACACTGGCGTGCCGTGATGATCACCCTCGACCACGTGAGCAAACAGTACAAATCCTCGGCACGGCCAGCTCTGGACAACGTCTCGCTCAAGATCGAAAAAGGTGAGTTCGTCTTCCTCATCGGGCCGTCCGGATCGGGCAAGTCGACGTTCATGCGGCTGCTGCTCGCCGAGGACACCCCGACGCACGGCGACATTCAGGTCTCGAAGTTTCACGTCAACAAACTGCCCAGCCGGCACATCCCGGGTCTGCGGCAGGTGCTCGGATGCGTGTTCCAGGACTTCCGCCTGCTTCAGCAGAAGACGGTGTTCGAGAACGTCGCCTTCGCGCTCGAGGTGATCGGCAAGCGGGCCGACGTGATCAACCGGGTGGTGCCCGACGTCCTCGAGATGGTGGGCCTGTCCGGCAAGGCCAACCGCCTGCCGACCGAACTGTCGGGTGGTGAGCAGCAGCGCGTCGCCATCGCGCGCGCGTTCGTCAACCGGCCGCTGGTGCTGCTGGCCGACGAACCGACCGGCAACCTCGATCCCGAGACCAGCAAGGACATCATGGATCTGCTCGAGCGGATCAACCGCACCGGGACGACCGTGTTGATGGCAACCCACGACCATCACATCGTCGACTCGATGCGCCAGCGAGTCATCGAACTCGAGCTGGGACGACTGATCCGCGACGAACAGCGCGGTGTCTACGGAATGGATCGCTAAGTGCGCTTCGGCTTTCTCGTCAACGAAGTCCTCACCGGGCTTCGTCGCAACGTCACCATGACGGTCGCCATGATCTTGACGACCGCCATCTCCATCGGTCTGTTCGGCGGCGGCCTGCTCGTCGTCCGCCTCGCCGACAGCTCGAAGGGCATTTACCTGGACCGCGTCGAGAGTCAGGTCTTCCTGACCAACGACATCTCGGCCAACGACCCGACCTGCGACGCGGATGCGTGCAAGGCGGTGCGCAAGCAGATCGAGGACCGCACCGACGTGAAGTCGGTTCGGTTCCTCAACCAGAGCGACGCATACGACGACGCAATCAAGAAGTTCCCGCAATATAAAGACGTTGCGGGCAAGGACGCCTTTCCCGCATCATTCGTGGTGAAGCTCGACAACCCCGAGCAACACACGGACTTCGACGAGGCCCTCAAGAAACAGCCCGGCGTGCTCAACGTGCTGAATCAGAAGGACCTCATCGACCGGCTCTTCGCGGTGCTCGACGGGTTGAGTGCGGCGGCGTTCGCGATCGCCTTGGTCCAGGCTGTCGGTGCAATTCTGCTGATAGCCAACATGGTTCAGGTCGCGGCATACACCCGAAGAACGGAGATCGGCATCATGCGCTTGGTGGGTGCGAGTCGCTGGTACACCCAGCTGCCGTTCCTCGTCGAAGCCATGCTCGCCGCGTTCATCGGCGTGGTGATCGCGATCGCGGGGCTGATTCTGGTGCGAGCGTTGTTCCTCGAGAAGGCGCTGCGGCAGTTCTACGACGCCAACCTGATAGCCGAGGTCGACTACAAGGACGTCCTCTACTTCAGCGCACCCATCATGCTGTTCCTCGGTTTGGCGATGTCCGGTGTCACGGCCTACGTCACCCTGCGGCTGTACGTGCGGCGCTAGCTGTGGCGAAGAAGTCGGCCGCCGAGGTCAAGAAGCACCGCAACAACCAAGTGGTGGCCACCAATCGCAGGGCGCGGCACAACTATTCGATCCTCGAGACGTTCGAGGCCGGGGTGGCGTTGGTGGGCACCGAGGTGAAGAGCCTCCGTGAGGGCCAGGCCTCGCTGGCCGACTCCTTTGCGACCGTCGACGACGGTGAAGTGTGGCTCCGCAACCTGCACATCCCCGAGTATCACCACGGCTCTTGGACCAACCACGCACCGCGGCGCAACCGGAAACTGCTGATGCACCGGACCCAGATCGACAATCTGATCGGCAAGATCAGGGACGGCAACCTCTCGCTGGTCCCGCTGTCGCTCTACTTCACCGAGGGCAAGGTCAAGGTCGAACTGGCCTTGGCGCGAGGCAAGCAAGCGCATGACAAGCGTCAGGATCTGGCCAAGCGTGATGCCGATCGGGAAGTGATTCGTGAACTAGGCAGGCGCTCCAAGGGCAAGACCTGATCGGGATCCTCTTGGCCCTGGTGTCCGGAATCGGATACGGGGTGAGCGACTTCGTCGGAGGCTTGGCGTCGCGACGTGTCGCCGCGCTGCGCGTGGTGCTGGTGTCCTACCCCGTGGCGCTGGTGCTGTTGACCACGATCTCCTTCGTCGTCGGTGGGCACGTGACGACCCCCGCGATCGTCTGGGGCGGTCTGTGCGGTCTCAGCCAGGCGTTCGGGGTGTGGTGGTTCTACGCCGCACTCGGGGCCGGTCCAATGTCGTTGGTGTCACCCCTGACGGCGATCCTCGTCGCGGGCGTCCCCATCGTTGCCGGCGTGTTGCTTGGGGAGCGGCCAACTCTGCTGGCGTACACGGGCATCGGGCTGGCGTTGATCGCGGTCGTATTGGTGAGTCGCGAAGACCGCGGCGAGGATTCGACCACCCAGCGCTTCACCGCGAAGGTGGCTTGGCTGACGCTCGGTGCCGGCCTCGCGTTTGGGCTGAACTTCGTGCTGATCGACCAGGCGCCCCACGACGCGGGGCTCTGGCCGCTGGCGTTCGCCCGGCTGTCGGCGACCCTGATGGTCGTCGCGATCGCTGCGATGTCGAGAAACCTGGTCGTGCCATCGGGGGTGCCGCTGCGGTTGGCCCTGGCGGCCGGAGTGTTGGACACCGTCGCCAACGTGGCGATGCTCCTCGCGCTGCAGGCGTCGTTGCTATCACTGACCAGTGTCCTCATCTCGTTGTACCCGGCGGGCACGGTGCTGCTCGCGCTGGTGGTGCTGAAGGAGAGAGTGACGCGGTGGCAGGCGGCCGGGATGGTGCTGGCGGTCGCCGCGGTCGGCTTGATCGCCGCAGGGTAGGGCGCATCGCGGCGGTCAGTAGGATCGAGCGTGCGTGAGCGAAGGGGGTGCGGGATGGCGAGTGACGCCGTGATCCGCGAGTTGACGGCGGCCGTTCAGCGAAGCCCCGAGGCGGTCGAACTGAGACTGCACCTCGTCGACCTCCTGATTCAGCAGGGCAATGTCACCGAGGCGCTCACGCACTGCAGCGCGGCCCTGGCTCAGGATGCCACCAACGCCGCGGCGCTAAGCCTGTTGCAACGGTGCACCGTTGCACTGGCGACGGGCAGCGCACCCGAGGCGCCGCGCCCGAATGCGGAGTTCAACTGGTCGGCTGCCGAGGAAGAGGTCTCCGACATCATCGGCCCCGCCTTCGTCGACGGTGCCGCCGAGACCGTCGACGGCGAGGGGGACGCCGACTTCGACGTCGTCCGGCGCAGCGACGTCACCCTCGCCGACGTCGCGGGGATGGACGCGGTCAAGCAGCGGCTCGACGTCTCACTGCTCGGCCCCATCCGCAATCCCGAACTGATGCGCGCCTACAAGGTCAACGCCCGCGGCGGGTTGTTGATGTACGGCCCGCCCGGTTGTGGCAAGACGTATCTGGCCAGAGCGGTGGCAGGCGAGCTCGGGGCGAACTTCTACGCAGTCGGCATCGCCGACGTTTTGCAACATTGGCTGGGCGACAGCGAGCGGGCGCTGGCTAGCATCTTCGACACTGCCCGCCGAAATGCGCCGTGCGTATTGTTCTTCGACGAAGTGGACGCACTCGGGCAGCGGCGCGCGGCGTTGAGCAACAGCTCGGGTCTTCGCGTCGTCGTCAATGCGCTTCTTGCCGAACTGGATACCGCGACGTCCTCCAACGACGGGGTGTACGTGCTTGCGGCGACCAACATGCCGTGGGACGTCGACCCCGCCCTGCGCAGGCCGGGCCGCTTCGACCGGATGATCTTCGTGGGTCTGCCGGACGCGGAGGCGCGCGCCGCGATCGTGCGGATGAATCTTCGCGACCGGCCGGTCGAGCGCATCGATCCTGCCTCCGTCGCAAAGCGGACCGACGGCTTCTCGGGAGCCGACATCGCCCATGTCTGCGACACCGCAACACAACTCGCGATGGCGGCCTCGTTGCGCGCCGGAGAGGTGCGTCCGGTGCGCATGAGCGACGTCGACGCGGCGCTGCTGCAGATCCGCCCGAGCGCGGGTCCATGGTTCGACACCGCCCGAAACGTCGTCGAATTCGCCAACGGTGACGGAACCTACGACGAGTTGGCGAACTACTTGCGCCGCAAGAAGATGCGTTGACCTCTGCCGGTGACACCGACGGGGCGGTCGCTCTTGCCACCGCCTACGCCGATGCCCGCAACCACGCCCGCGCCGAACAGGTGCTGCGGGACGCACTCGTCACGTCCCCCGACAACGCGGTGCTGTTGGCCAACCTGGCCAGGGTCCAGGTGCTTGCCAAGCAGTACGCCGCCGCCGCCCGGAATGCCTATGCTGCACTCGCTATTTCGCCCGAGTACGGTTTTGCCATCCGGATCTATGCGATCGCGCTCGACGCGATGGGGTGGGTGGACCAGGCGCTCTACATGGCCTGGCGCGGCGTGGCCCAGCAGCCGCACGACCGCGTCGCCCACTTCGTCTACGCCGAGCTGCTGTTGAAGGTCGGTCGACCTCAAGACGCCCTCGTAGTCGTGGGAGAAGCGTTGCGGCTGGACCCGACCAGCGCGGACAGTCACGTGCTGCGCGGCCAGATCCTGGCCAGGCTCGGCATGTCCGAGGAGTCGACGGCTGCGTACGAGGAGGCGCTACAGCTCGATCCGACCAACGCGTCGGCCGTCCACAACATCGGCGTCAACCGACTCGCCCGCAGCAAGTGGTCGGCTGCGATGAGTGGCTTCCTCGGGGCGGCGAGACTCGACCCCGATCTCGGCGATCTGGCACGCCGCAACATCGGCATCGCCTTGGCCCGACTCCTCCGGTTCGCGACGGTGGGCGTGCTGGCGCTGGGGTGGCTGATCCTGGTGAGCACCCCGGCCGTCGGGCAGGGCGTCACACTGACTGTGGGACACCGCATTGCGATCGGCGTCGGCACGTTGGCGTTGGTGGTGTACGCGGGATGGTTGAGCCGCGTCGTACCGATGCGCACGTGGCGCTCGACACTGCGAACCCAGCACACTCTCGCGCTCCGGGTGGCGTTGCTCGCCTGTGCGATCCCGCTCGGCCTCGTCGCGGTGTTCGGCGACGGGTTGACGGTGCCAGGGATCGTCGGCACGGCCCTGGTGTTGGCAGCCGTCGTCGTCGCCGTGACCGGGCGCTTTGCGGGCGGCTAGTGCGTTTGGGCGCTGGGCGCGCAGACGACGGTCAGCCCAGCCGAGGTGAACGGCTCGGTCTGCTCGTCGGTCGCCGAGTCATCGGTGACCAACGTCGTCCCCGGCGGAATCGGCGCCCACGCATGGAACGGTCGACCACCCAGCTTGCTCGCGTGCGCGAGGACGTAGACGGTGCCGGCCCGCTCGATCATCATCTCCTTGAGCCGGGTCTGTTCCAGCTCTGCCTCGCAAATGCCCAAGCTGGCGTTCACGGCATCGGCACCGAGGAAGGCGCGGTCGAATGTCAAGCGTTGCAGACTCGCCTCGGCGATGGGGCCGACGAAACCCTGGCTGAGGTGTCGCAGCGTCCCTCCGATGCACTCGACGCGGACGTCGTCTGCGTCGGCCAGTGCTTCCAGCGCGGTGAGTCCGGCCGTGACGACGGTGAGACCCGGTACCTCGCCTAGGTACTCGCCCATCGCGCCGACGGTGGTACCCGCGTCGAGCAAGATGGTCTCGCCGGGTTTCACCTGCTGTGCGGCCCACCGCGCAATGTCGTGCTTGGCCTGGTAACCCTCCGAGGACCGTTGGCGCAGCGACGATTCCGGCTGGCGATCCAATGCGATCGCGCCGCCGTAGGTACGGGCGATGAGGCCTTCGGACGTCAGCTGGCCGAGGTCCCTGCGGATGGTGGAGGCGGTCACACCGAACTGCGTCGACAGTTCCTCGACGCTCGCCAAGCCGCTCGAACGCGCAAGATGCACGATCTCAGCTCGCCGCGCCTGTGAACCACGGACCGCCATGTCGCTCTTTCCTATTCGACACTCATTGTGCTGGTTGCCATTTCGGAAGCCTGTCGAAGCGCTTCCACCATGCTACCGGCCTCGGCGATTCCCTTGCCCGCTATGTCGAAAGCGGTGCCGTGGTCGACGGACGTCCGGATCACCGGCAGCCCGACGGTGATGTTGACGCCCGACTCGAGCCCCAGCACCTTGACGGGACCGTGGCCCTGGTCGTGATACATGGCGACGATCAGGTCGTAGTCGCCGCGGCCGGCCAGGAAGAACGCGGTGTCCGCGGGCAGCGGACCATGGATGTTCATGCCCTCGGCAACGAGGAGTTCGACGGCGGGGATGATCTTCTCCTCTTCCTCGCCGTAGCCGAACAGTCCGTTCTCGCCGGCGTGTGGATTGATCCCGCACACACCGATCTTCGGCTGGGGCACACCGGATCGCACCAGCGCCTCGTACCCGCGGCGGATGGTCCGCTCGACGAGACCGGGTTCGATCCGCGCAACGGCGTCGATAAGCCCGATGTGAGTCGTCACGTGGATGACCTTCATCTTGGGCGTCGACAGCATCATCGACACCTCTTCGATCCCCGTGAAGTGGGCGAGCAACTCGGTGTGTCCCGGGAAGATGTGGCCTGCCGCGTGCAGCGCTTCCTTGTTCAGCGGCGCCGTGCAGATGGCCTGGACGTCACCCCGCACCGCGAGTTCGGCTGCCACGCGCAGGTATTCGTATGCGGCATGACCGGCGACGGCCGACAATTCGCCCCAGGGCAGGTCGGCGGGCAGCAGGTCGAGGTCGACGACGTTGATTCGGCCGGGCGTCTTCTCTGCCGCGGCGATCGAGTCGACGGTGACGATCTCGACGTCGACGCCGAGCAGCTCTGCGGCTTGCGAGAGACGCTTGGCGTCGCCGATGACGACCGGATCGCAATAGCCAAGGGCGGTGTCGTCGACCAAGGCTCGGACGATGACCTCGGGTCCGATGCCTGCGCCGTCGCCCATGGTCACCGCGACGACGGGCAGGGGAGTGGTTCTCGTCAGGACTGTCATGTGAACGCCTTCGGTTGGGTGTGGACGGACGGGCTTTCGGCGAGGTAGCGCGCAATGGCGCTGAGGCTGAACGTGTCTCCGAAGCTGCCGGGCCTGGTGACGACGGTGCGTCCGTCGGAGGCGACCGAGACCACGGCGCCGTGGTGCACTTCGTCCACGGGCTGCAGGGTGGTGAGACCAATCGCGTCGACGACGGCGCGGGCCGTTGCCCCGCCGGTGAGCATCAGGTCGGGTTGGCGCTCGCCCTGTCCGACGGCGACGAATCGGGCCAGCGCCGCAGACACCGCGTCACTCTGGCCAGGACGCACGGCACCGCGGATGGAGAGCACGACCGAGCCGTCGTCGAGTGCGTGGATCAGGACTGCGGGATCGGCTGTGCCGTCGAGCAATTGGTCGGCGTCGATGGCGAGATGCCGGGTGCCCGTCCGCGCCAACTCGACGACCTGGCCAGTCGCAACGGGGTCGGCCGTGCCGACGACGGTGAGCAGAACCGGTGAGTGCCGCCGCGGTGCGGCGTCGCGAGGTTCGGCGGGCAACGTCCTCGCGACCGCGGCTGCCAAGGCAGAGGTGCCGACCAGCTGGGCGCCGGGAATCGAGCGACTGGCCGCCAGGATGGCGTCGAGGTCGGCGTCGGTCGCGACGTCGCACACGGCGATCCGGCCGCTGGCGGCGGCCAGCTGCAGGCGGCCGACGAGGTCCGCGTCGACGGGCGTCGGGGCGGTCGGGCGGTCGGCGAGCACCTCGGCGACCGAGGCCGGTGGCGACGACCGTTCGGCGTGCCAGGCCCCGGTGCGATGCAAGGGCACGCCCTTGACGTGCAGGATTCCCGCGCGAACGGTTCTGCCGAGGGCGGGCAGCCCCGCGGCGACGACGACCGGGCCGCGCTCGGCGAGGACGTCGGTCCAACCGCCGACGTGACCACGCAGCAGCGAGTCGATCTTCGTGATGACGAGGGCGTCTTCCGGTATCACTCCCAGTGCGGCGCGGATCGCGTTCTGCGCGTGCGCCCGTGGCAGCCCTCGGGTGTTCAGGTCGACGACGGTGACGGCGTCGGGTGTCGGAGGGCTTGGCTCGAGGTGCAGGGTGGGAGGTGGGCGCCTGCCTAGGAAGGCGCTGGCGGCCTCGGCCGCGCCGGACAGGTCGTCGGCGAGCACGGCAACGGCGGGATGGTTCCCCGTCTCATCCGTCATGTCGTGACCCCCGAACCCGTATTCTGCGCGTAACGCGCAACCAAGGATAACAAAATTGCGTGTTCCACGCACAGGTCGGTCACAGGGACGCCCCCGCGCATTGCACGATGGCCTGGCCGGTGATGTTTCGGCCGTCCGGGCCGAGCAGGAATGCGACGAGGCCCGCGACCTCGTCCGGGTGGATGAACTGGCCGAGCGGTGGCAGCTTCGGCGGGGTGTGCGCCCGCGCGGGGTCGGCGAGCATCGGGGTGTCGGTGGGGCCAGGAGCCACGACGTTGACGGTGATTCGACGGTCGACGAGTTCGGCCGCCCAGGATCGCGCCATCCCCGTCAGAGCGGACTTGGTGGCCACGTACTGACTCTTGCCTGCGTTGCCCGTCATGGTGCGGCTGCCGACGAGCACGACGCGGGCACCGTCGCGGAGCGCAGGGGCCAGGGCGTTGACGATGACTTCGGCCGCCCCCACGTGGACCCGCCACATCTGCAGTCCGCGTTCGGGATCCAATTCGCCGAGGGGTGCCGAATGCTGCAGGCCCGCCGCGTGTACGACGGCGTCGACCGCGCCGAGTGCCCGTGCCTGCTCGTCGAGTCGCGTGAAGTCGTCGAGGTCGGCCTCGAGCCAGGTGAAGCCGGCATCGTCGAAATGCGGAGTCCTGCGGCTGATTCCGGTGACGAGCCAGCCGTCGGCGAGCAGCCGCCGCACGACGGCCGCGCCGATTCCCGAACTCGCGCCCGTGATGACGGCGGTCCTCGGCTCAGCCGTCATGACGGACTCGACGCGATCCACTCGTCGGTGAGCTGCACGTACTCGATCGCCTGACGGAACCGGGTGAACGCGACGTGAAACGTCCCGTCTGCCATCGTGATCGTCGGGTAGGAGAATTCGCGGTTCAAACCCTCGCGGGAATTGTTGGACAGGCAGTAGCCGTCACCGACCTCGACGTTGCGGCGTGTCGGCCACGTGAGGCCGGCGTCCTCAGAGATCGCCAGCGTCATCGGAGCACGGGGAGCGCCCCAGAAGGCGCGGCGGTCGTCGCCGTCGGACAGGTCGGCGGACTCGAATTCTGGTGCGGCCCCGTCGGCCAGCCCGTCGTCGTCGATTTCGTCGTAGAGCGACGTTCGGCGCGCCGTCGCATCGGCGGCGCTCGAGTCGTTGAACACCAATGCCAACCGGTCGTCCGGCAGCACCACGAATTGAATCGACGAGTTGTTGTTGGGCAAGTCGTCGACCGGAGCCGGTTCGCTCCACGTGTCCCCGTCGTCACCCGACGTGCTGCGGTAGACGTTGTCCGCCCAGCGGCTGCGGTACAGCGCCACCAGGGTGCCGTCGGAGAGCCGTCCGATGTTCATGTGGACTTCTCCGGTGCTGCGGGGGACCGTCACCTCGCGCCACGTCAGGCCCGCGTCGTCGGAGACCATCACCGCGCTGTAGTCACGATCGCCAACCCATCGGCGGCCGGGCAGTCGAACGCAGTGGAAGATCGGCAGCAGAAGTCGCCCGCTAGGCAAGGCCACCAACGGTTGGCGGACGAAGACGCCGCCCTCGTCGGTCTCGGTCAGAAGGGTGTCGGTCGCGCCCCAGGTGCGTCCGCCGTCGGTGGAGACTCTGCGCAAGACTCGCGCGGTGTCCTGGTTGCCGGCGTGCTGCGACGTCCACAGCAGCCACACGTGGCCCGAAGGGTGAACGTGCAGAACGGGATTCTGCTCCGAACGGGTTGGGTCGTCGGAGAGCTGAATCGGATCCGACCACTGCGACGCCTCGGCGTCCAGCCGGGAGAACCAGACGCTGATGTCGGGGACGCCCTCCTGGGTGCCCGAGAACCAGACGCATCCGAGTGACCCGTCCGGAAGGACGGCGAGGTTGGCCGCGTGGTTCTGAACCCGGGGTGCCGGCAGGATCGCGTCGCGACGACCGACCTCGGCGGTGCTGCGCAATTCGCCGTCGGCCTGGGCGACCACGGTGGTCGTTGCACTGTCGTTCATGGTCTCAGCCCTTCAGGGAGATCGCGGAGAGGTCGTAGGAGTTGGTGGGGCGCAACGCCATTCCCTCGATGCGGGTACGACGACCCAACACGGCCTTCGGCACGAACGACCACATCATCGGGCACGTCGCCCAGATCCTGCGTTGGGCGTCGGCCAGCAGGGCTGCGCGCCGGGCCGGGTCCGCGTCCTCCGACGCCTGCGTAATGATCGCGGTGATCTCGGGGAACACGTACCCGTGATAGGTGTCGCGGGTGGCCTCCTTCGCGGCGGTGCCGGCGTACATGCCCTGCATGATCGTCAGCGCCAAACCGGTTGGGCTGGGGTACCCGTTGCCGAGCACGTCCCAGTCACCGGCCTTGCCCTGACGCCACTGCGCGATGTCGCCCCCCGGCTCGAACTGCTGAAGGGTGGCTTGAACTCCCACCGCGGACAACATCTGCACCACCGACTCCATGATGTCGGTGTCGGCGGCGAATTCCCCACTCTCCCAGATGATCTTGATCTTGAGATCGCGCAGCCCGAGTGCGTTCAACTCCGACTTCGCGCGGTCTGGGTCGTAGGTGTACTCGCCTGTCTCGATCGCACCGTCGAGGCTGAGCGGGATCACGCCGCGCGACGCGGTGGCCGACTTCTGCATGACGTTCTCGACGAGCGACGTGCCGTCGATGGCGTAGGTGAGTGCGCGGCGCACCTTCGCGTCGGCCATCGGGCTGTTCGGCGGCTTGCGGAAGTTGTAGAAGAGCTGGTTGAGCCGGACGCCGTCGGCGCGGTCGATCGCCACGCCGGACAGCCCGGCGATCTGATCGGTGGCGTCGGGGGTGATCGAGTCGATGACGTCGACCTCACCGCTGCGCAACGCGACGACGCGGCTCGACTCGTCGGGCATGAACCGCACCCGCACCGATTCGACGCGAGGTGCTGCGTCCCAATACTTGTCGTTGCGCGCAAGGGTGTAGGTGCCCGACCCGCGGTCGGCTTGCGTCACGACGTAGGGGCCGGTGCCGACTCCCGTTTGAAGATCCTCGGGCACGTTCGCCGCCGCTGGCGTGACAAGGACGTTGGACATGAGGTAGTCCAGGACCGGGATCGGGCGTTCGGTGTTGAGCATGAAGCTTCTGTCGTCGAGCTTCTCGACCGTTGGCCATTCCGGGAAGAATCCGCCGACGAAGGACCCGCTGACTTGGCTGTACATCTTCAGCGCGGTGGCGACGTCCTCCACCTGCACCGGTGAGCCGTCCGAATAGCGGATGCCCGGCCGCAGATGCACGTACCACTGGGTGGGAGTGCGCAGCTGGAAGGTGTCGGCCAACACCAGGCGCGGCTTCAGGTTCTTGTCGATCTCCGTCAGGGCCTGGCGTACGGCGCGTTGAACGGTGAGCGCGGCGTCGTATTGGAGCAGCTTGTTGTCGAGGGTGACCAGGGACCGGTTCAGTGCCAGGCTCACCGTCGTGGGGCCGGGGCGTCCGGTGGGCGTCGCGCACGCGGCGGCCGAGCCAACGGCCAGACCGGCGCCGAGCAGGAGGCTGGAGCGCAGCAGTGACCGTCGCGAAAATGGTTGGTGAAGAATGGGTTTGGTCACCATCGACCTCCTGGCAGTGGTTTGGGGGCGGTCGGCACATCACCGGCGCTGCGGCTCCGTGTGACGGCTGACACAGGTCGACTCTAGGCAGGAATGCACACAACACGCAAGAGCGAAACAAGTTCTTGCGCAAATCGCGCAGTAGTGCCATTGTGAGCTGAGTAACAACACGGGCTGCAGCTCTGGGTCGCCATGGGGACCCTCGGCAGCGCCGCAGCGTTCGAAAGGTCGTCGATGACTCAACAGCTCGCCCCGCCGCCACCGGCGCCGCCCAACGCCTCCGCCGCCGGCCAAGGCCCGGGGATCGGAAGGCTCTTCAGCGGCGCCATGCCGCGCTACGTCGTCAAGCGGCTCGGCCAAAGCCTGCTCACCGTCTTCCTCACGCTGACGACGGTCTTCGTACTCATCCGGCTCGCGCCCGGCGACCCCGCCTACGCCATGGCCGGCCCCCTGGCGACCAGCGAGGACCTGGCCCGCATCCGCGTCGACATGGGACTCGACCAGTCGGTATTCGTCCAATACCTGCGCTACCTGCAGGGGCTGCTCCACCTCGATCTGGGCACCTCCTACTCGTTCCAGGCGCCCGCCTTCGACGTCGTGCTCGAGCGCCTGCCCTACACGATCACGCTGTCGGTGGCCGCCATCGCGCTGACCACCATCGTGGCCGTACCGCTGGGCGTCTGGATGGCTCGCCGCGCGGACACCCGTCGCGAACTGGCCGCCAACGCGGTCACGATCGCCGGACAGTCGATGCCGGACTTCTGGACCGGCCTCATGCTGATCACCCTCTTCGCGGTCCTCGTCCCGGTGTTTCCCGCCGCCGGCTTCACCACTTGGTCGAGTCTGGTGCTCCCCACGGTCACGATCGCGATCCTGCAGATCGCCCTGATCTCCCGCATGGTGCGCCGCGAGATGGTCGGCGCATTCGGCTCGCCGTACGTCACCGTCGGCCGCTCTCGCGGCGTGTCGGAACGCGAACTGATCTGGCGCTATTCGATGCGCAACTCCGCGATCCCGGTGCTCACCGCGCTGGGCACCCGCTTCGCCTCGATGCTCAACGGCGTCGTCGTCGTCGAGGTCGTCTTCGCCTGGCCCGGCGTCGGCTCGTTGGTGGTGCGCGCCCTCGAAACCCGCGACTACCCGCTCATCCAGGCCACCGTTCTGGTCACTGCGGTGCTCGCGGTCGTCGTCCAACTGCTCGTCGACCTCTGCTATCCGCTCCTGGACCCGCGTGTCCGGCTCGGGAAGGGAACGTCCAAATGACCACCGTGATCGAGGCTCCCGATCAGCCGCGTCCGTCCGCGGTCACCCCGCGCGACGTCGCAACCGCGGGCGCCACCCGCCGGGCGCGGGACAGCAGGGTGAAGATCTGGGTTGGCAGCATCGCCGCCCTGGTGGTCATCGCGCCGGTTGCCCTCGCCAGGGTGCTCCCGCTGCCGTCACCCGACACCACCGACCTCGCCGCCCGCCGGCTGTCGCCGCTGACCGACGGCCACCTGTTCGGCACCGACCAGCTCGGCCGCGACCTGTTGGCCCGCGTGCTGTTCGGCGGTCAGGTGTCCCTGGCGATCGGCGTGCTCGCCGTCGTCGTGTCCGGCCTGATCGGCCTCGTCCTCGGGGCGATCGCCGGATACCGCGGGGGATGGGCCGACACCATCGTCAGCAGACTGCTGGAAGCGCAGCTGTCACTGCCGCTCCTCATGATGCTGCTTCTGGTGGTGGCGCTGTTCGGACCGTCGATTCCGGTGATCACCTTCGTCATTGCGATCGCACAGTGGCCCGAGATCGCCCGGCTGACCCGGTCGCTGACCCTCGTCGAACGCGAAAAGCCCTACGTCGCAGCGGCTCACGTGCTGGGACTTGGGCACACCGCGATCCTGCTGCGCCACGTGGTGCCCAACATCATCAAGCAGGTCTCGCTGGTGGTCCTGTTGCTGCTCGCCCAGGCGGTGCTGCTGGAGAGTGCGCTGAGCTACCTCGGCGCCGGGCCGCAGCGGCCATTCGCCACCTGGGGTCGCATCATCTCCGACGGACAGGACTACGTGACCACGTCGTGGTGGCTGGTCACGCTTCCCGGGTTGGTGATCGCGCTGCTCGTCGTCGGCGTCAACCTCCTCGGCGACGGGCTTCGTGACAGGAGCGGCCGACCCAAAACCGGCCTGCTGGGCTGTTTCTCGCTGCGCAAGAAGGAGATCTGACATGGCCAGCCTGCTGAACGTCCACGAACTCCAGATCGAGCTGATCACGGCAACCGGAGTGATCAGAGCCGTCGACGGGGTGTCCTTCCGCATCGACGCCGGAGAAACGGTCACCATCATCGGTGAATCCGGTTCCGGCAAGTCGACCACCGCGATGGGCGTTCTCGGTCTGTTGCCCACCGACCTGGCCGTACTGTCCGGTTCGGCCACCTTCCAAGGCTCCGACATCCTCGGCAAGTCCAAGGCGCTGCAGAAGGTACGCGGCAAGCACATCGCGCTGATTCCGCAGGACCCGATGACCGCGCTCAGCCCGGTGCACACCGTCGGAGCGCAGCTACGAGATGCCATCCGCCACAGCGGAGTCCGTGGCAGGTCGAAGCAAAACGCCCGTGCCGTCGAGCTCCTCGAGCAGGTCAAGATCCCCAATCCCGTCGGCCAGTTGTCGAAGTACCCGCATCAGCTCTCCGGCGGCATGCTGCAGCGCGTCCTCATCGCAGCCGCGCTCGCGGCGGGACCCGAACTGATCGTCGCCGACGAGCCCACCAGCGCACTGGACGTCACCGTCCAGGCATCGATCCTCGACCTGCTCCTCGAACTCCAGGAGCGCACCGGGGTCGGAATGCTGCTCATCACCCACGATCTCGGCGTGGCCAGGTTGATGTCGGACCGCATCTTCGTGATGAAGAGTGGCCAGTTCGTCGAAAGTGGCGACGCCGAGGAACTGCTGCGCAGCCCGCGCAGCGAATACACCAAGCGACTGCTCGACGCCGTGCCGCGTCTCGAGCCCGTCCAGACGGGAATTCCGGCATGACCACCCCATTGCTCGAAGTGCGAGACCTCGTCGTCGAATATCCCGTCGCCAACGGTGTGTTCCGTGCGCTCGACACCGTCAGCTTCTCGGTCGATGCCGGGTCGACGTTGGCCGTCGTGGGGGAGTCGGGATGTGGCAAGTCGACGCTGGCCAAGTCCATCGTCCGGCTGCTGACGCCGACCTCCGGCGCCATCAAGTTCGACGGCGTCGACATCTCGCGCATGTCGGAGAAGTCGTTGCGTCCGTACCGATCCCGCATCCAGATGGTGTTCCAGGATCCGTTCGGCTCGCTGGATCCGCACCTGAGTGCGGTCGACATCGTCGGAGAGCCGCTGCGGCTGCAGGGGATTCGCAAACGCACCGCGCGCGACGCCAAGGCTGCCGAGCTGATCGACCGGGTCGGGCTTCCGGCGACGGCACTGCACCGCAAGCCCGCCGAATTCTCCGGAGGCCAGCGCCAGCGCATCGGAATCGCCAGGGCGCTCGCCAGCGGGCCGGACCTGCTGGTGTGCGACGAGGCGACGAGCGCGCTGGACGTCTCCGTGCAGGCGCAGGTGCTCGACCTGCTGCGCGAGATCAAGCGCGACACCGGTCTGACGTACCTGTTCATCTCGCACAACCTCGGCGTCGTGCGAGAGATCAGCGACACCATCGTCGTGATGTGCGGAGGCCGAATCGTCGAACGCGGTCCCACCGCCGACGTGCTGGCCCGCCCACAGGAGCCCTACACCCGGGCCTTGCGTGCCGCCGCGCTCGACCCGACCACAATGGTCGGAATCAAACCCAGAAGTGTCGTCGCCCAAGGAGTCGCATCGTGACCGAACTCGACCTGTCCGGACTGGTTCTGGGAACCATGACCTTCGGAGACACCGTCGACTTCGCCGGTGCGGAGGCCATGCTGGACGCCGCACTGGACGCCGAAATCACCCACGTCGACACCGCCAACGGCTACGCGGGCGGCGAGTCCGAGCGGATGCTTGCCACCCTGCTGGGCACCCGCCGCGGCCGAGTCACGTTGGCCACCAAGGCCGGAATGCCCCACCCCGACGCCGACGGGCACTCGCCGCTGTCCGCACGCGGGCTGCGGGCCAGCGTCGAGGGCAGCCTCGCGCGGCTGGGCACCGACCACGTCGAGCTGTTCTACCTGCACCAGCCGGACCGTGCCGCGCCGCTGGCGGAGACGTTGACGACCGTCGCCGACCTCGTCGCCGAGGGAAAGATCGGCGCCTTCGGGGTGTCCAACTACGCGGCCTGGCAGATCGCGGAGGTCAACCACCTCGCCGACGACCTGGGTATGGCCAGACCCGTTGTCGCACAGCAGCTGTACAACCTTCTGGCTCGCCGGATCGAGGAGGAGTACGTCGAGTTCGCCGCCGTCACCGGCCTGGTGACGATGGTGTACAACCCGCTGGGTGGCGGTCTTCTGACCGGGCGGCACTCCTTCGACGCCGCGCCGACGGACGGCCGCTTCGGAGACTCGAGGTTGGCGGCGATGTACAAGGAAAGGTATTGGAACACGGCGATATTCGACGCCGTCGAACAGCTTTCGGTGGTCGCGGAGAAGGCGGGGATCCCGATCACCGAGTTGGCGCTGCGCTGGCTGGTGTCGAAGCCCGCAGCGGGTCCGATCCTCCTTGGCGGCTCCAAGGTCGAACACTTGAAGGCCAACATCGCGGCCGTGGCCAAGGGGCCACTCGACGCGGAGGTGCTCGACGCGTGCGACGACGTCGGCGCCGCGCTGCGAGGGCCGATGCCGAACTACAACCGATAGCCGAGAGGTCTTCAACATGAGTGCACGAGAATTCGCTACCCGCCTGCGCAACCGGGAACGCATCCTGGGCTACTGGTCGGTGCTCGACTGCCCGGTCGCCACCGAGTGGCTGGCCTACGTCGGCTGGGACTACCTCGCCCTCGACCTCCAGCACGGCCTGATCGGGTACTCGGGAATGCTGTCGGGACTCACCGCAGTCGACGCCGCGGGAGGGCCCGTGGGTCTGGTGCGCGTCGAGGCGAACGACCCAACCCCGATCGGACGGGCCCTGGACGCCGGCGCGGCAGGGGTGATCGTGCCGTTGGTCAACGACGCGGCCGGGGCGGCCAGGGCGGTCGCCGCGGCCACCTATCCGCCCAACGGCATCCGCTCCTACGGGCCGATGCGCTCGCAATTGCGGATCGGTCCGGTGCCCGCGGAGGCCGACCGGGACACCGTCGTGCTGGCGATGATCGAGACGCCAGAGGGGTTGGCCAACGTCGAGGAGATCTGCGCGGTCCCCGGCCTGGACGGGGTGTACGTGGGTCCGTCGGATCTGCGCCTTGCCGTCGGCGGGGCGCATCCACAGGATCCCGCGGTGGCTGACGAGTTCGAGGCCGCGGTCACCCGGGTTCGGGAAGCCGCCGCGGCGGCCGGAGTCGCCGCGGGGATCCACACCCCCGATGGCGCGGTGGCGGCCCGCCGTCTGGCCGAGGGCTTCACCTTCGCGTCGGTGGCGTCCGACCTCACGCATCTGAAGGCGGCGTCCGCAGCCCACCTCAAGGCGGCGACTGGCGGGAATTAATCGCTGGGCATCCGCGCTGAAGGCGGTACGATGAACGTCCTGCTGAAGTCCGGCAGGGGTGCGAGGGGCTGAACGGTTTCGACATCGCGCATCGAATCAAGGGAAGCGTGCCGGTGCAGGCAAGAGACCACCGTAAGCGTCGCTGCAACCAATTAAGCGCCGATTCCAATCAGCGCGACTACGCCCTCGCTGCCTAAGCGACGGTGTGTCCGTCAGACCGAGAGAGCCCTCGACTCGGACCCTGGCGTCATCTAGAGGGACAAACCCATACGTCCGGTCGCGGGATGTACGGGGACATCAAACAGCGACTGGGATCGTCATCTCGTCTTGTTCGCGTGAACGAGAGATCCAAGTAGAGACATAGCGGACTGCGCACGGAGAAGCCTTGAGGGAATGCCGTTGGACCCGGGTTCGATTCCCGGCAGCTCCACGGGTACGACGAACGGGCCAGGACAGAGTCCTGGCCCGTTTTCGTTTGGTCGTCATGGGCTCGGCCAGCCCGTGTACCCCTCGGCGAGGTAGGTGCGACCGGCCTCCGACGACACCAGGGTGCGGAGCTCGCCGAGTTGGCGTTGTTCGTCGAAGTCCGAGGCGTCGGCGGCGTTGTGGAGCATCGTGGTCATCCAGTAGGAGAAGTGCTGGGCCTTCCACACCCGAGACAACGCACGCTCGGTGTAGGTGTCCAGTGCGTCGTCGCCGCCGTCGCCCAGGGCGCGTTCGACGACTTCGGAGAGCAGGCGGACGTCCGACAGCGCGAGGTTGAGGCCCTTGGCTCCGGTGGGTGGGACGGTGTGGGCGGCGTCGCCGGCGAGGAGGAGGCTGCCATGTCGCATCGGCGTCTGCACGAAGCTGCGAAACGGCAACACCGTGCGGTCCAGGACGGCGCCCTCGGTGAGCTGGAAGCCGTCCGTTCCGCGCAGGCGGGTCTGCAGTTGATCCCAGATGCGGTCATCGGACCAGTCGCCGGGATCTTCGGCGGCATCGCACTGGAAGTACATGCGCTGCACCTCCTCGGTGCGCTGGCTGATCAGCGCGAAACCCTCGGGTGCGCGGGTGTAGACGAGTTCGGATGCACTGGGCGGTGCCTGAACCAGGATGCCGAACCACGCGAACGGGTACTCGCGGACGTACTGCCGGGCACCGGCGATCATGGTCCGGCAGATGCTGCGAGACCCGTCGGCCCCCACGACGAGGTCGGCGGTAATCGCGTGTCGCGTGCCGTCGGGGTCGACGTAGCGGACGGTGGGAGTGTCGAGGAACCCGGTCACCTCGGTGTCGGAAACCCCGTACCGCAGATCACCGTGGTCGCGGGTGCGGGCGCGGTGGAGGTCGACGAACACCTCGGTCTGCGGATAGAGCCAGCACGACGCGCCGACGAGGTCCTGGAAGTCGATCCGGTGGCTCGCGCCGTCGAAACGCAGCTCGATGCCCTCGTGCTCCGACCCTTCGCGCAGCACCCGGTCGGAGACTCCGGACTCGACCAGCAGGCGCACGCTGTCCCGCTCGAGGATGCCTGCGCGGTGGGTGGTGGCGATGTGGTGGACGGTGCGGTGGTCGACGACGACGCTGTCGATCCCCGCGACGTGCAGCAGGTGGGACAACATCAGCCCGGCGGGACCTCCGCCCACGATCGCGACCTGTGTTCTGGTGGTGTCGAGCTTGCTCATGGCGCCTCCGTCTCGAAATGACTACCCGGGACGGTGCGAGGCGAAGCCCATCCAAGCCGACGCTCGCCGTTCACACCCGAGCCGTCACCTCGAGCAGTGCACGGTCGAGGTTGCTCAGCGCCCTGATCGCGCCACGGACCGGTCCCGGCGGGACGTCCGCCGTACCCGCCACACGCATGACCACCGCGTTGGTCGACTTCTCCGTCCGCTCGACTGCGTCGCCGTCGACCACCTTCTTCACCGCGTCGATGGTGTCGCAGACGTGCGCGGCGGCGTCGTGCAGCGCGGCCACCGTCGCCTCCGGAGGAGCGGTGTCGGCATCGGCCCTGGCCGCGTTGACGCCCGCTCGGGCTAACGCGTGGGCCGAGCGGTTACTCACCTGCAGCCCGCGCAGCAGGCGTTGGACGCCGCGTCGGCTGCGCACGGCGGGTCCCATCTGCAGCGGCTTGCCCGCCGTGACGACGGCCTGCAGGGCGTTGTCGAGCCGTCGGGTCTCGGCAACGAGGTCGGTCTCACCGCCGGGCGCCACCACCGACGCGATCGCCACGTCGACTAGGTCGGTCATCTTCCGCAGGTAGTCGTCGACCTTCTCGACGAAGGTGGTCCGTGTTCCGGTAGAGAAGATGAAGTACGCGGACGCGATGCCGACCACGCCGCCGACGGCGGTCTCGGCGATGCGCAGTTCCAACACTTCGACGCTGAAGTCGCCGAGCAGTCCGTACAGCATCGCCAGCAGCACGGTGACGAAGAACGTCAACCACGCATAGGCCACCGTGACGAGGTAGAACGCGCAGAAGACGCACGTCACCAGCAGCAGCATCTGCACCAGCGGGTGGTGCCCGACAAGGGTGGCCAGCAGGACGCCCGCCACCACGCCGGCGATGGTGCCCACGATGCGATGCCCAACGCGGGTCAGGATCTCACCGCGCGTCGACACCCCGGTGAAGACCAGGAACGCGGTCAACACCGCCCAGTACCACCGATCGGGTGAGACCAGTTCGCCGAGGATGGTCGCCGCGCTGGTGGCCACCGCGACCTGGATGGCCGCCTTGGTGCTGGGATTGAGCCCGGTGTCGGCGTCGTCGTCGGGTGTCTCCGGCTCGGGTTCGACGGGGTCGGAGGCGCCGAGTGCGTTGGTGGTGATGTGGTGCAGCGCCAGGTGCGCCTGGGTGACGCGGAAGGCGACGACGGTCGCGATGCCCTCGGTGCCGGACAGGTCGGCGCGGTCCGACGCGGCCGCCGCACTCTTGCGGGCTGCCCGGAGCTGCTCCTCGGTGGGGTGGGGCCAGAGACACACCCGGACGGCGGCGACCGCGTCTTGGAGGCCTCGGGGCCATGAGCTCGACGGCCCCAAAGACCACAACATGCTCGCCAGCTGTTCCATGGCGATCTGCGCGTCGAACACCTTCAGGGCCAGATCGTCACTGGTGACGTTCAGCGACTGCGCGGCGTCGTGGCGGTCGAGCCAGTCGTCGATCATCAGCGCGGTCTCACCCAGGTGGTCCAACCGGCGGCGCAGCACCACGAGGTCGAACTCGTCGCGGTCGGTGGCGACGTCCAGCACCGCCGTCGATGCGCCGCGCAGTGCCCGGACCAGACGGCGCACCTCCACGGCGGGCCGGTCCGGCAGGATCAGCGTGCGCACCAGCAGGGTGGAGCCGATTCCAATCGCGATCGCGACGGCGAGCACCGGAATCTGACTCGGCGTGGCGCGCAGGAACAGCGCGAAGAAGTACGAGATGAACGCGACCATTCCCAGGGCGTTGCCCCGGGGTCCGAAGCGGCGGACCCAGACCGCGACGAAGAGCACGGCGATGAAGCCGACGTCGGCCACCTTGCCGAAGTGGCTCAACGTCGCCGCCAGCGACACGGCGGCCACGGCGGGGAGGAAGAGCAGCAGCGTGGTGACCACACGGCTGTGCTGCTGACGGTCCTTGACCGCGGCCGCGGACTGCATCGCCACGATCGTGCCGAGCATGGCCACCGTGATCGGCTGACCGGCGAGAGTGATGAATCCGTAGGACGCGCTAAGGGCAAGGACGAGAGCCAGTGTGGTCGTCGCGGCGCTGCGCAGCCGAAGGCGACCGGGGTCGGAGTCGACCAACAATCTCCTGACGGCCCCTCGAACAGCCATCAGGTGCATCGGTTGATTGTGCGGCACGCACCTGTTCGTAGTGCGACGGGCAAAGCGCGGACACCGCGGGCCAGCGGTGACACGATGGCGTACCACAACGCGACCAGCGGTGGACCGACCGCGATGGGACACCGTGACGCAACGACCAGGACGCCTCAGCGGGAAGTCCGCAGTGATCACCGGCGCGGCGTTCGGCATCGGGCGGGCGACCGCCGAACTGTTCGCACGCGAGGGCGCGCGGCTGACCCTGACCGACATCCAGGGAGAGCCGCTTCTCGCGCTGGTCGACGAACTACGCAACGCCGGCGTCGAGGTCGAGACCGTCGTCGGCGACGTCTCGGTCGAGGACGACGCGCGGCGGATGATCGGTGCGGCAACGGACCGCTTCGGACGGCTCGACGTGCTGGTGGCCAACGCCGGCGTCATCCCGCTCGGCGACGTCATGGAGATGACCGCCGCCGGATGGGACCAGGTGATGGCAGTCGACGGCCGCGGCATGTTCCTCACGTGTAAGTACGCGATCGAGGCCATGCTGCCGACTGGCAGCGGCGCCATCGTCTGCCTTTCGTCGATCTCCGGACTGGCGGGGCAGAAGCGCCAAGCCGCCTACGGGCCCGCCAAGTTCATCGCCACCGGCCTGACCAAGCACCTGGCCGTCGAGTGGGCCGACCGCGGAATCCGCGTCAACGCCGTCGCCCCCGGCACGATCCGGACCGACGCGGTCAAGCGCATCCCGGACCTGCCCGGCGGCGCGGAGTACCTGGCGGAGATCGAAGGCATGCACCCGATGGGCCGCCTCGGCGAACCGGCCGAAGTGGCAAGCGCCATCGTCTTTCTCGCCTCCGACGACGCCTCGTTCATCACCGGTGCCGTGTTGCCGGTCGACGGGGGATACCTCGCGCAGTAAGGGCTCTCCTGCGCCTGGCCGTCAACGAACCGTCAAGATGACGTCGTCGTGGTGGTAGGCATCTGCTCGGTTGTGGTCGTGATCCCGCCGCCGGAGCCGTCGCCGCACGCGACCAGGGTCATCGACGCGATGAGCGCCACCAGTGCCATTCGCATGGAATGGACGCTATCGGGGAACGGCCAAGATCACTACGTGCAGGCGAGCCCAAGCGCGTCAGTATGCGTTCGTGGCGGCGTTGAGTGCGCGGGCCGCCTTCAGCGTCGACGGTTCTGGCCAGCGGTCGGGCACGTGCAGCGTCAGCGCAAACCCGGTGCCGGGCACCGAACAGGCGAGCTGCCGCCCCATCTGCGGGGACTGCGACTCGTAGACCTTCCGGCGGTGGCGGTGTCGTAACTGCAGGCAGCGCTCGATGTCGCCGTCGGTCAAGCCGAGATGGGCTGCCGCGGCCGACACGGCGTCGGCCGCCTCCTCGGGTGACATCGCCGAGAGGATGGCCGCCGCGCCGGCACAGCTCGCGGCGGGGGCGCGTTGACCCGGACGCGGCGTCAACGGCAGCGGTAGCCGCCCGAGGTGGACGTCGACGAAGACGACCTGGTTGCCGAACAGTCGCACCAGTGAGATCGTGTGCCCGTCGAGATCCGGGGTGGCACACGCGCGAAAGAGGTTGTGCGCCAGGGCATTGGGATCGGCTAGCTCCGACCACCGCTTGCCCATGTGAAGGTCTCCGTCGGAACCTCGGGCGACGAAGCCAACCTCCTCCAGGGTGCTCAGCAGATCGGCGATCGAGCTCTTCGGCAGGCCGAGTAGTCCGATCAACGCCGCGGGCGTGGTGGCGGCGCCCGAGGACACGGCGTCGAGGATGCGGGCGCCCCGGTGCACCGCCGGAGTCCGTGAACCGTCTATCCCCACGGTCGGTACCTCTCGACGTTGTGCGCGTCGATCAACCTCGGCGCGAGGTAGCGCGACCGTCTGGCGACGTGCGCCCCACTGTGCAGCGCGACGCCGATGTCCATCGCGGTCCGGACCAACGCCGGCGGATCCTGGGTGGCGGTGGCGATGATCGGTCCGCCCGCCCGGATTTCGTCGATCGCCCCCTTGGCCCCGTCGACCCCGACGATCGGCACGAAGAGCTTGCGGCCGCGTAGCACGCCCGAGATGCCGATGGCGATCTGGTCGTTGGCTGCGAAGAAGCCGTCGACCGTCGCGTGGGTGGCGAGGATCTCCTTCGCGGCTCGTCGGCCCGACCTGGCGTCCAGCTCGCCGTAACTCGTTGCCACCACTTCGATTCCGGGATGGGGCGCGACGGCGGCTAGGAAGCCGGCGATGCGGTCGGAGTTGGCGGTGATCGGTATCCCGCCGACCACGGCGACGCGGCCCTGCCCGTTGAGGGCGGTCGCCAGGGCTGAACCGGCGAGGAAGCCCGCCTTGGTGTTGTCGGTCGCCACGACGGCGTCCGCGCCCCTGACCGCCGAGCCGAGGGCCACCACGGGGATACGCGCCGCGCGGGCCTGCGCACACGCCTGCTCGAGGCCGTCAGTGGCCACCGGCTCGATGAGCACCAAATCCACACCGGCGCTGACGAATTCGAGGATTCGCTGCGACTGGTTGGCAGTGCTCTCCTTGGCGGTGTGCACGTGAAGCCGGGCGCCGAGTCGGTCGGCCTCGGTGTGCAACGCGTCGATCTCGGCGAGGAAGAAGCCCTCGTCGACCGGATAGCTGAACCCGATGTCGTGGATCGGCCAGCTGTGCGCCCGAGCCGCCGAGGCCAATTCAAACAGATGCGAACCCAGCGCGTAGGTGCCGTCGACGCCGCGCACCAGCAGCGCCTCGTGGGTCAGGGCATGACAGATTCCCATCACGCTGCTCTTTGGGAACCCCGTCCGGGACGCCAAGTCGGCAAGCGTCATCGGTTGACCCATGTCGCTGATTGCTTGGAGGACGACCGCGGCACGGGCCAACGCGGGCACGCGTCCTGGCTCCGCCATCGGCTCACCATAAGCGATGTGGCACTGGCGAAGACCGCAAATCACGATGCGGCTGCGCTGCTGGGAACCTGTTGACAACGCCACGAGGCGGTGCCTAGTGTGTGTTTCATCACTCGACGCTGAGTTCGATATATGAAACGGCGCCGGTGTTCGCCTGCCCGGGTAGGTCTCGGGCGAGGTGGTTCTCGCCCCAGGCCGAAGGATGAGTCGATGCCGGTTTCCCAGCGTTTCGTCGGAGTGATCAGCGTGGCCTTGGCCGTGGCGATGGTCACCGGCGGTTGTACGAAGAAGAACGACGAACCTGCACCGGCAACGGGTGGCGGCAGCTCGTCGCAGGCCGCCTCCGGTGACAAGGTCAAGGTCGCCTTCGTACCCAAGCTGCAGGGATCGCCCTACTTCGAGGCGATGGACACCGGTGCCAAGCAAGCCGCAGCGGACCTTGGCAACATCGAATGGCTGTACCAGGGCCCCACGTCGGCCGACGCCGCCGCGCAGGCGCAGATCGTCCGGTCCTTCATCCAGCAGAAGGTCGACGTCTTGGTCGTCGCGCCGAATGACCCCGACTCGATGGCGCCGCTGATGAAGCAGGCCCAGGATGCCGGCATCAAGGTCATGACCGCCGACACCGATGCGCCCAACTCGGTGCGCGAGGCCTTCGTCAACCAGGCCACCGCCGAAGGCATCGGCAACAAGACCGCCGAGACGCTGATGACGGCGATGGGCGGAAAGGGCAAGTGGGCCATCGTGTCCTGCGGCGAGACAGCCGAGAACCTGAACTCCTGGATCGCCGCCGAGAAGGCCTACGTCTCGGCCAAGTACCCCGAAGCCGAACTGGTCGACGTCGTGTACTCCGGTGAGGACCAGGCCAAGGGAACGCAGATGGCCACCGATCTGATGAGCGCACACCCCGACCTCAAGGGTCTGCTCGGCCAGTGCACCACCTCCGCCGTGGGTGTGGCGCAGGCGGTCAAGGACGCCGGCAAGATCGGTCAGGTCTTCTCCGTCGGAATCGGCACGCCGAAGTCGATGGCGCCGTACCTCGCCGACAAGTCCTCGTCCGGCTCGATCCTGTGGAACGTGGCGAACCTGGGCTACCTGACCGCATGGGCCGGCCAGCAGCTCGCCAGCGGTAAGACCTTCGAGGCCGACAACAAGGTCAACGACCAGATGACCGACGTGAAGTGGGACGAGGCCAGCAAGACCCTCGTGCTGGGTGAGCCGCTGCTGATCACCACCGAGAACGTCGGTCAGTTCGATTACTGACCCTGCCGATCCTCGCCCCCGGGAGGCGTTGATGTCGCAGCAGTCGCGACTGAGCCTCACCGGGGTGGTCAAGAGCTACGGTGCGGTCAAGGCCATCAAGCACGCGGACTTCGAGGTCCAGGCCGGCCAGATCCACGCCCTGGTGGGGGAGAACGGCGCGGGCAAGTCCACGCTGATCAAGATCATCTCCGGCGCCACGATGCCCGACGCGGGCTCCGTCACCTACGACGGCGAGCCGGTGACGATCGCGTCCACCAACGACGCGATCGCACTGGGCATCGCGACGGTGTACCAAGAGCCCCAACTGTTCAGCGAACTCACCGTCGCGGAGAACGTCTTCATGGGCCGCGAGATGGTCACCAGGGGCCGGGTCGACTGGGCGGCCCAGAACGAGAAGGTCGTCAGCCTGCTCGAGGCGCTCGGCCTGCCCGCCAAGCTGTCGACTGCCGTAGTCGGCAATCTCTCGGTTGCCACCCAGCAGCAGGTGTCCATCGCAAAGGCGTTGGCGGGCAAGTGCGGTGTCCTCATTCTCGACGAACCGTCGGCGATCCTGACCGACGCCGAGATCGACGTTCTGTTCGAGATCATCCGGCGACTCGCCGCCGACGGCGTGGCGATCATCTACATCTCGCACCGGCTCGACGAGATCGTCAAGATCGCCGACCAGGTCACCGTGATGCGCGACGGCAGCACCATCGGCACCCATCCCATCCAGGACATGTCGGTGCGGCGCATCGCCGAACTGATGGTGGGAGAGGCGCTTTCGGACCATGCGGGTCCCAGAACCGTGCCACAGGGCGAACCCGTCCTCGAGTTGAAGTCCCTTGCGCGGGCCGGGGCCTTCCACGACGTGAGCCTGCAGCTGCGGTCCGGTGAGATCCTCGGCCTCTACGGGCTGGTGGGCTCCGGCGTCGCCGAGATCGCCGCGTGCATCTACGGACTGGACAAGGCCAGCGCGGGTGACATCGTGATCGAAGGGCGTGCGGTGGCGCCCAAGTCGCCGCGCGAGGCGGCCGAGGCGGGAATCGCCCTGCTGCCTGCCAACCGCAAGACCGAAGGAATGTTCTCCTTCCAGTCCATCGCCTTCAACGTGTCGATCGGTCACCTGCAACGATTTTCGTGGGGCAAGGCGTTCGTCGACCGACGTCGCGAACGCACCACGGTCAAGGACCTGATGAAGCGGCTCGCCGTTCGCGCCTCCAGCGAGAACCAGAACGTCGGGGACCTCTCGGGTGGCAACGCGCAGAAGGTGATGCTGGCCCGACAACTGGTCGAACGGCCCAAGCTGCTGCTGTTGGCCGAGCCCACCCAGGGTGTCGACATCGGGGCCAAGGAGGAGATCCACCGCATCATCACCGATCTCGCCGACAACGGCACCGCGGTTCTCGTCGTCACTTCCGACCTGCAGGAGGCGCTGCGCATCGCCGACCGACTGCTGGTGGTGCGCACGGGTTCCATTGCCGCGGAGTTCGGTCCGGACGCCAAGCAGGTCGACGTCCTGGCCGCAGCCGCAGGCGACCGCGAAGGGACGGCCACCGCGTGACCACCTCGACCGACCCCAACGCCGACCCGACCGCCGCCCCCCTCAAGACACGGGGGCGGGTACTTCCCCCACCGGTGACCCCCGCCGAGATCGCGCTGGTCGCCGTCATCGTCGTGCTGTGGATCGCGCTGGCGTTCGCGACGCCCGCGTTCCTCAGCGCGGGCTCGATCGTCCCGCTCCTCGTCGAGATGGCGCCGGTGGCGCTGATCGGCATCGGCATGACGTTCATCATCATCACCGGCGGCATCGACGTCTCGGTCGGCGGCGCGATCATGGTGTGCTCGGTGATCACAGGAAAGCTGATGCGGGACCACGCATTACCGGTGTGGTGGTGCCTGGTCGTGGCGATCGGCACCGGAGCCGTCCTCGGTCTGGTCAACGGTGCGCTCATCGCCTACGGCCGAGTGCACGCCATCATCATCACCTTCGGCACGGCGAATTTGTTCCTCTTCATCGGCCTTCAGATCTTCGCCTCACAACCGATTTCGGGCATGCCCAACACGCTGGCCTGGTTCGGCCGGGGAGTCGACGGCCGAACACTCGCCATTCCACACAGTTTCGCGATCACCGTCGTCTTGGCCGCCATCGCCTGGTGGTACCTGCGGCACACCCCGGGCGGCCGCCACTTCTTCGGTGTCGGCGGCGATCCGGTCGCCGCTCGACTGGCCGGCATCAGGGTGCAGCGCCGCATCCTCATCGCCTACGTGATCACCGGCGTGCTCGTCGGCCTCGCGTCGATCTTCACGCTGGCAAAGGGCACCTCCAACCTCGACCAGTCGGTTGGGTCGGGCCAGGAACTCGCCGTGATCGCCGCCGTGGTGATCGGCGGTACCTCCATCATGGGCGGCCGCGGTTCGGTGCTCGGGACGGTCCTGGGTGCCCTCCTCGTGCAGACGGTGAAATCGGGTGTCACCCAGTTGGGTTGGCCCTCACAGCTGTCCGACCTGTTCGTCGGGATCTTCATCGTCGTCGCGGTGGGAACCGATCTCGTACGCCGACGTGCCAGGAGAGACCCATGAGCGTCGAGACACCCGCCCCCGCCGCGGAGAAGTCCGCGACGCGGAGTCCCGTAGACCGGATCGTCGAAGCGGTCCTGACACAGCGCATCGTGCTACTCGGCGTCCTGATCGTCGTGGTCGTCGCGTGGTTGTCGTACATGAGTGCCAACGGGTACCTCTCCGGCGACTACGACTTCGACTACATGTCGGCCACCCTCATCGACGCAGTCCCGTTGGCGCTGCTGGGATTCGCCGAACTTGTCGTCATCGTGTCCGGCCGCGGCGGCATCGACCTGTCGGTCGGCGCCATGGTGTCGTTGGTCGGAATGATCTTCGGCTTCGCCTACGGCAAGTGGGGTTGGCCCTTGCTGGCCGCCGTCCTGCTGGCCGTGGTCGCCGGTGCCGTGCTGGGCGCGATCAACGGATTCCTGGTGGCCCGCATCGGTTTTCCCGCGCTGATCGCGACGTTGGCGACCTACTACGCCTACAAGTCCATCGCCCTGGTGATCAACGACCAGAAGCCGATCAACAGCCCACAGATCCAGGACCTCTACACCCTGACCGGTTCGGTGAGCGTTCCGATCATCGGCGACTACGTCCCCGACGTACCCCTCGGTGTGTTCACCTTCCTGGTTCCCGTCCTGGTGGTGTTGTGGCTGGCGTTGGGCCGAGGCACCTTTGGCCGGCGCCTCTACGGTGTCGGAACCAACGACGTCGCCGCCCGCTGGGCCGGAGTCGACGTTCCAGGCACCCGGATGCGCGCCTACGTCACCTCCGGAGTGTTGTCGGGCCTGGTGGCGGTCTACATCACCGCCGAATTTGCCTCGGCACGGCCCGATTCCGGTACGGCGGGCAACGGGCTGGCCCTGCCCGCGATCACCATCGCCGTCCTCGGCGGGGTGGCCATCACCGGCGGCGTCGGGCGGTTGGCCGGGGTCCTGCTCGCCACGCTCCTCATCGTGTGGCTCAACGCCGGCATCATCCTGTACTTCGAGGGCAACACCGGCACCCAGTTCCAATTGCTCGCCCTCGGTGTCGTTCTCATCCTGGCCGCTCTGCTCAACGGGCTGACCACACGACGATTCCGCGGCGGCGATTAGCTCGCCAAGAAATGGAGAAGACCACATGACCGTTCTCGACGCATTCTCGTTGGCCGGCAAGCGCGCCCTGGTCACCGGGGGCAACCGCGGCCTCGGGCTGGCATTCGTGCGCGGGCTCGCCGAGGCGGGTGCCGACGTCGTGTTCGTCTCGCGCGACGCCGATCGCAACGCGGCCGCCGTCGCCGAATTGGCTCGGGACGGCCTCGACGTCAAGGCCTTCGAGGTCGACATCACCGCTCAGGACGGTCCCGACGCGGCCATCGAAGGCGCCGTCGAGCGGCTGGGTGGGCTCGACCTGCTGCTCAACAACGCCGGGCTGGCCCTCCACAAGCCTGCTTTGGAGATCACCGACGACGAGTGGGACTTGGTCTTCGACGTGAACACGCGGTCGCTGTGGCGGCTCAGCCAGCGCGCGGGTGCGTACATGAAGGACCACGGCGGTGGCAACATCCTCAACGTGGGCTCGATCAGTTCGCTCATCGTCAACCGGCCGCAGTGGCAGCCGTCGTACAACGCGTCGAAGGCCGCGGTGCATCAGCTGACCAAGTCTTTGGCCGCGGAGTGGGCGCCGTACGGCATCAGGGTCAACGCGATCGCCCCCGGATACGTCAAGACCGAGATGGCGCCGGTCGACAAGCCCGAATTCCGCCAGCACTGGATCGAGGACGCGCCGATGAAGCGGTACGCGCTTCCCGAGGAGATCGCGCCGACGGTGGTCTACATGGCGTCCGACGCCTCGTCGTTCATGACGGGTTCGGTCGTCGTCATAGACGGCGGCTACACCGTTCACTAACCCCGCGGACGACTTCCTCGAATCCGGGGTGGTCGGCAGCCTGACTCGCGTAATTTTCGCCACAGTGAATTGACGGCGAAGGCGCAGCAAGTTGGCAGCCGACGCCGCGGCGAAACGGAGGACACCGTCGTGGGCCATGCCAAGTACATCGGCCGGGTCGGAGCGCTTGCCGTGACGCTCGGGGTGGGAGTGGCGATGGCCACCACCCCGGGACTCGCCCACGCCGAGCCAACGTCGGACTCGTCGTCGTCGAGCGAATCCTCGCCGTCGACGGGCACCGGCGCACCGTCGGCCGACGGAACCGGCGGTCCGGGTACCGCGGCGGGGCCCGAGAAGCCGACGTCGGTCACCGCGGGCACCGTGAAATCTGGGACACACGGTAATTCGACGGCGGACGACGCCAAGGCTGACGAGCCGAAGGCGGCAGACCAGAAGGCCGACGAGCCAAAGGCCGTCGACCCCACCCTGCCAGCCGTCGACGAAGATCCGGAAGTCGTCGCGGCGCAAGAGGTTACTGTCGGGCAGTCGGCGTCGACCGGCTCGAAGAACGAACACCAAGTCGTCACTCCGACGAAGACCCGCGACATCACCACGGTCGTCGCCCCGGCAAGCGCGGCCCACCAGCAGTCGAAGACGGTCAGTCGCACGGCCGCGGTCGACAGTTCTACACCGGCCTCCACCACGAGGGCGTCGCTCGTGACGGCACCAAGCCCTGCTCCCACGGCGGCGGCGGTAACGGCCCTGGCACCCGTCGTCGCACCACGGCCCCAGACCCTGGTGACCGCCGTCGCCGACTTCGTCGACGCCCTCTTCCGTCCGCTGCTCAACCCGAGCAGCGGTTCGCCGTTCCAGATTCCGATTCTGTCGGCGGTGTTGTCGTTGATGCGCAACGAGTTCGAGCGGGTATTCGTCCCACGTCCAGCGCGGGTGGGCTCGCCGCCGGTGGCCACCCAGGTCGACCCCACCAAGCAGCACGTCCTGGTCATCGGCGTCGACGGGACCAACCTAAGCAGAATCCTGGACGACGCCGAAAACGAGAACTTCCTCGACCTCGTGCAGCACAGCACGACCGCCGCGTCGAGCATCGTCGGGCACACCACCATCTCCAACCCGTCCTGGACGTCAATCCTGACCGGGGTGTGGGGTGAGCGGACGGGCGTGATCAACAACGTCTTCACGCCGTGGACCTACGACAAGTGGCCGACGGTGTTCGACCAACTCGAGGGGATCAACCGCGACATCAAGACGATGACCGTGGCCAACTGGAACGTCATCAACGCCATCTCTGGCGCCGGCAAGTATGGCGCCGACGTGAACACCTTCGTGTCGCAGGTCCCAGGCGACAAGAACTGGATCGACACCGACGACGCCGTCGCCAACGAGACGATCGCTGCGCTGAAGGCCGCCAACACGCCCAACTTCCTCTTCTCCTACTTCGTCGGGGTCGACGAGAACGGGCACATGTACGGCGGTGCGTCGGAGGAATACAAGTTGGCCATTCAGAACATGGATGACAACCTCGGCTTGATCCGGGCCGAGATCGCCCTCCGCGAGGCGGCGGGGGAGGACTGGACCGTCATCGTCGTCACCGACCACGGCCATCAGCCGCAGGTGGGCTTCGGGCACGGATTCCAATCACCGGACGAGACGGCGACTTTCGTCATCGCCAACGGCAGCGCCTTCGCCCCCGGCGACGTCAACTCCGAGTACGAGATCGTCGACACGACGCCGACCGTGGTGAGCCTTTTTGGTGGCACGCCAAGGCCGGGATCCGACGGCGTACCCCTGACGTCACTCGGCGGCAGCACGCATCCGGACGATGTGAAGAAGGCGTTGCTCGCCGCGATCGGGCAGAACGACTATCCGGACCTCGTCACCAACCTGGCGCTGGGTGTCCGCACGATCTTCGCCACGATTCCGTACTACGTCTACACGTTCGGCAACGACAGCGCGGCGGGTGTGCCGGATTTCCTGGTCGTGCCGGTGAAGGTCCTCTTCGACGGTCTGTACGTGCTCACCAACGTGCCCGCACAGGTCGTCGCCTTCCTCACCGGAGTCAGCGGCGCCCGGATCTTCCCCATCCTGCCGCCTGCCCAGCCGATGTTTCCGCCCTCTGAAGGGGCGACCCTGATGAGCGCTCTGGCCTGCGGCGGCGGGTCGAGCATCCCCGCGGACGCCTGGTGCGGCGCGGAGAGCGTGGCGTAAACCTCACTCGCAGAAAGCGCCTCGGTGAACGTGTTTGAGAAGGGCGCTTACGTGGAACATCCTTACCTAGAGTAACGAACTGTTGCTCGACGACTCTAGGAGAAGCCACACATGAAGATCTTCGCCGTCATCGGAGGAAGCGCCGCCGTCACCGCCGCCGCCATCGGAATCGCCGTCCTGCAGGGACCAGCCAGTAATGGTGCCCTCGCGGGCGACATGGAGACCGGGGTGACCACGACGCAGTCCTCGCCTGCGCCGACGCAGATGTCGGTCGCCCCCCAGATCACGGGTCCGGCAGCGCTGCCGCCCGAGGAGCAGGGTCTTCCCGGCTGATTAGGTCGATACTGCGGGCGCGATGCGGTAGGCAGTAACGCATGGACGCACCAAGCGACACGACCGTGTTCGGTCAGCAGTACGAGACGTCGGACGGCGCGACCGTCATCGCGGTGTCGAAACCCGTCGGCGTTTTCGTCGTCAAGGATGGCAAGCCCATCTGGTCACCGGCTACGGACGACACCCGCATCGCGCTGATGGGAATCCTCGTCGGGTTGATCGCGACGCTGCTGGCCGGGGTCGCGATGGTCCGCAGGCCGCCATGGCCCGATCTGCACGGCGAGGTGTCCAAGCACCTCTAGTCGGTCAGTCCTGAACGGCCTTCGCGAGCGCCACGTACTTGGTGAGTTCCGCTGGGCCAGAAGTGGATCGGCTCTCTAGCGCACGCACCGCCTGGTGCACCACGCGGACGAGGACCCACGCCCGTGCGCGCGCCTCGTCGTAGCCTGCTGCCTCGACGATGGCGTGCAAGCGCGTGCGAATGCCGGCGCGGACGTATCCCTCGAGTTCGTCCCAGCGGTGCCACAACATGGGGGCGATCTCGAAGTGCGGGTCGCCGTTCAGAGGTTTTGGGCCGATCGCCAACCAGGGTTCTCGATCGCCGGCAAGCACTTTCCCGTAGTGCAGATCGCCGTGAAGCACCACGCCACCGTCCTGGTCGGCGATCAGCTCGCGCGCCGCGGCGATCGCCTGCTCCACCAGCCGATGAGGGATCGGAGCGCCGCGCGGCAGTTCCTCGAGGTCGCGCACCCATGTCTCGACAACGGTTGTCAGCGAACGCAATTGGGGCAGAGCGGGAACGTGGACGTGCCGGTACAGTGCCGCCACCACCTCACAGGCCTCGACGTCCCACAGGGTGCCGAGGTTCTGCTCGCTCAGCCGCTCCACCAGCAGGGCATGGCGATGCGGGTCGGCCCGCAGAAGGCGAACCGCTCCGACACCGCCCCAGCGTCGAAGCGCCAGGTGCTCGTGTTCGGACTCGACGGCGGGCGAGGAGATCTTGAGCACCGCGGGCGCGCCGTCCGACGTGCGCACGGCCACCACCGTCGACGCAGTCCCGTGCGTCACCGGTCCGTCGGCGGTGAGCTCCCATTCGCCGAGCTGGCTGCGGACGCCGGGTGGGGGGTCGGTCACCCTCGAATGGTGACACGGGTGGCGGGATGAATTCGCACCGTCCCATCCGTTCTGACTGCCGAGCAGGTGCCGTCGCGGGACGGACCAGGAAGAGGCCCAGCGTGAGGATCGTCGTCGTCGGAGGAACCGGTCAGGTGGGCTCGAGGCTGGTCAAGGTGTTGATCGCGGACGGTCACGAGGCCGTGGCAGCCGCGCCGTCGACCGGCGTCGACTCTCTGACCGGTGAGGGCCTGGCGGCGGCGCTCGCCGGCGCGTCGGCGGTGGTCGACGTGTCGAACTCGCCGTCCGGCGATGACGACGCGGCGATGGAGTTCTTCCGTCGGTCGACCACCCACCTGCTCGAGGCGGAGACTGACGCGGGCGTCGGACATCACGTGGTGTTGTCGGTGGTCGGCACCGAGCGCTTGGCGCCGCAGAGCGGGTACTCCCGGGCGAAGTCGACGCAGGAGCAGCTCGTCGCCGCCGGTCCGATCCCGTACACGATCGTGCGGGCGACGCAGTTCTTCGAATTCCTCAGGACCATTGCGGACTCGGCAACGGTGGACGCGACGGTGCGTTTGCCTGCCGTGCTGATCCGGCCGATGGCCGCCGTCGACGTCGCACACGCGCTCGCCGCCGCCACGCTCGGCGAACCGCGCAACGGCATCGTAGAGGTCGGCGGACCGCGAGAATTCTTGCTGCCGGAACTAATTCGAACGGGGCTCACCGCCCGCGGTGACGCTCGTCAGGTGATCGTCGACCCCGCTGCGACGTACCTGGGGCTCGCCGTCGAGGAGCGCACGCTGCTCCCCTCCGAAGGGGCCGTCGCCTACGACGTACGTTTCGAGGACTGGATCATCGAAACGGCAGCCAAGGGTTAGTCGGTCCTCGACGCGTCGCTACGATCGGCGGGCAAGAGGGTTCACTCGAAACAGACGCGGTGATAGATGTCGGGCAAGGATCTGCGCGGGCGCGCCGGTGAATGCGCGACGCTGCGGCAGGTGTTGTCGAGCGTCCGATCCGCCGAGAGCCGGGCGCTCGTCATTCGCGGGGAGGCGGGGGTCGGCAAGTCGGCGTTGGTCGACTTCGTCATCGGTGAAGCCGAGGGCTTCCAACTGGTCCAGGTGGCCGGGGTGGAATCCGACATGGAGCTCGCATACGCGGGGCTGCAGCAGCTGTGCGCGCCCCTGATGGATCGCGTCGACGAAGTGCCGGAGCCGCAGCGCGAGGCGCTGTCGGTGGCCTTCGGCAGGGGAGTTGGACCCGCGCCCGACCGCTTTCTCGTCGGGCTGGCGGTGCTCAGCTTGATGGCGGCGGCCGCCACCGATCGACCGTTGCTCTGTGTCGTCGACGACGCGCAATGGCTCGACCAGGTGTCGGTCCAAACCCTCGGATTCGTCGCGCGTCGCCTGATGGCCGAGCCGGTCGCCATGATCTTCGCGGTGCGCGACGGCGTCGCCGACGTCCTTGGTGGTCTGCCCGAACTGAGGGTCGCCGGCCTTTCCGACGCGGAGGCGCGGGAGCTGCTCGAGTCGGTGGTCATCGGCAAGATCGACGCGCGAGTGCGCGACCGCATCGTCGCGGAGACGCGTGGCATTCCGCTGGCTCTGCTGGAGGTGCCGCGCAACGTCTCCGCCGCCGAGCTGGCCGGCGGTTTCGGGACGGCGGTCCGACGGACCTCCGCGGGTCAGATCGAAGACGGCTTCCTCAGGCGCATTCAGGCGCTGCCCGAGTCGACGCGGCGGCTGCTGCTCGTCGCCGCGGCCGAGCCGGTGGGGGATGCCGCCCTGTTTCTTCGCGCTGCGGCGCGGCTGGGAATCCCGGTCGACGCCCTCGCGCCGGCCGAGGCCGCGGGAGTGATCGAATTCGGCAGGCGCATGCGGTTTCAGCATCCGTTGATGCGGTCGGCCGCCTACCGTGCCGCCGACCTGACCGAGCGCCGGGAGATCCACCGGGCGCTGGCCGATGCCACCGATCCAGAGGCGGCCCCCGACCGTCGGGCGTGGCACGCCGCGAACGCAGCGTCGGGACCGGACGACGCGGTGGCTGCGGAACTGGAGACCTCCGCGGGCCGCGCCCAAAGCCGAGGCGGTGTGTCGGCGGCCGCGACGTTCCTTGAGCGTGCGGCGGTGCTGACGTCCGATCCGGTGCTGCGAGGGGCGCGGGCCATCGCCGCCGCCCAGGCCAAGCGGGAAGCCGCGGCACCCGAGGCGGCCTACGAGCTTCTCGCGATCGCCGAACTGGGACCGCTGTCGGCGCTCCAGCGGGCTCACATCGCCCGGATGCGTGCCCAAATGAAGTTCTCGAGTAGCCGCGCCGGCGAGCCGGGTGCGCCGACGGCAGCCGACGCCGCGTCCCAACTGCTCAATGCCGCAGCACGACTCGACGGTCTCGCCGACGACGTGGCGCGGGACACGTACTTCGAGGCGCTCACAGCAGCCATGTACGCGGGTCGGCTCGCCGAGCCGGGCCTGCTGTCGACGGTGGCTCAGGCGGGCCGGGGGGCCGTCGGTCGCGTCCCAGAGTTGCAGCGTCCGATCGACTTCCTGTTGAGCGGCATGACCTCGCGAATCCTCGACGGTCCCGGCGCCGGTGCCGAACACATGCGGTCGGCGCTGGAGCTTTGGAACGTCCACGGCGGCAACGACACTGGGCAGGCCGTGCAATGGCCGTTTCCGATCGCCCAGGAATCTGCCGCGCACGAGCTGTGGGACGACGCGGTGCTTCAGCAGATTGCGACCGACACGGTGTGCCGGGCCCGCGACACCGGCGCGTTGGCCGTGCTGCCGCCTGCGCTCGTCTATCGGGCCGGGGTACACGTGTACACCGGTGAATTCGGCATGGCGCAAACCCTCATCGAGGAGGCCAACGACATCACCGCCGCGACGGGTTACACGCCGGTGAAGTATCACTCGCTGAACCTCGCGGCGTGGCGGGGCGACCCCGACGAAGCCGTCGACAGGTTGACTGCCGCTGCGGCGGACGGAATCGCAAGGGGCGAAGGGCGACTCGTCGGCGTCAGCCGGTTCACCTCCGCGGTCCTCTTCAACGGGCTCGGCCGCTACGAGGAAGCGCTGGCCGCGGCCCGCGAGTGCTGCGAGTACGAAGACCTCGGGTTCTACGGGTGGAGCCTGTTCGAATTGGTCGAGGCCGCAGCACATGTGGGTGATCGCGAATCCGGTTCGTCGGCGCTGGCCCTCATCGAGCAGAGGCCGGGCGCCAGTGGCACCGACTGGGGATTGGGCGTGGTGGCCGCCGCCCGGGGACTCCTGGCGACCGACGACCGTGCCGAGGCGCACTTCGAGGAAGCCGTCGAGCGCCTTGACCGCGCCAGCGCGCCCCTGCACGGTGCGCGGGCCAGGCTGTCCTACGGCGAGTGGCTTCGGCGGGCGAATCGCCGCATCGACGCCCGCAAGCAGCTGAACGTGGCGCACGTGGCGTTCACCCGGATGGGTGCCGCGGCATTCGCCGAGCGGGCTCGGCGCGAGCTGGTCGCCACCGGGGAGAAGGTGCGCAAGCGCAGCCCGGGCGACAAAGCCAGCGCCAACGGCGAGTTGACGGCCCAGGAGACTCAGATCGCCCGGTTGGCCGGCGACGGGCTGACCAATCAGGAGATCGGCGCCCAACTGTTCATCAGCACCCACACCGTGGAATGGCATCTGCGCAAGGTGTTCGTCAAGCTCGACATTTCCTCGCGCCGGCAGTTGCGGACGATCTCTTGGGCGAGCTAGGCACGGGTTCGTAGTCCGCCGCAGGACCACGAAGTTTCAAGGGCTCGGTTCGGTCGCTGCACCTCGATTCTGAGGATGCACCTTCAGCGACACCGAACAGGGGACCTCTCGTCATGACCATTGCCACCGCCGAGTCTCACGAGGAGTCCGACGCGGAACTGGCCGAGCGCTTCGCCCGCGACGCGGTCCCTCTGTTCGACGCGCTCGCTCGCCGCGCGCGACGACTGACGCTCAGCGACGCCGACGCCGAAGATCTGTTGCAGGACACACTGTTGCACGCCTACCGGGGGTTCCGGTCGTTTGAGGCTGGCACCAATCTGAAGGCGTGGCTCTTCCGGATCCAGTACCACCGGTGGATCAGTGCGCACCGCCACAAGCAGCGGCGCCCAATTGAGGTGACCGTGGACGACGTGGGCGAGTACGAGTCGGCCACCGGTCGGCCCTCAGCCGAGGACGAGGTGCTGGAGATGCTGTCGGACAACGACATTCGTCGTGCTCTTGCGACGTTGCCGGACGGCACCCGCGCGGTGATGTACTACGCGGGGGTGGCGGGGTACACGTATGCAGAGACTGCGGCCCTGATGAAAATCCCAATCGGCACCGTGATGTCGCGGGTGTCGCGCGGTCGGCAGCGCCTGCGCGTTGCGCTCGCTCACCTCGACCACGGCCAGGCGGCATTCGTCGAGTCCGAACGGCGGAGTGCGTGAAAATGAGACAGTCCTCCAGCTCGAGAATCCTCCTGCAAACCACCATCGAGGACGATCCGGACGACTGGTCCATCCGACGTTTCTCCTTGCTCGCCGAGGAACTCCGCGCCGCAGGCCACCAGGTGATTGCACGCAATCGCGCCGACGGTCCTGGTGACGACCCGGTTCTCTCGCAGGTCGACCAACTCGGCGTCGACCAGGTGTGGCTGATGGCCGTCGACACCGGGAGCGGTCTGACGACCAAGGAGACCGACGCGATCGTTCGCCTCCGCGAGAGCGGCGGCGGGGTGCTCACCGCGCGCGACCACCAGCAGTTGGGTAGCTGTCTGCGCAGGCTCGGATCGCTGGGGAAGGTCAACCAATTCCACGACGAGACCGTCGACCCGGAAACCATGTGCGACGACCGGAACACCCCGGAGATTTCGTGGCCCAACTACCACTCGGGCGCCAACGGCGACTACCAGCCGGTGTTGACCGGTGAGCCGGTGCACGAATTGTTGCGCACCACGAACAACGCGAGCGGGCACATCGAGTGGTTCCCCGCCCATCCGCATGAGGGTCTGGTGTCGGCCGACGTCCCGTGCGCGGCGGTGGTGGCACAGGGGCGCAGCCTGGCTACCGGACGGCACTTCAACCTCGCCGTTGCCGTCGACGGAGAGTTGACGCCGGATGGCCGCCCGATGGGGCGGGCGATCGCGGAGTCCACGTTCCATCACTTCGCCGACTACAACTGGGACACCGACCGTGGGGCTCCGTCGTTCGTGTCCGAGCCGCCCGGGCGCCACATCAAGGCCGACCCGGCCCGGCTGCGGATCTTCAAGGACTACGTGCGCAACGCCGCCACCTGGCTGGGGGCAGACGGCGGTCGGAAGCCGTCGAGGCGCAACGGCGGAGTGCTTGACGACACATTGTTAGTGCCCTAACTATTTGGGTACGATTCAAATATGAACTCTCCGGCCGCGGTGGACACCGACCCGCTGGCGCTCGAACGCCAGGTCTGCTTCGCGCTGGCCGTCACTAACCGTGCCGTCCTTGCCGTCTACCGACCGCTGCTGGAACCGCTCGGCCTGACCCACCCCCAGTACCTGGTGATGCTGGCGCTCTGGGATCACCAGAAGTCGGCGTCGGGAGAGGCGCCCGCTCTGTCGGTGAAGCGAATCGCGACGGCGCTGCAGTTGGACTCGGCCACGTTGTCGCCGATGCTCAAGCGGCTCGAGGCCATCGGCCTGGTGACCCGCAGGAGAAGTGCGGTCGACGAGCGCGCTACCGACGTCGAGCTGACCCCGGCCGGTGCCGCCCTGCGGGAACGGGCGCTGGAGATTCCGCCGGCGGTCGTCGCGCGACTCGGGGTGGAACTGCCCGAGCTGGAAGAACTTCACCGCGTCCTGACGCGAATCAACGTGGCCGCGTTGGCGGCCGGCGCGCTCGACGCCTGAACCGAAAGATGGGAGCCACCATGAACGACGCCCGACCGACGCCGCTGCAATACGTCGCCTATTCCTACGGGCGGCGCCTACCGCCGTCCATGCGCAACTGGGTGGCCGAGGACCTCGCAGGCGAGGGCGCGGTTCGCCGCCACGTCCTGCGGATGGCAATCCCGCCGCTGCTGGTGCTCGCCCCGCTGTGGCTGCTGCCCGCGTCGCTCTACGTCCACCTCGAGATGACGGCGCCGATCTACATCTGGGCCGTCCTGATGTCACTGGCGCTGAACAAGGTGTGGCGCCGCCATCGCCTGGTGCAGCACGACCTGGACCCGACGTTGGTCGACGCGCTCAGGCGCCGCAAGGACTCCCGTCTTCACGAGGACTACGCCGCGCGCTTCGGTCCTCGGCCGGATTCCGCGAAGTGGCAGTCCAACAGCAGCCCCTTCTAGGCGCGATTGAAGTTCGACCGGCCGGGGCATCTTGTACTCATGGCCGAGAAGCACGAACGGAACGACGACGACACTGACGCGGCGGACCCGCCGCCGGGACCGGCCGATCACGGTCGAAGCGGCGGCATGGCCACCCGCGAAGTGGCCCCGGACGTCGTGAAGCGGTCGGACGAACCGGCTGAGTGATGGCTGAGCACATGTCCGACGAGTGGAGCGTCGTCGTGGTCCGGGCGACGCTCGGCGGCGACGAGACCCAGGGGGTGCAGGAGACCGTCGTCGTGCAGGGGTCCGAGGACGAAGCGCGACGCGTCTACGCCGACCAGGTCGCGGTCGCCGCGGACAACGACTATCGGCAGGTACGGCTGAGCCGTGCCGGCGAGGACGTCGACCTGTGGCCACCGGCGACCGGCTGGACCTCCTGACACGATGATCCCCGGCCCGGTGAGGGCGGGCGTCGAGCGTGCGACCGGCAACCGCTGGGCGCGCTTCGTCGCCCGCGCCGGATATCCCGTCAGCGGAACCCTGCATCTCCTCGTCGCCTACATCATCGTGCGCATCGCGCTTGGATCCGGGGGAGACGCTGATCAGTCGGGTGCGCTGGAGACCATCGCGGCGACTCGCTGGGGCACCGCGGCGCTGGGGGTCGCCGCCTTCGGATTGTTCGCTCTGGCCCTGTGGCGGGTCGCAGAGTCGTTGATCGGGCTGCACCCCTACGAGTCGGGTGACGATCCGGACGACTCTCGAATGATCAACCGGCTCAAGGCGCTTGGCCTTGCCGTCGTGTACACGACGGTGGCGGTCACCGCGCTGCGCTTTGCGTTGGGGAGCCGCACGACGAGCGGTGAGACCAATGCCGGGATCAGCGCCAGACTCATGCAGTCCGACGGCGGCAAGGCGGTGTTGGTCGCCGTCGGTTCGGTGATGGTCGTCCTCGGCGGCTACTACGCGTTCAAGGGCGCGTCCCGCCGATTCCTCGACGACTTGGTCGTCGACGGCGGTCCCGCCCTCATCGCCTTGGCCGTCTGCGGCTACGTGGCCGAGGGACTGGTGCTCGTGATGGCCGGCGGGCTGGTCATCGTGGCCTCGGTCGACGCGGATCCGACCAAGGCCAGGGGGATCGACGCCGCGGTCAAGGCGCTGGGCAGTGGACCGTACGGCACCGCGCTGCTGCTGCTGGCCGGAGCAGGGTTCGCGTCGTATGGCGTGTACAGCTTCGCCCTGACGCGCTACTCGCGGATGTAACGCCTACGTCCAGTACAGAATTCGGGCCATGGGCAGCGTCTCGGCGAGCGCGAAGCCGAACCACGACCGCAGCTCTGCCATGGTGTCCTTCGGGTAGACGTACTTCGCGGCGCCGTACTTGCCGAACTTGCGCGTCCGGACCTCCTCGTCCATCTCCAACTTGGTGCGGGGGTACCACCCCAGGAGAACGTCCTTGCTCGTCTCGGTGAAGCGGTGCGTGATGCACTCCACGGTCAGGTCGAGGTCGGGAACGTCGGCCACGGCGGCGGCAACGTCGCGCAGCAGTGATCCGTACGCCTCGCGCCAGTCGGGCACCGGCATGATCGGGGCGATGGTCAGGCCCACCCGGTAGCCATGACGGGCGAGCTCCCGGAGCGCTGAAATGCGTTGCGGCAGATGGGCCGTGCCGCCTTCGAAGCGGTTGGCGACCTCGTCGGCGTTGACGGAGATCCGGACCCGCGTGCGGCCGGCGTGGGGTAGGTCCAGAAGGGGTGCGACGTTGTCGTACTTCGTCGTGAACCGCAGCACCACCGGGCCTGGCCAGTCGTGGGTTCCGACATGGCTGATCGCCGTCGACAGCGAGCCCGTGAGGTGTTCGAGCGCCAGCGGGTCGGTGTAGCACGACGCCTCGAACGTGGTGCCCTCCGCCGCGCGCTCCGTCGAGGCGGAGGTGACGGTTCCGTGCCCGACCTTCTCGTCCATCGCGGCGAGGATCTCGGGGAGGTTCGCATACACGCGGGTGATCGGCGGACCCGAGAGCGAGCCTGCCAGATAGCAGTACTGACAGTGCCCTGGGCAGCCTTCGGCCAAGTCGATCCGCCAGTCGGCGCTCGGCGGAATGGGCTGCAGCCGGCGCTTGCTCGGCGGTGCCACGACGACGGCGAGGGTGCGCTTGGCCAGTGCGTAGGCGGCACGGTCGTTCTCGGCGCGCAGGGACGGCAGCCGGTCGCCGGTGAGCACGTCGACGTCGGCCACGCCGGCGGCCTCGCATCGCTCAATGATCTCCGCGCCGTGCGGCAGTTCGGAGGCCGACCGGGTCACCAGCACGCGGGCCGGGATCCAGAGGGTGGGTGTGGCAGATGCCGTCTTCGTCGCCATCCCATCCACCGTAACCCCGCGAACTTTCCGAACGGTCGAACGTGCTTGCGCGGCGCGCGAGCGGGTATGACGCCGAGCATGACGGAGCGAATGACCGAGACCCGGGCGGGTGACGACGATCTGGATGGGCCGCTCAAGCGAGGCATCACCGGGCCGCTGCTGTTTCTGTTCATTCTCGGCGACGTCCTCGGTGCCGGTATCTACGCCCTGATGGGGGTGCTGTCCGAGGACGTTGGCGGCGCGCTGTGGGCGCCCTTGCTGGTGGCGCTGCTGCTGGCCCTGCTGACGGCCGGTTCCTACGCCGAGCTGGTAACCAAGTACCCGAAGGCCGGTGGCGCCGCGGTGTTCGCCGACCGGGCCTTCCGCCGACCGATGGTGTCGTTCCTGGTCGGTTTCAGCATGCTCGCCGCGGGTGTGACCAGCGCTGCCGGTCTGGCGTTGGCCTTCGCCGGCGACTACCTGCGCACCTTCGTCGACGTGCCCGCGGTGCCCGCGGCCATGGTGTTCCTGGTGTTGGTCGCGGCCCTCAACGCCAGGGGTATCAGCGAAAGCGTCAAGAGCAACGTCGTGATGACGGTGATCGAACTGTCCGGTCTGCTGATCGTGATCGTCGTGGTGGCGGTGATGGTCGGCGGCGGCCGCGGTGACGTCGGGCGGGTGACGGAATTCCCCGACGGTGCGACGCCCGCGCTGGCGGTGCTGAGCGGGGCGATCGTGGCGTACTACTCCTTCGTCGGATTCGAGACGTCGGCCAACGTCATCGAGGAGGTCCGCAACCCCCGAAAGGTCTATCCGACGGCACTATTCGGCGCACTCTTGACGGCGGGCATCGTCTACGTGCTCGTCGGAATCGCCAGTGCGACGGCCCTGTCGCCGGACGAGTTGGCCGAGTCCTCGGGTCCGCTGCTGGCCGTCGTCGGTGCTTCTGGTGTCGGCATTCCGAACTGGGTGTTCAGCGCCATCGCCTTGGTCGCGGTCGCCAACGGTGCGCTGCTGACGATGATCATGTCGAGCCGGTTGTCCTACGGAATGGCCGAGCAGGGGCTCTTGCCCGCGGTGCTGACCCGGGTGTTGCCGAACCGCCGGACGCCGTGGGTCGCGATCGTCTCGACGACGGTCGTCGCGATGCTGCTCACCCTCGCCGGTGACCTGTCCACGCTCGCCGAGACGGTGGTGCTGCTGCTGTTGTTCGTCTTCATCTCGACCAACGTGGCGGTGCTGGTGTTGCGGCGAGACACCGTGGAGCACGACCACTTTCGGGTGTGGACGGTGATACCGGTGCTCGGCGTGGGGTCGTGCATCCTGTTGCTCACCCAGCAGGACGCGAAGGTCTGGCTGTTCGGGGCGATCCTGTTGGCGGTGGGCGCGGTGCTCTACCTGGTGGCGCGCGTGGCCACCCGTCATTCGGGGACGAGGGCGTAGCCGGTCAGCGTCCCGCCGCGAGGGCGATTCGCGCGGCGACGTCGGCGGCAATGCCCAGCGTCGCGGGGTCGTCGGACGGCTCGTACCGGTCGTGGGTCGCGTCGTAGCGGGCACCCGCGATCGAACCGTGGTCGGCGTTAAGCTCCACCACCTCTGCGGGCCAACCGAATTCGCCGAGTCGCGCCGCGAACGTCGTCGAGACGGTCATGGGCACGACGTCGTCGTGCAGGCCGTGCAGCAGTGTGATGGACCCAGTCGGTCCGCCGTCGAGACCGTCGACGAGGGGGCCGCCCGAGATCGGGTCGGTGGCGTTGAAGGCGCCGGCGAGGCAGACGGTGTGGCCGACGTGCATGCCGACGGCGTCGGATTGGATCGTCAAGCCCGCCGCGGCGAGACCGCCCATCGACCACCCGACCACCACCAGATCGTCGGCATTGGTGGCATTGTCACGCGCAAACGCCGCCGAACCGAGCAGGTCGGCGCGCCCGCCGTCGTCGGCGTGGGAGTTCCAGTCGGGGACCACGACGGCGAGGCGGTGGCTGGCGATCGCCTCAGCCAGTGGCCGTAGCGCGGCCCGTGAGTCGGTCTGCATCCCGTGCCACAGTAGGACGGTGGGGTCTGACGGGTCGCCGTACAGGTCGACCGAACGCCCCGGCGCGTATTCGACGGTTCTCATGGGCGTGGTGTTCCCCCGCTCAGCAAGAGCCAAGCAGCGAGAAGAACTGGTGCGACGGGTCGTTCGGGCCGGGGGTTCCGCGCGGGGTGTCCCTGGTGATCGGGTGACCGAACTCCACCGGTGACGGATCGTCGACGCGTGCCCAGTCGGTGACGATGGCCCGCTCGGAGATCCGCCATGCGCCGTCGCGTTTTGCGTACTTGTCGAGGTAGCGGCCGCCAACGGTGACGTCGACGTCGCGGGCGCCGGCGATGAGCGTGTGGGTCGCGACGGTGTAGATCTCACCTTCGGCCGTGTCCCCGCTGACGGCGAAGTTCACGGTGGTGACGTGGTGTTGCATCGACCGAAGGTGGGGACGCGCGGCGGCGAGCCCACCGATGAAGTCGTCGACCGACCCGCCCGAGAACGCGCCGTGCGCGTCGGTGGCGTCCTGGTGGTAAAGGGCCCTCAGCGCGTCGAAGTCGCCGCGGTCGACGGCGCGGCAGTAAGCGTGGACGAGTCGGTTGAGCTGGTGCTCGTCGAGCATCTCCCGCAGCAGTGGATCCACCGCGTCAGACCTGCTTGGCGGATTGCTCGGCGGCGTGGTCCTCGATCGCCTTGCCGATGGCGTGCGCGGCGCGGTCCATGAACTCCGTTCCGCTGGACAGCACCCAGTCCCGGGAGGCGACCGGGGCGGCGAGCTGACCGGTGAAGTGCGGCATCACGTACTCGGCGAAGAGCTCGTAACTCTTGAGCTTCGCGGCCGGTGGCGCCCAGTCATGGTCGAAGAGCAGGAACGCCCCGAAGCCGCCGTCGCTCGCCTCGACGAGTTCGGAGATCTTGGCCACCGCGTCCTCCGGTGTGCCGATGACCGCGAAACCGGACTGTCGGTTGTTGGCGAGGATTTCGGCGACGGTGTCGCCCTGCACCGGGCCGGCGGGCAGCAGGTGTTTGAAGTATTGGGAGAACTCGACGATGCCGTGCTCGACGTCGCGCTCGGCCTGCTCGCGGGTCTCGGCCAGGTGCATCGGCCCGACGAGGCGCCACTTCGACCGATCGGCGACGTGACCATGTTCGAGGGCGACGTCTTCCCAGGTCTTCCAGTGTTGGGCAAGCAGATCCATGCCCTGGCGCGCGGTCGCGGCGATCGACAACATGCCGACGCCGTGCTTGCCTGCGCCGCGCGGTCCGGTCGGTGAGAACGACGCAGCCACCGCAACGTCGAAACATGGTTCGCTGTATGGCTTCAACTGAAGTCGTGCGTCCTCACACGTGAAGCCGTCGGTGTGCATGGTGACGGTCTCGCCGCGGAGCAGCCGCATGATCGCGTCGAGGCTCTGCTCCATCCGGGGGCGCTGCGCGTCGGCGGGGATGCCGAGCATGTGGGCGTCAGAGGTCAGCTGTCCCGGCCCGCATCCGAGCATCACCCGGCCGCGGGTGAGGTGGTCCAGCAGGACCATCCGGTCGGCGAGCATCAGGGGATGGTGGTACGGCAGCGAGCTCACGCCGGTTCCGAGTTTGATGTGCTTGGTTCGCTCGGCGGCGACGCCGATGAAGACCTCGGGGGAGGAGATGATCTCGAACCCGGCGGAGTGATGTTCGCCAATCCACGCCTCGGCGAAGCCCAGTCGGTCCATCGCCACGATCAGGTCGAGGTCCCGCTCGATGGCGAGCGTCGGGTTTTGCCCGACCGGGTGGAAGGGGGCCATGAAGTTTCCGAAGCGCATCGGCCCATTCTTGCCCGACGGCAGCGGCCTCACGTGCGGTTTCGAGCTGGCCGACCGCACTCGGCGTTTCAGCGTCGTTGCTGGCGGTAAAGCGACGCGGTGACGAAATTCGGCCAGGTCCCTGAAGTTCACCCGCCGTCCAACTTTGCTGTCGATACTGTCCACGTGCTCGCATCGACCAGGACGGCCCTCGTGCGTCTGACAGCCATCGCGTCCGTTCTCGGCTGCGCCCTCTTCGGATTCGTAGCGACCGCGTCGGCGGGCGACTTCCGGGGTGACATGTCGTTCGGCGGCCTGCAGCGGACCTACCTGGTACACGCCCCGAGCGGTGTCGACCGGCCCGCCGGCCTGGTGATCAACCTGCACGGTGCCGGCAGCAACGGCGGGGCGCAGGCAGCCAGCACGAACTACGGCGCGGCGGCCGACGCGCTCGGCTTCGTCGTCGCCTACCCCGACGGCATCGACCAGAGCTGGGCCGACGGACGCGGTGCCTCGATCCCGGATCGTCAGGGGGTCGACGACGTCGGGTTCCTGACGGCGCTGGTCGACCGGCTCGTCCGTGACTACGGCATTCCGCCGGGGCGGGTCTTCGCCACCGGAATGTCGGCAGGCGGCTTCATGGCCACCCGGCTGGCGTGCGACCGGGCCGACGTCTTCTCCGCGGTGGCGCCGGTGGCGGCGACGCTGGGGTCCGGCGTTGCCTGCAATCCGTCCCGCCCGGTGTCGATGCTGGCCTTCAGCGGCACCGCCGATCCCGTCGTGCCCTTCGCCGGCGGTGGCATGGTGGGCCGTGGCGGACCAAGTGACATCCTGGCCGCGCCCGCGTTGTCGGCCCGTTTCCGGGACGTCGACCGTTGCGCGGGCGCGCCGGTCGAGGACGAACTGCCCAGCGCAGGTGACGGCACGTCGGTGCGCCGGTTCAGCGCGGTCGGATGTGCCGACGGCACCGCCGTCGTCCTGCTGCAGATCAACGGCGGCGGGCACACGTGGCCCACCGGCAACTTCGCCCTGCCTGGCGCTGGCCCGACCACGACGGCGACCAACGCGTCACTGGCCAGCGCGCAGTTCTTCGCCGCGCACGGAAGGTAGGACGGTTCAGAACTCCGTGATCGACGCGGCCAGCGACGCGAGTTTCGTGTCGAGTGCGACGGCGGCCTCGAGCAGCGGTGGATTGGATTCGACCACCATGAGAGAGGACGGGCGCACGTAGGTCAGGGCGCTGCGGTCGCCGTCTTCCTCGGTCAGCAGAAGTTCGACCGGTGCGAACAGACCCGCCGTGACGTCGTGCCGCAGCATCGTGATGGCGATCAGCGGGTTGCCGACGATCACGCGCAGCACCTGACGGTCGATCCCGGCCTTCTTGATCCACCCACCGTGGTCGAAGGACGCGAAGAGCATGAAGCCGTGGGGTCCGACGTGGTCTTGGACTTCGCGTTCGTAGGACGCCCAGTCGTCGTGACGCTCGGCGATGGCCTCGATTGGCACGGGCTGGCGGCCGACGTCGGCAAGCAGGGCGTCGACCAGCGAGGCGAAGTTCCTCGTGCTGTCGAAGCGCATTCGCACTCCGGTGAAGGGGATCTCCACTCCGGTCATGTCGGCCACCTCTCGTTCGTCGGACCTCATCTAGGTATAGTAGACAATATTCAGCTGTGAAGTTGGTGTATGCCCGTCATACTGGGGCCCGTGAAGATCTGTGTCTTCCTCTCCGCCGCCGACCTCGACGAGCGGTATACCACCCCGGCCCGTGAATTCGGCGAGCTGATCGGGGCGGGCGGCCACACCCTGGTCTGGGGCGGCTCCGACACCGGACTGATGAAGGTCGTCGCCGACGGCGTGCACGCCGCCGGGGGCCGGCTGGTCGGCGTGTCCGTCGAGTTCCTCCGCGCCAAGGCAAGGACCGACGCCGACGAGATGGTGTTCGCCGCCGACCTCGCCGAACGAAAGGCGTTGCTGCTGGCCGGATGTGACGCCGTCGTCGTGATGGTCGGCGGGCTGGGGACGCTCGACGAGGCAACCGAGATCCTGGAACTGCGCAAGCACGGCTTCCACGACAAGCCGGTGGTGCTGCTCAACACCGCCGGCTTCTACGACGGGCTCGCCAAGCAACTCGCGAGGATGGACGCCGACGGGTTCCTGCCGATCCCGTCGGCCGAGCTGGTCTACGTCGCACCCGATGCGGCGAGCGCACTCGCCCATCTTGAGGAGTCCGCCGCCGCGCCGTGAGGCTATCGTCGGGCGGTGCGCCTCGAGGAACTGCAGTGGTTCGTCACCCTCGCCGAGACCGAACACGTCACGGTGGCGGCCGCCGAGCTGAGGGTGAGTCAGCCGACGCTGTCCCGCGCCCTTGCCCGATTCGAGGAGCAAGCCGGGACACCCCTGTTCGACCGCGTCAACCGGCGCCTGCGGCTCAACGCCTATGGGCAGATCATGCTCGAGCACGCGCGGCGCAGCATCGCCGAGATCCACTCGGCGGGCGATCGCATTGCCGCACTGCGCAATCCGGACAGCGGTCGGGTGCGGTTGGCGTTCCTGCATTCGCTCGCGAGCTGGTATGTGCCGGAACAACTTCGACGGTTTCGCGATGCCGTCCCCGGGATCGGCTTCGACCTCTTCCAGGGGCCGGCGCACGAGATCACCGACCGCGTCCTCACTGGTCGAGCCGACCTGGCGATCACCGCCCCGCGCCCCGACGACTCCGACTTCACCTGGCGCCGGCTCTACGTCGAACGACTGTGCCTGGCCGTTCCGCCGGGGCATCGGCTCGCCGCCCGAACTCGAATGCGGCTCTCGGCGGCGGCCGGGGAGCCGTTCGTGGCGCTGGCCGAGCAGTACGGGCTGCGTCAGGTCACCGACGAACTCTGTGCCGAAGAGGGGCTGACCCCGGACATCGTGTTCGAGGCCACCGAGATTCCGACGATGGAAGGGCTGGTCGCCGCCGGGTTCGGCGTCGCCGTGGTGCCGGTGCCGCGCGACGACACGGGTCCGGCCAAGACGGTCCACGTGGCGCTGACCAACGGCGGGGCCAAGCGCGAGGTGGGGCTGGTGTGGGAGCGCGACCGCCCGTTGTCTCCGCCTGCACAACGATTCTCGGACTTCCTCGTCACGGCGGAGCAGCTCTGAGCCGCTGACGAGCAATGATGCGTTCGACGTATCAACTCGACCAAACGCATGCATTGGACACATGGTATCGATCTTCCTACCGTGAAACGAGTGTCGATCGAACAATGCGCCGCGCCGCGATGGGCGGGTCATAGCCGTGGGTCGACGGAGTACGGGCGACTGTTGGCCGCGCTGTTCTTCGCCGGGGTCGCGACGTTCGCCCAGCTCTACTCGCCGCAGGCGGTGCTGCCGCTCATCGCGGGTGGCCTCCACATCGGTGCCGCGGACGCCGCGCTGACGATCTCGGCGTCGACCGTCGGACTGGCGCTGGGCGTCATTCCCTGGTCGACGTTGGCCGACCGCATCGGGCGGGTGAAGGCCATGACGATCTCCGTCGGCGTCGCCACCACCGTCGGACTCTTGGTTCCGTTCGCGCCCACCTACGAGGCATTGCTCGCCGGCCGCTTCGTCGAGGGCCTGTTCGTCGGCGGAGTGCCTGCCATCGCGGTCGCGTATCTGACCGAGGAGATCGACCCGGCGCACGCCGCGCGGGCTGCGGGAACATTCGTCGCAGGCACCACCATCGGCGGTCTTCTCGGCCGGCTCGTGGCCAGCCCCGTCGCCGAGTTCGCCGGCTGGCGTGGGGGAGTGTTCACCGTCGCCGTGCTGTGCGGTTGCGCCGCACTGGCATTCGTCAAGCTCGCGCCCGCACCACGCGGCTTCGTTCCCCGTCGAGGAGCCGGACCCGAGGGGACGCTCGTCCACCGGCTGGCGGCCAACCTGCGGTCACCCCGGCAACTCGCCCTGTTCGCACAGGGCTTCCTGCTGATGGGTGGCTTCGTCGCGCTCTACAAC
>Ga0247732_10000061_pt1 | contig 73673 bp, 77 predicted proteins | sample UWRJL163409C2_FD_180940 | JGI IMG/M metagenome (GOLD analysis project Ga0247732, IMG submission 180940) | Plant litter microbial communities from Arlington Agricultural Research Station in Wisconsin, United States - UWRJ-L163-409C-2 | ecosystem: Environmental > Terrestrial > Plant litter >... | reverse complement strand
CACCCGCAACCAAGCCCGCACCGAGTCCGGCCGGACCGCGAAGATGCCACGACGCCGGAGCACCCGCGCCCACCAACGAGCCCACGACATCACCGCCGAACGAACCGCCAACCACCGCCAACGCACCACCACACCCACACCCACCATCGTCATCGACGAACACCTCACCCACGACGACACCGTCGACAACGATCCAGGCCCGCCACCTTTCTAAGCGGGCCTACGCCGCCACGGCTGGGATCTAATCACGTCGTCTGTGCCACGTGCCCACCGACGAACGCAGCATCGACGAGGTCGACGATGCCGTCGCCGCGGATGCGAACCTGGTCTTGAGCCGCGGTCGCCTGTCCCCGCCGCGAGATCAGGCGCGGCGGCGTCAGGCGACTTGGCCGCGGACCACCGGCAGCCCGGGGTCGGTCGCCACCGACAGCTGCGACGGCGGCGCACCCGCCGCGATCAGGTGCGCGGCGAACGAGGCGATCATCGCGCCGTTGTCGGTGCACAACCGGGGCCGCGGCACCCGCAGTGTCAAACCGGCTGCCGCGCAACGCTCCTCGGCAAGTTCCCGCAGCCGGGAGTTGGCCGCGACGCCGCCCGCGATCAACAGCGTCGACACGCCGAGGGCGTCCGCGGCGCGGACGGCCTTCTTCGTGAGCACGTCGGCGACGGCCTCCTGAAAACCCGCCGCTACGTCGGCGGTCGCGGCGTCGGGATGCGACTCCACATACCGGGCGACGGCCGTCTTGAGTCCCGAGAAGCTGAACGCGTAGGGGTCGTCGCGGGGACCGGTCATGCCGCGTGGGAAGACGATGGCGTTTCGGTCGCCCGTGCGGGCGAGGTCGTCGAGCACCCTGCCACCCGGGTAGCCGAGGCCGAGCAGTCTGGCGATCTTGTCGTAGGCCTCACCGGCCGCGTCGTCCACGGTGCTGCCGATCTCCTCGATGGGCTCCCCCAGCGACCGCACGTGCAGCAGGTTGGTGTGCCCGCCCGAGACCAGCAGCCCGACACTCTCGGGCAGCGGTCCGTGGTCGTAGACGTCGGCGGCGAGGTGCCCCCCGAGGTGGTTGACGGCGTAGAACGGCACCTCCCAGGCGGCCGAATACGCCTTGGCGGCAGCAACACCCACCAGCAGGGCCCCAGCCAAACCGGGGCCGATGGTGGCGGCGACGACGTCGGGCTTCGACACCCCGGCGGTGGCCAGGGCGCGGCGCATCGTCGGGCCGAGCGCCTCGAGGTGTGCGCGTGACGCGATCTCGGGGACGACGCCGCCGAACCGGGCATGCTCGTCGACGCTCGAGGCGACCTCGTCGGCCAGCAGCGTGACGGTGCCGTCGTCGTCGAGCGAGCAGATCCCGACTCCCGTTTCGTCACAGGAACTTTCGATGGCCAAGACGATCATCGTGCCTCTTTCCCCGCTACTCGCCGCATCGTGTAGGCGTCGGCACCGCTGACCCGGTAGTACCGCTTGCGGACGCCAAGCACGGCGAAGCCGACGCTCTCGTACAGGCTGATCGCCGCCACGTTGTCCGTGCGCACCTCGAGGAAGACGTCTCCCCCGTCGGCGATGGCGAGCAGCTGGTCGAGGAGGGTGCGGCCGATACCCCGGCCCTGGAAGCGCTCGTCGACGCCGATGGTGTGCACCTCGTACTCGAACGGTGGTTTGCGGCCCAGCCGGCTCACACCGGCGTAGCCGACCAGTTCGCCGTCGAGACGTGCCGACACGTAGTGGTTGTGCGACGACTCCAGCTCGCGGATGAACGCCACTGCGGGCCATGGGTCGTCGCCGGGGAACAGCTCGGCCTCGAGGGCTGCGCAGCGGTCGGCGTCACCGATCGTCAGTGGTCCGTACTCGACGGTCACGGCCGCGCCGACTGCTGCTGAGGCTTGGCGTCGGGACGCCGAAGGTACAACGGCACCAATGGTTCTGGCGGCGTGTCCCAGTCGACGGCGCGCACCAGCCCGGACGCGGTCGGCACGGTGGGCGGCAATGCCGGCAGGCCGAAGAGCGCAGCGTGCTCGGGTGAACCGGCCACCGCCGACGCATCGGCGGGTACGTCGGCCGGCGCGTTGACCGCCGGACCGTCGACCCGAACCCCGTCGCGGTAGCGCGCCCAGTACACCTCGCGGCGGCGGGCGTCGGTGACCACCAGCACGTCGCCCGCGGTGTCCACCCCGATCGCGTCGAGACTGCAGACGCCGAAGACGGGTAGGCCGAGGGCGTGTCCGTACGCCGCAGCAGTCGCCATGCCGACGCGCAGCCCGGTGAACGGGCCGGGCCCACACCCGACGACCACGGCCTCGAGGTCGGCCATCGACAACCCGGCATCGGCCAAGGCGCCCAACACGTTCGGGGTCAGTTGCTCGGCGTGGGCCCGTGGGTCGACGGTGACCCGCTCGCCGAGGACCTCGACGCCGGACGGTCCGCGGCGGACCACGCCCGCGGTGACGGCGGGGGTGGCGGTGTCGATCGCCAGGACGACGGTCATCTTCCCGCCCACTTCCAGGTTGCAATTCGGACGTCCGTGTCGCCCCCACGCTCGAGCCTGATGTCCAGATGACGGTCGGACAACCGCTCCACGAGACCCTCACCCCATTCGACGACGACGACGGCATCCTCGAGATCGGTGTCCAAATCCAGGGAGTCGAGTTCGGCGAGCAGATCGGCCCCGGCGTGGTCGAGCAGTCGGTAGACGTCGACGTGCACCATGGCGGGTGCGCCGTCCCGGAGCGCCGGGTGCACCCGCGCCAACACGAACGTCGGCGAGGTGACCGCACCACCCACGTGCATCGCCTCGGCGATTCCCTTGGCCAGCAACGTCTTCCCCGCTCCCAGTGGTCCCGACAACACGACGACGTCGCCGGCGACGAGGTCGGCTCCCAGGCTGGCGCCGAAGGCGAGGGTGTCCCCCGCGGTCGGCAGCTCAGCCGTTCCCTCGAGAATCTCAGCCATGGCTGCGCACCCGCTGCCGCAGTCGACGCGTCATCGCGACGAGCTTGGAGGGCGTCGCCCGCTCGACGAGTCGCACCAGCGCATCGTCGACGATCTCGGGTTGCTCGAGTTGAACGAGATGTCCTGCGCCGCCGATGATCACGAGCTCGGACTTCGGCAGCTCAGCGGCCATGGCCTCGGAGTACTCCTTAGGTGTCAGCAAGTCGTGGTCACCGCAGACGATCAGCGTCGGGACCTTGGCCAGAACGGGAAGGGCCGCCGTCTCGTCGTGCACCTCGAGGGCGTGCAGAAAGCCGACCAGGGTGGCGATCGGCGTGTCGTGCATCATCCTCTCGGAGAACGCGACGACGCTCCTGCTGACCTTCTCGTCACCGTAGGACGCCGCCCGCAGCACCGGGCCGATCACTGAACTCGCCGCCCCTCGGGTGCGGTGGACCATCTTCGGTGCGTAGCGCACGGCGAAGCGGGCGGCCTCCAGCACGGGGTTCTTCAGGATCTCACCGAGCGGAGAACTCGAAACACCTTCGGCTGCCGAGGAAATCAGGGCGACGCCGACGATTCGGCTGGGATAGCGCTGCGGGTGCTGGCGGGCGTGGGACAACACCGTCATGCCGCCCATGGAGTGTCCGACGAGCACCACCGGCCCGCGGGGCGCCATCACCGACAGCACCGTTTCCAGGTCCTGTCCCAGCTGGGGGACGGTGTAGGACTCCGGTGGCGCCTCGCCGGATTGGCCGTGCCCGCGCTGGTCGTAGAACACCATGCGGACCTGCGATCCCCACTGTTCGGTGAGTCGCGCCCGTTGAAAGTAGAACGCCCCCATGCGAAGACTGAAACCGTGGGCGAAGACCACCGTCAGCGGCGCATCCTCGGGGCCGACTTCCCTGACCGCGAGGGGAACGCCGTCCGACGTCGTCACCACGCAGCCGCGGTCGGCGTCGAGAATCTCGAAGTCCTCGTCCAGGTGTGGGTCGACGTCGGTGACGCGTCGGGTCAGTGAGCGCGCCACCGTGGCACCGGCCAGCCCGCCGACCGCCGAGATACCGGCGACGCCAGCCAACCACTGACCTCTTCGCTTGCGGCTCAACGACTTCCGCCCGACTCGTCGACGTACACCCTGGACACCCGGCGACGTGGACTGGTGACGACCTCGTAGTTGATGGTGCCCAACGTCGACGCCCAGTCCTGCGTCGTCGGTTCACCGGCGTCGCCGGGCCCGAAGAGCACGGCGTCGTCACCCTCGCTCACGTCGACCGGTCCCGGCCCGAGGTCGACCACGAACTGGTCCATGCAGATTCGGCCGACGTTCGGTCGGAGTTTCCCGTTGATCAGGACCGACATCCGACCGCTCAGAGCCCGGAACACCCCGTCGGCGTACCCCAGCGGGATGAGGGCGACGGTGGTGTCGGCCTCGGCGACCCACGTGTGGCCGTAGGAGACCCCGTCGCCCGCCGCGAGCTTGCGGACGAGCGCGACCGGGCTCTTCAACGTCATGGCGGGTCGCAGTCCCATGTCGCCCATGGCGGGGATCGGCGTCTGCCCGTACACCGCGATGCCGGGCCGGACCATGTCGAACGCCAGGTCCGGCCGGGTCATGGCCGCCGGCGAGTTGGACAGGTGGTGCACCTCGAACTCGACACCGGCCTCGCGCGCCTGCACGCGCATCTCCGCGAAGCGTTGGGCCTGCCGGTCGTTGACCGGGCTCGTCGGATCGTCACCACACGCCAGGTGGGACATCAGGCCGCGAAGCCTGATCGCCCCGTCGGAGGCCGCGTGGCGCAGCGCGAGCAGCAGGGCCGGGAACTCGGCGGCGCCGATGCCGTTGCGGCTCAATCCGGTGTCCACCTTGACAGTGACGGTCGCGGTGCGGCCGGTGCGTCGGGTGGCGTCGAGCACCTCGCCCAGCTGCCGGGTCGACGACACCCCGAGTTGGACGTCGGCCATCAGGGCGGGGGCGAAGTCCGTGCCCGGCGCATGCAACCAACACAGCACCGGGGCGGTCACTCCGTCCCGACGCAGCTCGAGCGCCTCGGCGAGGGTCGCGACGCCGAGCTCCGAGGCTCCTGCCTCGAGGGCGGCCTGGCCGACGCGCGCCGCGCCGTGGCCGTAACCGTCGGCCTTGACGACGGCCATCACCTCGGCCGATGCGGCGAGCTCGCGCAACAGGCGCACGTTGTGCCGGATCGCGCCGAGATCCACCACCGCGGTCGGGACGGCGGTCGAGGTCGGCAGTTCGGTCGGAGGCACGGTCATCTCGCCACGATTGTCTCAGAACCGCTCGCGGCGGCGTTCGAGCCGCCCTAGTGCGCGAACGGCTGGAGCTCGTCGAAGTGCCCGTTGGGCTTCAGTTCGTCGAGCGTCTTGAGCACGGTAAGGGCGTCGTCCTTGAGTGCCCTGGCCAGGTCGGTCGAGAAGCCCTCGCGGACCACGACCCGCAGCACCGTGACGTCGGTGGCGTCGGCAGGCATCGTGTAGGCGGGCACTTGCCAGCCGTAGGCTCGCAACGCGTGCGAGACGTCGAACTCGGTGTAGCCGCGGTCGCCCTTGAGTTTGAAGCTGACCACCGGGATCGCCGAGCCGTCGGAGATCAGCTCGAAGTGCTCACTGTCCCGCAGCTGATCGCCAAGCCAACGCGCCGTCGTCGACAAGCACGACATCACCTGGCCGTACCCGGCTCGGCCGAGGCGCAGGAAGTTGTAGTACTGCCCGATGACCTGGTTGCCGCCCTTGGAGAAGTTGAGCGTGAAGGTGGGCATGTCGCCACCCAGGTAGTTGACGCGGAACACCAGTTCCTCGGGTAGGTAGTCGGCGTTGCGCCAGACGACGAAGCCGATGCCCGGGTAGGTCAGGCCGTACTTGTGGCCGCTGACGTTGATCGACACCACGCGGGGCAGCCGAAAGTCCCAGATCACGTCGGGATGCAGGAACGGGACCACGAAGCCACCGCTGGCGGCGTCGACGTGCACCGGAACGTCCACTCCGCCTTGGGAAGCCAGCTCGTCGAGTGCCGCGCAGATCTCCGCGACCGGCTCGAGTTCGCCGGTGTAGGTGGTGCCGAGGATGGCGACGACGCCGATGGTGTCCTCGTTCACCGCGCCGAGAACCTGCTCCGGGGTGATGACGTAGCGCCCCTCCTCCATGGGGAGGTAGACCGGTTCCACGTCGAAGTAGCGGCAGAACTTCTCCCACACCACCTGAACGTTGGAGCCCATCACCAGATTTGGCCGCCGCGTGCGCCAGCCGTTCTTTCCGTCGCCGACCTTCTGCCGCCACAGCCAGCTCATCGCCAGACCGGCCAGCATCACGGCTTCACTGGAGCCCACCGTCGACACTCCGACGGCGCTGCTCGGGTCGTCGTCGCGGAGGTTCTCGGCGTGGAAGAGGTCGGCGACCATGCACACGCAGCGCTGCTCGATGGCGGCGGTGGCCGGGTACTCGTCCTTGTCGATCATGTTCTTGTCGAACGTCTCGGCCATCAGCTTCTCGGCCTCGGGGTCCATCCACGTCGTGACGAACGTCGCGAGGTTCAGCCGCGAGCTGCCGTCGAGCATGAGCTCGTCGTGGATGAAGCGGTAGGCGGCCTGCGGTTCCATCGATTCGTCGGGCATGCGCAGCGTCGGCACGGGCGAGTTGGAGAGCCGGCCGGTGTAGGCCGGAGCGATCGAGGCCGACGGTGTGTGCCTGTGTGACATCTGGTGTCCCTTCTAGAGGTTCGCGATGGACGAACGGATGTGGCCGAGGATTCCCGAGGCCGACGTTGGGGCGGGCCGTGGTCCCGGGCTGGCAGCCGACAGGCCTGCGGCACGGGCGTGGACGAACGCGGCCATCGCGGCGGCCTCACCGCTGGGCAGCCCGGCGGCCAACAGCGCCCCGATGACGCCCGACAGTACGTCGCCCGAGCCTGCGGTCGCCGCCCAGGACTGGCCCGCCGGGTTGAGGTAGGCGGGCGGCGTCGACCTATCCCCCGTCGCTTCGCTCGCCCCAGGATGTTCGGCGATGACGGTCACGTTCCCCTTCAGCAGCACGGTGGCGCCGAACTGGTCGGCCAACGCGCGCGTGGCGGCCACCCTGTCGTCGCCGGGTGGGTGGCCGGCCAGCCGGGTGAATTCACCGGCGTGCGGGGTCAACACCGTCGGCGCCGAGCGACCACGAAGGAGCTCCGGGTGGGAGGCGAGAATCGTCAGCGCGTCGGCGTCGACGACGACCGGCAGGTCCGTGTCGAGCGCGAACCGCAGGGCGCCCTCGCCGGCCTCGTCGGTGCCGATCCCCGGGCCGACCACCCACGCCTGCACCCGACCCGCGTCCTCGGCCGACGACGTGGCGATCACCTCGGGCCAGTGCGAAACCACTTCGGCGGCAGCGGTTCCCGCGTAGCGGACCATGCCGGAGGTGGCGGCCACGGCAGCACCCGTGCAGAGGATCGCCGCGCCGGGGTAGGTGCTCGAGCCGGCAAGCACGCCGGTCACGCCCTGGGTGTACTTGTCGTCGCGGGGCCCGGGGATGGGCCACCGGGCGGCGACGTCGTCGGCTTCCATGCTCACCAGGTCGGCGTCGGGCAGGTCGAGACCGATGTCGACCAGGTCGACCCGGCCACAGTCGCCGAGGGCGTGCACCGGTTTGTAGCCGCCGAAGGTGACGGTCAACGCGGCCCGGACGTGCGGTCCGTCTGCCGCGCCAGTGCTGACGTCGACCCCGCTGGGCAGGTCGACCGCCACGACGGGGATGCCTGCATCGTCGACTGCCGCGAAGACGGCGTCGGCGTCGGGGCGCAGCGGGCCGCTGGCGGAGATGCCGACGACGCCGTCGATCACCAGATCGGTTGTCGGCGGCACGCTTTCGACCAGCCGACCACCAGATCGGGTGAAGGCGGCGAGCGCGGCGCGGTGCACGCGGTCGGGGTTGAGGACGACGGCCGAGGCGGCCACCCCACGCCGACGCAGGAAGGTCGCGGCCCAGAGGGCGTCACCACCGTTGTCACCGGACCCGATCACGGCACACACGTGGCGGCCAGCGACCCCGCCGGTGCGCGAGCGGAGTTCCTTGGCGACGGCGCCCGCGAGGCCGTGGGCGGCCCGCCGCATCAGCACGCCGTCGGGAAGGCTGGCAAGGAGCGGTGCTTCTGCGTGACGTATGGCGTCCGCGCCGTAGTAGTGCCGCACCCGGCCCACGTTACGTCGTGGGCCGCGACGGCCACCGCTGAACACGTCGACCGCGTGAACCCGCGACTACTCCATGCCGGTGCGGCCTGGGGTCCAAAAGGGCTTGGTGACGATCTGGCGTCGATCCCATCCGCGCTCCTCGGTCAAGATCCGGCGGAGACGCTGGATGGTGCGGGCCTCACCGGCCAGGTACGCAACGCCGGGCTGGTCGGGCAGATCGAGGGCACGCAGGGCGTCGGCCAGCGCCGCCGAGTCCGCCGCCGAACCGGCGCGTTGGACGTGCGTCAAGCGGCGGGCCATGGGTAGCGGGGTGGCGTCCGGCTCGCCCTCGACTACGCCGTGAACGTCGGCCTCGGCGGGCAGCGAGCGCAGCATCGAGGCAAACGCGACCGATGCCGTCTCCTCGCCGGCGAACAGGTGATACGGCGCGTCTTGCCGCACCACCAGGTTTCCCTGCGGGCGGGTGAAGTTCACCTCGTCACCGACGGAAACCGTTGCGGCCCAACGCTTGGCCGGTGTCACAGCTTGACCGTGGTCGAACATCACGACGTCGAGCGTGCCCGCGTCGGGGTCCGCCTGGTATATCGAATAGGTGCGCAGCGTGTCCCGCGGGCGGAGCCGGACCACCGATTCGCGAAACCCGGCCACCTGCAACCGAATGTGCTGACCCGGCGTCCAGGTCAGCCCCTTGAGCCGAGGCCCGCACAGTTGGATACGGCGCATGGTGGGAGTGGGGTGGTCGACGACGGTGACGGTGCCAGACAGGAACAGCGCGTCACGCACCGCGTTGAGTAGTGGGGTGGCGCCCACGAGCGTGGCCATCGAACTACGCCGTCCGCACGGAGAGTTCGTTGCCGCGACCCGGTTCGAATGGCAGCGGGACGGAACGGTACCCGTTCGCAGGATCGCGGACGTAGCGAAGGTAGTCGCTCGACGCGTTCTCGCCGAGCACCAGCGCGCCGGGGCGCAGTCGGGGTTCGAGTAACTCGAGCACCGGCAGATAGAGGCTGAACGCCCCGTCGAGCAGCACCAGATCCACGTCGCCGACGTCGCCGCGCAACGTCTCTAGGGCGTCTCCCACGCGGACGTCGACGATGTCGGCCAGTCCCGCTGCCGCCAGGTTCTCGTTGGCGCGCCGCGCCTTGGTCGGCTCGAGCTCGGTGCCGACCAGGTGACCGCCCCCGTTGTCGCGCAGCGCCGCGGCGAGGTGAATCGTCGAAACACCGAATGACGTACCGAATTCCACGACGTTCTTCGCCTGCCGGGCTCGCACGCAGACGTAGAGGAACTGCCCGAACTCAGCGGACACGTTCAGGTAGTTGTCGGCGAATTCGTGGTAGAGCCCGCGGTAGTCGGCCGCCTCTCTGGCCAGCAGCTCGGCCACGGGGTCGCCATCACCCCATTCGTCGACGATCTGCGCCATCAACGCGCCGTCGGCGGTCGCGGCCTCGTCGAACAGTCGCGTCAGTACGCCGGCCACCGGGGCCGAATCGAGTGTGTCCATGCCATCGCCTCCCAAAGTTAGGTAACCCTTACTTCGACGAAGGCTACGCCGCCCAGCGGCCCCGGGAAGGGCTACGTCGCCCCGCCCGCCGTCCGTCCGTAGTGCCTGCGTGCCTTCATCCGGTTGCCGCAGCCGCTCATCGAGCACCACCGACCGGTGCCGCCACGACTGCGGTCGAGCAGGAACAGGTGACACTCGCCGTTCGCGCACGGCCGTAGCCGGCCCGGCATGGCGGCCTGTAACTCACCCCAGGCGAGCACCATCCGCGCCGGCCAGTCGGCGTCGAGGCGCCACGTCACGGCGTCGCCGACAATCTCGGGCGTCTGGGTGACGCCGCGCAAATAACTGTCGAGAACGTCGCCGGGGGCCTCACCGCGCACCACCCGCTGTAGGTCGTCGCGCACGCGTCGGGCGTCGTGAACCCGTTGCCCGGTGGCTCCGTTGACGCGCAGCCACGCACCGTCGAGCGTCTCGGTGGGCGTGCCGTCGACGACGGGCGTGGTGTTCAGCAGGTCGAGAAGCGCCTCCGACCAGTCGCGTTGCATGCTAACCACCATAGACCACTTGACAGGTTAGATACCACCGCGTTCACTGCTAACCATCAAACTAATTCAAAGGGGTTAGACATGACTCAGCGAGATCACCGCACGCACCACCGCTACGCCGAGATCGCCGGCCGCCAGATCTTCTACCGCGAGGCGGGGCCAAAGGACGCGCCCGCCGTCGTCCTGCTTCACGGCACCCCGGCCAGTTCGCACATGTACCGCAACCTCATTCCCGCCCTGGCAGACCGATACCACGTCATCGCGCCGGACTACCCGGGATTCGGCCACTCCGAGCGGCCGCCCGTCGGCGAGTTCGACTACACCTTCGACTCACTGGCCGATCACGTCGACGCGCTCCTCGACCATCTCGGGCTGACGCGCTACGCGCTGTACGTCCAGGACTACGGCGCACCCGTCGGGTGGCGGCTCGCACTGCGGCACCCCGAGCGCATCGCCGCGGTCGTCACGCAGAACGGCAACGCCTACGTCGAGGGCTTCGTCGGTGACGCGATGGAACCGTTGTTCGCCTACGGCCGAGACCGTTCCGAGGCCAACGCCAAGCCCCTGCGTGACCTCATCAGCGTCGACGGCCTGAAATGGCAGTACACGCATGGGGTTTCGGACCCGAGCATGGTCGACCCCGACGTCTGGGTCAACGCGCACGCCGCCGTCGCCGACACCGACGAGGCCGTCGAAGTTCAGCTGGCGTTGTTCGCCGACTACTCCACCAACGTCGAGTTGTATCCGCGCGTGCACGAGTACTTCCGCACCTCGGCCGTGCCGCTGCTGGCGGTGTGGGGCCGCAACGACCAGATCTTCGGCCCCGACGGCGCATTGGCCTTCGCCCGTGACCTGCCCGCCGCCGAGATCAACCTGCTCGACGGCGGCCACTTCCTGCTGGAGAGCAAGCTCGACGCCGTCGTCACGCTGATGCGCCCATTCCTGGCGCAGCACCTCGGCTGACAGCGGTTGCGCGTCAACGCAGTTCGGAGGCCGCGACCCACTCCGTCGGGCGCAGCAGCACGATCTCGGGGATGACGCAGGCCCGCGAGAGCCGAGTGGTCAGGCGCACGGTCTCGGCTACGTCGCGGGGGGTGATCATCTCCACGGCTCCACCCTCGCGGTAGTCGTCGGCCATCGGGGTGTCGGTCAGGCCCGGGCAGATCGCGGTGGCCTTGATGCCCTCGCCGGCAAGTTCGTCGTGCAGGGCCTCGGTGAAACCCACCACTGCAGCCTTGGACGCGGAATACGACGACAGCATGGCCTCGCCGCGCTTGCCCGCGTTGGATGCGGTGTTGACCACCTGCGCCGAACCCCGTTCGCCAACCGCTTTGCGCAACAAGGGAAGACACTTGGTGGTCAACAGGATGACCGCTCGAGTGTTGACGGCGAACTGCTCGTCGACGAAGTTCGCGGTGAGCTCGCCAACCGCCCTGGTTCCCGCCACGCCCGCGTTGTTCACCAGCAGATCCAGGGAGCCGTAGGACTCGTCGTGAGACGCAGCCACCTCGTCGAGGAATTCGTCGTCGGCGAGTGACCCTGCGATCCAACGTAATTCAGCACCGTCGGCTGGACTCAAGAGATCGGCGGCGGTCCGCAACCTGTCGGAATCGCGACCGACCATCGTCACCGCGAACCCCTCCTCTACGAGCACCTCGGTGATGGCTCGGCCGATGCCCCCGTAGGCACCGGTGACGATGGCAGTGCGGACGTCATCCGTCATGCTCTTCGACTCCTCCAGAATGCGGCGATGTGGTCGGCGGTCCGCTCCGGGAACTCACCGTTTAGGGCATGTGACGCGTCATCCCAAATCTCTACCCTCCCAGCCGCCAGCACCCTGCGCGCGGTGGCCGCGGCTCGGGCGGGATTGAGCATGACACTGCGGCCGGCGATGATCACCAACACTGGGACGCCGACGGATTGCAGCTGCTGGTCAGTAAAGCGCCTGGGCATCGGCTGACGCAACACGAAGTCGGTGCTCGCCGCGGAGATCAGCGCCGCCTCCGGCACGGAGTCGTCAGCCGAGGCGCCCCCGGCAATCCAGCTAAGGATTCTGCGGCGCAACGCATTCGGTAACCCGGGGCTGAACATCGCCGCCGAGACCGCGATCGTCTTGAGCGGGATGGGCGCAAACGTCAGGACGGGATCCAACAGCGTGGCCGACGTGACGCGGGCCGGTCGTCGCACGGCCAGGTTGGTCGCCGTCCAACCTCCGATCGAGACACCCATCAGATGCACCCCGGCCAGGTCGAGGCCTGCCAGGGCCTCGTCGAGCCACTGCGCCTGGTCGTCGGGACCCGCCACGGGTCGCGTCTGCACCGAAAGCCCGGCTTCGCCAAGGAGATCCACGCAGTAGACGGTGCGCGTCCGTATCAGGTCGGGCAGATTGGCGCGCCATATCGGAGTGGAGGCGTTGCGGCCGGGCAGCAGCACCACCGGTGTCGCATCGGACGGTCCGTCGAAGCGGTACACCCGCACGCTGCCGAACGACGTCGGCACGTCGACCGTGGCCGCGACGGTTGGCAGTGCGGCCATCCCGGCGCCGTAGGCCTCGAGGAAGTGGGCGCGCGCGGCGTCGCCGCGAAAGTGCCCGACCCCGCGCACGGCTACTCGACCGTGACCGACTTGGCCAGGTTGCGGGGCTTGTCGACGTCGTACCCACGGGCCTGGGCCACCCCCGCGGCGAACACCTGCAGCGGAATCGTCGACAGCAGTGGCTGGAAGAGCGTTGACACCGCTGGCATCTCGATGAGGTGATCGGCGTAGGGCGCGACCGTGTCGTCACCCTCCTCGGCGATGACGATCGTGACCGCGCCACGCGCCTGAATCTCGCGAATGTTGCTCAGCAGTTTGCTGTGCAGCAGGGCGGCGTTCTTCGGCGACGGCATTACGACGATGACGGGCAGGCCGTCCTCGATGAGGGCGATCGGCCCGTGCTTGAGCTCGCCGGCCGCGAAGCCTTCGGCGTGCATGTACGCGAGCTCCTTGAGCTTCAGCGCGCCTTCCAGCGCGACGGGGTAGCCGACGTGGCGGCCGAGGAACAGCACGGTCTGCGACTGCGCGAACTGATGCGCCAGCGCCGTCACCGGCTCCATACACGTCAGCACTCGGGCGATCAGATCGGGCATCGCCTCGAGTTCGCCGAATTCGCGCGCCACCTCGTCCGGATACTTGGTGCCGCGGGCCTGAGCCAGCGCCAGCCCGACCAGGTAGTTGGCGGCGACCTGCGCCAGGAACGTCTTGGTGGACGCGACGCCGATCTCCGGCCCGGCGCGGGTGTAGAGCACCGCGTCGCATTCGCGGGGAATCTGCGAGCCGTTGGTGTTGCAGATGGCCAGCACCTTGGCCTTCTGCTCCTTGGCGTGGCGCACCGCCTCCAGCGTGTCGGCCGTCTCGCCGGACTGCGAGATGGCGATCACCAGCGTGCTGCGGTCCAGCACCGGGTCGCGGTACCGGAACTCGCTCGCGAGCTCCACCTCGACGGGCAGCCGCGTCCAGTGTTCGATGGCGTACTTCGCCAGCAGCCCCGAGTGGTACGCCGTGCCGCAGGCGACGATGAAGACCTTGTCGATCTCGCGGAGTTCCTGGTCGCTGAGGCGCTGCTCGTCGAGCACGATGCGACCGTCGGCGAAGTGTCCGAGCAGGGTGTCGGCAACCGCCGCGGGCTGCTCGGCGATCTCCTTGAGCATGAAGTACTCGTAGCCGCCCTTCTCGGCGGCGGACAGGTCCCAGTCGATGTGAAAACGACGGGTCGGCACGTCCTCACTGCCGTAGAAGTCGGTCACCCGGTAGCCATCCGCGGTGATCACGACGGCCTGGTCCTGGCCGAGTTCGACGGCCTCGCGGGTGTGCTCGATGAAGGCGGCCACGTCGGACCCGAGGAACATTTCACCGTCGCCGATGCCGATCACCAGCGGCGTCGACCTCCTGGCGGCGACGATGGTGCCGGGTTCGTCGGCGTTGGCGAAGACAAGCGTGAAGTGGCCCTCGAGGCGCGGAAGGACGGCCATCACCGACCCCACGAAGTCACCGGCGGTGGCACCGTGGTGGTACTGCCAGGACACCAGGTGGACGGCGACCTCGCTGTCGGTGTCGCTCGCGAACTCGACACCCTCGGCCTCCAGCTCGGCGCGCAAAGCAGTGAAGTTCTCGATGATCCCGTTGTGGACGACGGCGATCTTGCCCGCGGCGTCGCGGTGCGGGTGGGCGTTGCGGTCGGTCGGCCTGCCGTGGGTGGCCCACCGGGTGTGGCCCATGCCGGTGCTACCGGTCATGCCCTCGGAGCCGGACTCCGCGAGGGCCGCCTCGAGGTTGGCCAACCGTCCCGCGCGCCGACGCACCTCCATGCCGCCGTGGCCGTCGAGCAATGCGAAACCCGAGGAGTCGTAACCCCGGTACTCCATCCGACGCAGGGCGTCGACGACGATGTCCCGGGCAGGACGCTGTCCGACGTAGCCGACGATTCCGCACATGGACTATCAGGGTAGTGCAGCCGCCGCCCCAAGCTGGTGTGAGCTACGGTCATCGGGTGGCCAAGACGAAGAAACTCTTCGCTGCGTTGACCCGTCGGGGACCGCATCGCGTACTGCGCGGTGACCTGGCCTTTGCCGGTCTGCCCGGGCTCGTCTACACCCCCGAGAAGGGGATGAACCTGCCCGGCGTGGCATTCGGGCACGACTGGCTGGTCGCCGCCGACCGGTACGCAGGAACACTCGAACACCTGGCGTCGTGGGGCATCGTCGCCGCCGCCCCGAGTACCGAGACCGGTTTCGCCCCCTCGGTGCTGAATCTGGCGTTCGACCTGGGTACGACGCTCGACGTGATCACCGGCGTGCGGCTGGGTCCCGGCAAGATCAGCGTGCACCCCACCAAACTCGGCGTCGCCGGACACGGTTTCGGCGGCTCGGCGGCCGTCTTCGCCGCCGCGGGGATGACCGGTCGGGTCAAGGCCGCCGCCGCTCTGTTCCCGACCGTCACCAAGCCTGCCGCCGAGCAGCCCGCGTCGTCTCTGCGGGTGCCCGGTCTGATCCTCGCCGACCCCGGCGACCCCATGTCGCTGCGGTCCAACGCCGTCGAGTTGGCCAGAGCGTGGAAGCCGGCGACCCTGCGCGACGTGAAGAAGGTGACCGCCGGCGGGCTCGTCGAAGGCCGCCGCATCGCCAGGGCGCTCAAGCTGCCGGGCGCCGACAAGGGCACGCAGAAGATCGTCCGCGCGCTCCTGACGGGCTACCTGCTGCACGAGCTCACCGGCGACAAGGCCTACCGGGACTTCGCCGACCCCGATGTGGCGTTGCCCAAGGCCGAGGTCCTCGACCCGTTCTCCGACGACCCCGTCGAGCTGGAGAACAAGGTGGTCGCGCTACTCAAGCCGTAGGCGCGTCGTCGCAACAACCGAAGTCTCGCGGGTTCATTGAGGGCGGACCGACTCGCCCTTCCCCTCTACGGCCATGGCGGGCGACTCGTCGCCGCCGACCGCGCGGGCGCCCAGCGCCGCGGCAGCCACGGCGACCAGTGGCAGCAGCAGGGCGAGGTTCAGCGTCACCAGTTCCGAGAGCCAGCCGATCAACGCCGGGCCGGCGAGCAAGGCGACGTATCCGCAGCCGACCACCCGGGAGAAGTCGGTGCCGGTCGCCCCGGCCACGTTGCCCGCCGCGGTCAACACCTGCGGCAGGCTGCCGGACAGCCCGAGACCGAAGATCACCCAGCCTGCCATCGTCAACGGGAGCGCGGGCGACGCCACCACGATGCCCAGCCCGATGACCGCCGCCAGACTGCCGTAGCGCAGCACCCAGGCGGGTCCCCTCTTGGCGCTGACGATGTCCGCCGTAAACCGCCCGACCGTCATGGCCGTGACGAAACCGCCGAACACGAGGGCGCCCAAGGAGTTCGAGACTCCGAGACGCTCCTGGGCGTGCAGGCTGCTCCAGTCCATGGCGCAGCCCTCGGCGAGCAGCAGGACGAACGCCAGCGCACCGAGCAGCACCAGGCGGCGGCGCTTGCTGAGGGGTTCGGAAGGCGCTCCCTCCGGCGGCGCCCCGACCCCCGTCGTCGGGTCGGCTCGCACGCCGAACAGATTGGGTGCGGTCACGGCGACGAGCAACAGGCACGCGCCGCACATCACGGCCGTCGTCGACGGCATGCCCCACGCGGCGGCCAGGGTGGCGGCACCGACCAGCGATCCGACGACGCTGCCGACGGAGAAGATCGCATGGAACGCGGACATGATCGGCTTGCCCGCCTGCTGCTCGACGGCGACCGCGCGCGCGTTCATCCCGACGTCGGTGATACCGGTCGCGCCGCCGAAGATCAGCAGGGCGCCACCCAGCGTCGCGGGCGTCGGGGCGTTGAGTGGAAGGGCCAGCGTCGCGGCCATGGCCGCGGCGCCGACGAGAGCGATCCGCGCGCTGCCCCACCGGTTGATCAGCGGACCGCAGGCCTGCATTCCGATCAAGGCTCCGGCACCGTGCAGGAGCAGCAGGCTCCCCAGCGTGCCCACCGAGACTCCGGTGCGTTCCTGGACCGACGGGATGTGCACCGCCCACGTGGAGATGCACAACCCGAAGACGGCGAAGACCAGAAACACCGCCGCGCGGGACCACTTGAGTGAATTCACGTGCCTCCAGTTACCCACTCGGCGTCGCGTTCTCCCTCGCGCACGTCGTCCATCATCGTCCCAGTCGCGGGCGACTCCGAACGCCCCGACTTCCCAACCAACTGGTTGATCGTGGTATAAACCCCCATGCGCACCGGGATCTTCATGAGTTACTCCAGCGGCTTCAAGGAGGCGGCCAACCAGGTCGTCGAACTCGAGAAGTGCGGCGTCGACCTCGCATTGGTCGCCGAGGCCTACTCGTACGACGCGATCAGCCAACTGGGCTACCTCGCGGCCAAGACCTCCACCATCGAACTGGGCTCCGGCGTCGTGCCGATCTACACCCGCACGCCGACGCTGCTGGCGATGACCGCCGCCGGCGTGGACTACGTCTCCGACGGCCGCTTCCGGCTCGGCATCGGCACCTCAGGCCCACAGGTGGTGGAGGGCTTCCACGGCGTCCCCTTCGACGCACCGCTCGGTCGCACCCGCGAGGTAGTCGAGATCTGCCGCCAGGTCTGGCGCCGCGACAAGGTCGAATTCGACGGCAAGTACTACCAGGTGCCCCTGCCCGCCGACCGTGGCACCGGACTCGGCAAGCCGCTGAAGCTCATCAACCACCCTGTCCGCGAACGCATTCCGATCACCATCGCCGCACTCGGCCCGCAGAACGTCAAGCTCACCGCCGAGATCGCCGAGGGCTGGCAGCCGGTGTTCTACTACCCCGAGAAGGCCGACGACGTCTGGGGTGACGCGCTGCGCGCCGGTGCCGCCAAGCGCGACCCCGCTCTCGGCCCGCTCGACGTCATGGTCTCGGCCAGCCTGGCCATCGGCGACGACGTCGACGAGCGGCTCGCCTTGGCGAAACCCCAACTGGCCCTGTACATCGGCGGCATGGGCGCACGCGGCAAGAACTTCTACCACAACCTGGCCACTCGCTACGGCTTCGGCGCGGCCGCCGACCACATCCAGGACCTCTACCTGGCGGGCAAGAAGGAAGAGGCCATCGCCGCGGTCCCCGACGAGCTGGTGCGCAACATATCCCTGGTCGGCTCAAGGGGTTTCGTCAAGGAACGGTTGGCGGCCTACTCCGAGGCGGGGGTCACCACGATGCTGGTGCACCCACTTTCCGGCGACGACCGCGAGTCCGTAAAGTTCTGCGAGGAGCTCGTCGAGCTGGCGCACTGAGTCATACCAGCAGGATGCCACCCTCGACGGTGAGCACCGTGCCCGTGCTGAACGCCTGCTCCATGCAGTAGACGTAGGCGCGCGCGACGTCTGCCACCTCGCCGACCCGACCGAGCGGAACTCGTTGTGCCTCTTGGTCATACAACGCCTGCCGGTCGTCCTCGGACATGGCGCCCCACAGCGGAGTACGGATCAGTCCCGGCGCGACGGCGTTGACCCGGATGGGGGCGAGCTCCACCGCGAGGGCTGCGGTCAACGCATTCATCGCGCCGCACAGGCTGGACGGAAGGACACCGTAGCCCGGGGACCACGCCGCCGTGCCACTGGTCAGCGTGATCGAGCCACCGGCGCGCAGCCGCGGACCGAACACCCGCGCCACGCTCAGAGCACCGATGAAACGGGTCTGGAAGAACGCGGTGACGACCTCCGGCGTCAGCTCGGCAAGCGCCGCCATCTCGAGCGGCTCGCCGGCGGTGTAGACCAGGTGGTCGACGTCGCCGACCTCGGCGACCAGTCGGTCGAGCGCCTCGGGATCGGTGAGGTCGACGGTGGCGCCGCGGGCATCAACTGGGAGTTCGGCGAGGGCCCGGTCGACGCTGGCGCGGCGACGCGACACGACGATCGGAGTCGCACCGCGGTCGGCCACCGCTTGGGCGACACCGAGACCGATGCCCGAGGTACCGCCGATGACGAGGACGCGGGTGTTCTGCAGGTTCATGACACCACCGTCCGCCCGCAGTCGGCTTTCGTCCAAGACCCTTTCCGTCGGTCGGCGATACCCTCGAGGTATGAGCAGCTCGGATCTCGACATGCGCAAGCTGCGCTACTTCGTGGCCGTCGCCGAGGAGCTGAACTTCGGGCGGGCCGCGAAGCTCCTGCACATCGCCCAGCCGGTACTGTCGCGCCAGATCCGAGCCTTGGAGGGCGAACTCGGCGTCCGACTGCTGATCCGCGATACGCGTGGCGCCACACTCACCGACGCAGGCAGCCAACTGCTGCAGGATGCGCGCTTCCTGCTTGCGGAATCAAAGGCCTTGCAAGAGAGGCTGTCCCGAGCCGCCGTTCCCACGCGAGTCCTGCGGGTGGGGGTGATGCCGGGGCTGTTGGCGACCGCCGCCGTGCGGACCTTCGAATCGACGAACGCCGCCCACCGCGCGGAGGTAGTCCCGATCGGGGCGACCGAACAGCTCGAGTCGGTGCGCACCCGCACTCTCGACGTGGTCTACGCCCGGGAGCCCGTCGACCATCGCGGGCTCGGAACCGCTGCGCTTCTCGAGGAACCGCGGGACGCGCTGCTGCCCGGCGACGACCCCCTGGCCAGTCGCCGGTCGGTGCGACTTGCCGAGCTGGCTTCGCACCGTCCACTGCAGGATCCGGCAGCCGTGCCGGAGTGGTACGCCGTCGCGACACCCGAGCGACGGCGCGCCACTCACCGCATTGCGTCCACCATGGAGGAGAAACTCGAGCGCGTCGCCGCCCACGAGGGCTTCGCCATCGTGCCGCGGTCGGCGACGGCGTTCTACCGGCGGCCGGACGTGTGCGTCGTGCCGATCGAGGACATGCCGCCCGCGCGCGTCACGCTGATCTGGGATGCGGCCGTCGTCGATCCGGTCCGCGACGCGTTCGTCGCTGCCGCGCTGGCCTGCCGCGACCAGACGGTGTGAGCATCCGACACGAGCGAAGATGGTCTGGTGCCCAGCACGTTTCCTCCCGCCCTGCCGAAGGGCTCCTTCTCGACGTCCGACCACCCTCGCATCGCCGTCGGCGACGCAGTGCTGAGACCGTGGATCCTCGACGACGCCGCCGCCCTGGTCGAGGCGTTCGACGACGAAGCGATTCGGCGGTGGCACGTCAGTCGCGCCGACACCGTCGCCGAAGCGCGCGACCTGATCACGCGCTGGCAGGGCGGCTGGGCCGCCGAGTCCGAGTTCAACTGGGCGATCGTCGGGGCCGACGACGCCCTGCTGGGCCGCATCGCGTTGAAGGGCGTCGACCTGTTCGGGGCCAGCGCTGGAGTCGCCTACTGGATGTGCCCGGCGTCGCGCGGGCGCGGGCTGTGCCCGCGGGCCGTCGTCGCACTCTCGGAGTGGGCCTTCGACGCCGGCTTCCACCGCCTCCAGTTGCAGCACTCGACCCTCAACCTCGCCTCCTGCCGGGTGGCCACCAAGGCCGGGTTCCGTGAGGAGGGCACGCGACGCGGTGCGGCGTTGCACGCCGACGGCTGGCACGACATGCACGCCCACGCCCGCCTGAGCGGGGACGACGAACGGGCGAATTCACTACTCCCCGACCTGCGGTAGCTCGTCGGCGGCGATCTCGCAGGGCGTCGGCTTCACGTCCCCGGCGGCGGGCTGTGCCATGGCATCGGGCAGTTCCGGCACGGCGGGCGGCGGCTCAGGCGGCGGGGTCGGCGCGGGTTCCGGAGTCGGGGGCGGCTCGACCGCCATGTCGGCGGCGACCTCCTCGGCCGCCTGCGGCTCCGCGACGTCCTCGCCCTCCTCGGTCTCTTCGTCCTCAGTGCCCTCCTCGCCCTGCTCGGTCTTCTCGTCCTCTTCGGGATCCTCGTCCTCCTCGGGATCCTCGTCGTCCGGTGGCTCGTCCAAGTCCTCGTCGAGGTCGGCGGAATCGGTGAGGTCGCCGCCCGAGCCGACCAGCCCACCGATGAGGTCGGCCAGCTGCTGTCCGAATCCACCGAGGCCGGAGCCCGGTCCCCCGAGGCCAGGGCCCATGGACCCCAACGACGGGGCGCCCGCGCCGAGGTCGCCCGACGAGGGCATCGGCGGCGTCGACGGCGGCGTCAAGGGCGGGGCAGGCTGCGGGGCTGTCGCGGCCTCGGCGCCCGACCACGGTGCGGAGGCAGGAGCGACCGCCGCAGGAGTCGACCCCACCGCCGCCGCGGGCATGGTCTGAACGGGCACGGTCTGAACAGCCACGGATTCGGGCCGGGACGCGGGCGTGGGCCGCGGCCCATCCGTCGCGCCGCGGTCGCCCCGCGGGCCGAGGACGCCTGGCACGCCGAACACGGCGATCGGCGCAGTGATCCGCGCGATCGCCGCGTCATAGGCGGCGTCGACGGCGGAAGCGGCCCTGCGCATCGCCGCCACCCACTCGGTTCCGACCGTCAGGTCGACGAACGGCGTGACCTCGAGGTCGATCAGCTCGCTGGCTGCGGCCACGTCGCCGACCCCGGTCTTCACCGTCGTGGCGGCGGCCGTCCACTCGGCTCGCCGTGGTTGCTGCATGGCGTCGACCGACTCGGTCGCGAGCACCTTGGCGTCGACCGCCTGCCACAGGGCGTCCCGCAGTGCCACCACCGCGTCCGCGGCCGCCCGTACCGCCGCGCTGACGGCGGTCGCCGATTGACAACTGCGCCAGAGGAATTCGTGGGCGGCGATCGCGCCCCGGCCCGACCAGGCTCCGTCGAGCTCGGTCATCAGGTCGGCCTGCATGCGGGCGGCGTCCTCGGCGGCCGACGCGGCAGCGGCCAACGCGCCGTGATCGGAGTCCAACGCGCGCAGGTCGAGGCCGTCGTCACCGGAGTACCACTCGTGCACCTGCGCGCTGTGCGTCGTCAGGTCGGGGTGCTGGTAGCCCAGCCGACGGCAGGCCGCCACGTACTCCTCGACGTCGTCGACCGCGCGTCGGCCCTCGGCGAGGCGGGCCGCGACGTCGAACGGGTTGGCCACCGTCACCCCAGCCGCGCGGCGCCGCGCGCGTCGACGTCGACGTACCGGTCGGCGGAGGCCCGCAACGCGGCGGAGATCTCGCGCATCGCCCTTGCCCACGCGTGTGTCTGGTCGACGACGTCGTCGACCGCACGCCGCACCGCGTCCCCGCGGGCTACGTGGTCGCGGCCGGCGAGGGCTCCGTCGAAGACGAGGCGGCCAAGCCGCCCGCGGGCCAACCCGTCGACGACGTCGGCGATCGCGTCGCATCGGCCTGCGACGCCGAGGACCGCTCCGACGTCGACGTGCGCGGACTCAATTTCTCCCATGCCCGGTTAGGACGCAGCGGGCGACCGTCCGGTTCCACTCCGGATGAGACGGGCCTCAGGCCAGGTCCATGTCGAGCCCCGCGAGATGACCCCGGGCCCGGGCCTGACCGACCGATCCGGCGCCTGCGCCGTCGTGCAGAAGGCGCCACCCGTCGCGGTCGTCCTGACCCTCCGGCAGGTCCAGCCAGTGCCGCAGAACGGCCAGATCACCGGTCGCGATCACCGCGGTGCGCAGGCTGGTGCTCAATTCCGTGCGCAGTCTCGCCACCGCGGGCGACATCGACTGCGGCAACAACGCCCCGGTGTAGACGTCCAGCGCCGCCGCGACCCGCCCGGCACGCAACTCGTCGAACACTTGGGTGACGTCGCTGACGACCGGCTCGAGCAGCCGGTAGGGCCGCGAACCCACCGCGACCGGTTTGATGACGCGCCGCAGCCGCGACATTTCGGCACGGACCGTCACCACGTCGAGGTCCTTGTCGTCCAACATCATCGCGAGATGGTCGGCGCTGAGGCCCTCGGGATGCTGGGTGAGCAGAACCAGGATGTCGGCATGGCGCGGGGTCAGGCTCGACGTTCGGCGGTTGCCCCGCTCGTCGGTGAACTGCCACCGCGGGCGGCCCGCGCCAAGCACCCGAAGGCGGGCGTTGACCTGATCCCCAACGGCGACAACCGGTTTGGTGAGCCGCAGCAACGCCAGGTGATTTTCCACGGCGACGGCAGTGGCACGCACCAGGGCCAACGCCTGGGCGGAGGCCACCTCGACGCCACCGGTCAGGTCGATCGCACCGAGGAGGTCGCCGGTGCCGGGGTCGTGGACGGGCGCCGCGGTGCAACTCCAGCGCTGCGCCACCCGGGAGAAGTGTTCGGAGCTACGGATCTGCAGCTCGCGGTCGAGGGCGAGCGCGGTGCCTGGCGCGTTGGTCCCGACGCGGCGTTCGCTCCAGTCCGCTCCGGGAACGAAGTTCATCGCCTCCGCCTTGCGGAGCGCCTCCGGGTCGCCCTCCACCCACAGCAGCGTGCCGTCGGCGGCGGTGATGGCCACGACGACGCCGGAGTCCCTGGCATCGTCGACGAGCAGCCGCCGAATCACCGGCAGCGCCGAGGCCAGCGGGTGCGTGTCCCGCATCCGCGCCAACCTCAACGTGGCGGCGGACGACTCCGCCCCCTCCCAGTCGGGGTCGACGCCCTTGGCCAGGCTGCGGCGCCAGCTCTCGGCGACGATGGGTCGGATCGAGGTGGAGTCGAGGTAGGTCGAGTCGACCTCGCCGGCGACGAACAGGTCGTGCACGGCACGCAAAGCGGTCGGAGGCGACCACGCCGACGCGTGGGCGTCCAGCGCCTTCGACGACACCACTCGCGACCACGCTCCTTGCACCGGCGAAACTTCACGGTCCCGAGCCTCGAGGTCAGACCGCCCCCGCTCGTGCCCACAGTAGTCCTCCTGCCCGGCCCCGTAGGGGAACTCCCGACATGCGTGCACGCGGCGCTCATATGAGCGCGACCCAGGCTCAACCGCTCCGAACCGGGGGTGGTTTATCATCGGTTTGCGCTTGGCGTACAGGAATCTGGTGAAAGCCCAGAACGGACGCGCCGCTGTGAACACGACTGGTGAAAGCCTGTGTGTGAGTCAGATGTTGGGCCAAGAGCATCCTGAATCGAACGGGGTCGCGAGACGCCCCGAAAGGAACCCGATGACGACGATCCACCCGGGCCTCGCCGCCCGTCCCCCGCGCGTGCCGGTTGCCGCGGCCTTCTGATGGACTTCCCCACCGTGCCGGCACCGGATGCCGACGCCGAGCACGCCGCCCGTTCCCGCCAGGACGTCCTGACCAAACCGCGGGGCGCACTGGGCCGGCTGGAGGACCTCTCGATCTGGGTGTCGGCGTGCCAAGGGGTGTGCCCGCCACGACAGTTCACCCGCGCCCGCATCGTCGTCTTCGCCGGTGACCACGGCGTGGCCAAGTCAGGGGTGTCGGCCTACCCGCCCGAGGTGACCGCGCAGATGGTCGCCAACATCGACGCGGGCGGTGCCGCGATCAACGTCCTTGCCGGCAATGCGGGGGCGACGGTGCGCGTCGTCGACGTCGCAGTCGACTGCGATGAACCGTTGTCCGAACAGATCGGTGCCTACAAGGTCCGACGCGGCAGTGGTGACATCTCCGTCGAGGACGCCATGACCGACGAGGAGACGCTCGCGGCGGTGACAGCGGGTCGTCGCATCGCCGACGAGGAGGTCGACGCCGGCGCGGATCTGCTGATCGCCGGCGACATGGGCATCGGAAACACCACCCCGTCGACGACGCTGATCGCGGCCCTTGCGGGCAAGGAGCCGGTCGCACTGGTCGGCCGCGGCACCGGTGTCGACGACGCCGGCTGGATGCGCAAGACGGCTGCGGTGCGCGACGCGCTGTACCGCACGCGTGGCCATACGGCGGATCCGCTTGCGCTGCTTCGGATTTGCGGCGGCGCCGACCTGGCCGCCATGGCGGGCTTCTGCGCCCAGGCCGCCGTCCGGCAGACCCCCGTCCTGCTCGACGGCGTCGTCGTGACCGCGGCCGCGCTGGTCGCCGAACGGTTGGCTCCCGGCGCCAAGCAGTGGTGGCAGGCGGGCCACCGGTCCACCGAACCCGCCCACGACGTCGCGCTCGCACAGCTGGGCCTCGTACCCGTCGTCGACATGGGCATGAGACTCGGCGAGGGTTCCGGCGCCGCGGTGGCACTGCCCCTGCTGCGCGCGGCCGTCGCCATCCTGTCGTCGATGGCGACGTTCGGCGAGGCCGCGGTGTCCGACCGCGACGACACCGACGAACGGTCGGCGGTGATCGGATGAGCACCGAGCCCGGCAAGCTCTGGGCTGTGGGCATCGGCCCCGGCGACAGCGAACTGGTGACGCTGAAGGCCGCCAGGGTCATCGGCGACGCCGACGTGGTCGCCTTCCACTGCGCGCGCCACGGACGAAGCGTCGCACTGTCGGTCGCGGAACCGTTCCTGCGAGACGGCCAGATTCACGAACGTCTGACCTACCCGGTGACCACCGAGACCACCGACCACCCGGCGGGCTACCGCGGCGCACTCGACGACTTCTACACCAGCGCCAGCGAGGTTCTCGCCGACCATCTGAAAGCGGGCCGCAGCGTCGCCTTGCTCGCCGAGGGCGACCCGCTGTTTTACAGCTCCTACATGCACATGCACAAGCGGCTGGCCCACCGGTTCGACACCGAGATCATTCCCGGTGTCACGTCGGTCAGTGCGTCGGCCATGGCGGTCGGCACTCCCCTCGTCGAGGGCGAGGAGACGTTGACGGTGCTCCCAGGCACGATGCCCGCCGACGAGCTGGTCCGCCGGCTGCGCGACGGTGACGCCGTCGCCATCATGAAACTCGGCCGCACCTTCCCCAAGGTTCTCACCGCACTGGAGACGGCGGGCGTTGCCGACCGGGCCTGGTACGTGGAGCGGGCGTCGACGTCCGCGCAGCGGGTGATGCCGGTTCGCGACGTGGATCCCGTTACGGTGCCGTACTTCTCGATGATCGTGGTTCCCGGCCCGCTGAACAACCCGGTGCCTGAGCCGACCGAACCGACCATGGGCGAGGTGGTCGTCGTCGGCCTCGGCCCCGGTGCGGACAGGTGGACTACCCCCGAGGTACACGGCGAACTGGCAAGGGCCACCGACATCGTCGGCTACAAGACCTACCTGGCGCGGGTCTCACCCCGACCCGGGCAGCGACTACATCCCAGCGACAACCGCGTCGAATCCGAACGTGCCTGCATGGCATTGGATCTGGCCAAGAACGGCGCCCGGGTGGTCGTCGTCAGCTCCGGTGATCCCGGCGTCTTCGCCATGGCCGCCGCCGTCGTCGAAGTCGCGGCCGAACCCGCGTGGAGCGACGTGCCGGTGCGCGTGGTGCCCGGAATGACTGCCGCCAACGCGGTGGCGGCCGCCGTCGGTGCACCGCTGGGCCACGACTACGCGGTGATCTCGCTCTCCGACCGGCTGAAGAGCTGGGACGTCATCGAGCGACGCCTGCACTCGGCGGTCGACGCGGACATGGTGATCGCCATCTACAACCCTGGCTCGGAGAGTCGGAGGTGGCAGGTGAGCGCACTGAAGGACATTCTGGTGCAACGCCTTCCGGCCGACCGTCCGATCGTCCTCGGCCGCGACGTCGGCGGGCCGGAGGAAAGCGTGGTGGTGACGACGGTGGCCGCGTTCGACCCCGCCGTGGTGGACATGCGGACCCTGCTCATCATCGGCTCGTCGACGACGACGGTGGTCGAGCGTGCGGCAGGCCGGGCGGTCTTCACGTCGCGACGATACGACGCGTCCACCCACTGATCACCGGGGGCAGTGCGCTCCGATGAAGTAGACGGTCACGTCACCCCGCGGACGCGCGCGTCTCGGTAGTGTCGCGGTCTCCAAGGTTCTGTTCCGCGAGCTCGATCATGCTGCGCCAAAACCTCTTCCGTTCCAAGCGAGTCTGACCGATGACCACCGAACGCAGTTGGTCGATGAAGGGCGCGAAGTAGCGACTCTCGTCGAGCAGGTCGGCGGTGTCGGAGACGAGTTCGCCTCCGACGGATTCGGTGGGGCTCAACGTCCGCCACATCCGGGCGGTGATCCGCACCCGGCGCCGGTGTTCGACCAGGGCCGAGAGCAGCCACCGGATCGCCCGGCGTTCGTCGTCGCTGATCCACGTCGCGTCCCCGCAGCTGTTCAGGAACGCCTGTTGCGCCTTGGTCGACTCGTTGAGCTCGTGCAGGACGCGTACGGCCTCGGTGCGCATCTGCGCGGCGTGCACCTGGTGGACTTCCTGGTTTATCGTCACGATAGTCGTTCTGTACGAAGGGGAATGCCCACGACGATGCGTGCTGCGTTGTGACCGAGGATGCGGGCGATCACCGGTTCTGCCGGGCCGTCGGAGGCCAGTTCCGACAGCGGTGCCGGAAGCTTGTCCTGCTGCACCGACACCCGCCCGTGTGCGTCGATGCCCACCCCGACGCTCAACGATGAGCGACCCGCCGCCGTCTGCGCGAGCTCCATGGCGTCGGCCGGCGTGCGGGGCCGCTCCACGATCGACGGCACGCCCTCTTCCTCTATCCCGGCCAGCACCTCGTCCTCCACCCGACCACCCGTGCAACTGAGCACCAGGATGGCAGGCTTCTCCGCCTGGCCGCCCTCAAGCACGGGCACCCACCTGTGGTTCCGCCGGCGCATGGGACGCCACGTAGGACGCGACGAGACCGGAGGCCACCGCGTTGCGCGGGCCCTCGGTGCCGCGCACATTGCCCGTCCCGCAGACGATTCCGAAGGGAGCCACGGCGTCGGCGATCAGCTCGGGGATCTCGAAGTCCAGCGCGCAGCCGCCGAGCAGCACGACGAAGCCGATCTGACGCAGATCGCCACCAGGGGCGATGCTGCGAAGCGCCCTCAATGCGTTGACCACGAACACCCGCTCCTTGGCGGTCCTGCGCACGGCGCGAATCCGGTCGAGGGAGTGTCTGGTGGGAATGGGGTTCATCCCGGTCTCCCCCAGGGCCACGACGCGTGCGAACGCGGTTGGCGGAAGGGGCTTCTCGAAGAACTGAACGGTGCCGTTCTCCAATCGGATGTGGAAGAAGCTCTCGGCCTTGCCGAGCGGGCAGCGCTTGATCTCCTCGGCCAACTCCAGGTTGTCCAAGCCCAGTTCGGCGTCGATGAGCTTGGTGACCAGATCGCCTGCACCGGCCAGATGGGTGGCGTCGGTGTGGTCGTTGGTCTCGATCACCGCAGCATCGGTCGACCCGCCGCCGAGATCGAGCACCACCAGGGGCTTGTCGGTGCCCGGGGTCGTGAGAGCCCCGAGGACCGCCATCTCCGCTTCGACGCCGCCGACGGCGACGTCGACCTTGGTCGCGCCCGCCGCACGCAGATGACTGGTGACCGCCTCGGCGACGGCCTTCATGCCGCTCTCCTTGGTGCGGACCATGGCCGCAAGCGCGACGGCGTTCTCCAGCGCCACCTCGCCCGCCATCCCACCTCGAACCTCCTGCGGCACAGCGGTATCGATGGCGAGTAGATCCCCGATTCGGACATCGGCGAGGGCGTGGTTGGACAAGTCGGCCATGCTCTGGCGGACGTTGGCGATCATGCCGCCGGTGTTGGTGCCCGCCTCGCCCATGACGTCGACCAGCGGGCTCACCCGCTGCACCTCCGCCATGATGTCGGCGGCGCCCCTGGACACGTCGACCTTCGCCTTCTTGGTCTCCCCCTGCAATTCGAGCGACCCTGCAGGAATGGTCCGGTCCTCGACATCACCCGATGGTGTCCGCACGACGACCGCGGACCGGTTACCCGTCAGCGCGCGGGCGACCGGCGAGACCACCTTCGTCTGGTCGGGGTCCAGTCCGAAGATGGTCGCCAGGCCATAGGCATTCGACAACGTGCGGATCGACTGACCCGGTCCGGCGACCTCGACGGCCGCCACCATGCCCACCGGAACCAGGTCGATCCGCGACACCTCGTCGATGATCGGAATCTTGACGTTCAGCCGGTTCGCGACCAGCACCGCATCGTCGTTGCAGAGGATCGCCCCGGTGACGTCGACGCCGCTCTCGACGGCGGCGTTGATCGCCTTGGCGGTGACGTCGAAGTCGGTGCCCCGTGGCACCAAGACGATGATCGGTGTCTCCGTGTCGCTTTCGGCGAGCGACTCGAAGTCGACGATGGTGCCGACTCCGAGCCCTCGACCGCCTGGCGTACGCGGATCGTGTCCGATCATCGTCGACTCGGTGATGATGGTCTCCGTGATGGTCTCCATCGCGAGTCCGCTGATCACCGGCGTGGCCTCGTTGAGCAGGATCAGATCGAGATCGGCCAGCGCCATGCCGGCACCCTCCAGCGCCCGCATCACCGATTTCGCCACGCCCTCGACGTTCTTGACGGTGCCCTTGATTCCCGTCGTGCGGGTCAATGCCGCACCGACGTACTCGACCGACCCGTCGGGGTCGATCGTGGCCAGACTCGCCTCCGTCGTGGAGTTGCCGATGTCGACCCCGACGACCGTCCGAAACACCCGTGCCAACTTCCTACTTCTCTCGGTCAGACCGCCGCGTCGGAGAACACGGGCGTCACCTCGACGGTCTTTGCACCCTTGCGCACCAGCTCGGTCTCCTTCAGATGCAGGAGAGCCGCCTTGGCCTGCCACCTGGGCCGAGCCATCTGGTCGTTGAGGGTCGGAACCGGCGCCGGTGATTCACCTTTCGCGTACTGCGCGGCATTCGAACCGATGCTCCGGTACGTCTCCAACGTCAGCAGCGGACACTGCGGGAACAGCTCCAGGCTGGACAGTCGCGGAAGGTCACGCTGATGGATCATCGACGTGCCACGGGCAAGGATGCCGATGCCGATTCCCGATCCCGACAGCTTCGCCGCGGTGTGCGACATCAGCGCCAGGTCGGCGCTGTGCTGGACCCGGATGATCCGTGCGCTGACCTCCTGCTCCTCGATGCCTGCGAGCAGCTGGCGGATGACCTCGGCATGCGGGATGTCGACGATGGTCTGGCTGAAGAGGCTGCCGAACGCCGGCGAGATCGCAATCACCACCTCGTCGGGTCGCTTACCCCGCTCCGCCGTCCCGACCTCGCTAAACGAGAGCGTCCGCTGGGCACCTTCGGTCTTGGTCGACACGGTCACTCCACCTCTGTTTCTGGGTTCGATGCGCTCGTCACGTGGCGCAGCTTCTTCATTTCTTCCCAGCGCGCGCCCGACGGCCGGTAGCCGGTGCCAGGACCCGCGTAATCGTTCGCGTCGTTGACGGCCGACAGCGGGACGAGAGACGGCGTCATGATCGCGGAGGTCTGCAGCAGATCACCCGAAACGCGCTGGCGCAGAACGGCAAGCACGTTCTCCGCCATATCAGTGAACCCGGTCGCCTCCAGGGCCTTCACCAGATCCAGACCCGTCACGTTTCGGTCCATCACCTGCTGGGCGCCCTTGAGGTCCTCCAGCACGTCACGCGGCAGAAGATCCTTACTGCCGTTGGCGTACACCGCGGCATCGATCTCGGCGTCGGTGATCGGCGGCAGATCCAGGTATCCGAAGACGGCCTGCAGGGCCTTGGCTGCACGGGTGCGCGCTGCCAGGATGTCGGACTCCTTCACGTGTCGGAGTCCACCGTCGATCTGAAAGTCGCGCTGGATGGTGTTGAAGTCGTCGAAGTCATCACTGTCGAGGTTCGAGCCCGCAAACATGTTGTCGTAGTTGGGCACCGCAGAGTAGCCGGAACAGACGAAGTCGGTTCCCGGCATCATCTGCGGCATCAACCGCGCAGTCCGTCGCATCGGCGAGTGGGAGAACGACTGGTCGTTGCCCGAGGCGCACTCGAGGTCCACCGCGGAGGCGATCAGGTTTTCCGCGGCCACCGCGCGTAGCCCGCCGGGCACCGCACCTGGAACGCCGATGCACGAGATGGAGCCGTTCTGCAGACCCTGCACGCCGGCACCCTTGGCAATCAGGATGCAGCGAATCTCCAGGTACAGCATGGACTTTCCCTGCGCGTTGCCCATCTGCACCTCGGACCCGGTGCCAGAGGTGAAGCGCATCTTGATACCGCGCGACGCGTAGGCGGCTGCCAGGAATGCCTTCGACCACGGCGTGTCGTCACCGTCGACGAAGACCGGCTCGGTGCCGTACACCGAGATGGTCTCGGCGTAGCCCGTGATACCGCGCATGCCGAGATCGAGCTCGGTCGCCTCTTCGAGCGCGCACTGGGTCAGTGGGCCGCCGACGTTCACCTGGCTGCCGATCTGCTGCGCCAACGCCACCAACGGCGCATACCGCACGACGCCCAAAGTGGTTTCCACCTCGGAGAATCCGCGAAGTGCCGCCTCGGCGGCCTCGCAGGCCACCTGCAGCGGATTGTCCCTGGCGCTGGTGCAGTGCGCCTGGTTCGCCGGAGTACGCCTGGCGCGCATCTTCTGGATGCCCATCATGATCTCGACGATGTTGAGTGTCTTGGCGACGGCCAGCAGTTTGGCCGGCGTCAGACCGTTGGTCACCGCGATGACGTCCTTGCGGGTCACGCTCGGATCGATCAGCATCCGGGCGATCTCGACCGCAGGCAAGGCCATCGACTCTTCGGTCGTCGCAGCGTCGATGGCCTTGTCGGCGATGAACTGATCGATGAAGTCGAAGTCCGCGCGCTGCACGCCGTCCATCTCGACGATCAGTCCGTTCTCCACCCGGACACTCGGTTCGGGATCGAAGGCGCTGTCCATCGCAACCATGCCCACCTCGGGCCATTCCTCGACGAAACCGTCCAGGTTGACCGGGCGGTCCTCGAGAAGCTGCGTCCGCAGGGAGTGCCGAACGTCGTTCTTCGCAGCGCCCGTGTTCTGAATTGCCTCTGCTGTCATGGCTTTTCTCCTATTCGCTTTCCGCGAGCACGTCGCGTCGCTCGTAAACCTCGGCGGCCTCGCGCACCAATTCGGCGAGTAGACCTGCGTTGTATTGCGATTCCAATTCCTCGGCAATCGCTTCGAGTTCGGCCTTGGACGACGCATTCGGGCGTAAGGAGTTGTAGATCTGCAACACCCGCTCATCGGAGATGGCGGTCATTTCCGCGGCGCGACGCAGGTTGGCGCCGAGTTGCTTTCGGCCGTCCTTCTCCGAGACCTGCGCCTGCAGGCGGAGCGTATCGGGAGTGATTCGTAGATCAGCGGCCTGAACCTCGCCGGAAACGACGGCTTCGAGAGTGATGTCGTCGATCGACTTGCCGGTGGGCGTGAAGAGCAGATCCTTCCGGTTCACACTCAGCGGATAGTCCACCGCGGGATCGAGGGTCGGTTGCGTCATGCACTGCTCCAAGAGGTGAGGGGTGGCTCGCGGCCACCCAACGTCCACGTACGTGACCTGGTCGGCCCCGTGCGACCCATTGTGGCTGACATCACGTTGCATCAACGTTGCAGTGACGAGGTCGGGCGTCTGGCCTGGTGAAGGTCGTTTTCCGCAGCTACCGTGAAGGCACCATGACCGTCTCTCCAGATTCGTCGGACGGACTCGCCCCACTGTCGGCCACCGCGACACTGGGTGGCTACTTCGCCATCGCCGCACAGGGCGCGGCCGAGGGTTCCCACCTCGCCGCGCTGCTGAACGCCGCGACGCTGACCACGTTCGTCGATCGCACCCGGTCGGCCATCGCAACGTCGATGGCATGCGAACCGAGCCGCATCCCCCGCCGGTTGGCGGCGTCGTCGTTCCAATTGAACGTGGTGTCACGACTCGTCTCCCCCGTGCTCGGATCGGCCGTAATGGGTGGTGCCGTTCCTCTGTTCACCCCGGAGTCGGTGAGATGGATTGAGACGGATGGACACTCGCCGCACTTCGAGACCGCCAACGTCGAATGCGCGTCGGCACCGACTCCGGTTCGAGCGGCCGAGTTGATCTCCGACTCCCTGCTCACCACCATCGTTGGCCCCTTGAACGAGACCCTCAAGACGACGGCGTCGCTGTCGGATCGCGTCAGCTGGGGCAACACGATCTCAGCGGCCAACGGCGCGGTCACGGTGATGGCGATGTCCCGACCCGACCTGGAGCAGTCGGGCCGGGCCCTGGTGCGGGCACTGCTCGACATCGGCCCCCTGCAAGACACCGGCGACTTCGATGGAGGCCGGTTCGTCCGGCACAGCTGCTGCCTCTTCTATCAAGCGCCGTCAGGGGGTCTCTGCGGGGACTGCGTGCTCACGGTATCCGACGGGTCACAACAGACCCAGGTGCACTGAGTTCGTCTCTTTGCAACGTCACTGCAACGCACGTCGCGTTAACATTCGCCCGCCGATCGGCAGGACGGAGTCACACATGGGTTGGTCACAGCCGCACTACTCGCCGATTCACCCGGCACGACGCAGATCCGAGGGTGGCGCGCCGCACGGAATCGCCGATGTACGTGCAGGTCTCGTCGAGAGCCCGAGGCTTCGCACCGCGTTCGTGATGAACGACGAGCTGCTGTTGCACGGGCTGGTGCACGTGATGGGACAGGCCGATGGCGTTCAGATCGTCGGCGACGTCCGGCACGGCGACGGTCTAATCGAGCGACTCCAGCTGATGCGTCCGGAACTGCTGGTGGTCGACGTCGACCGTGACCTACCGCTGTCGACTCTTCTCACAGGACTCGATCCGGTCCCCAAGGTGATCGTCGTGATCGACCGCGAGGAATCCCCCGCGCGCGCGCTCGACCTGATCCGGGCCGGTGCCGACGCGCTGGTGGACCGTCGATCTCCGTCCACGGAGCTTCTCAATACCGTGGCGAGGGTCCTTGACGGTCAGAGCGCACTCGACGCCTACAGCGTCAATACCCTTATCGCAGAACTACGTTCCCAGAACACCGAGCACGAACTTGACTATGCGCTCATCCTCACGCGCCGGGAGAAGGAGGTGCTGGCCCTGCTGACCGACGGTTTGGACAACCGGGCGATCGCCGCCGACTTGTTCATCTCCGAGGCGACGGTCAAGTTCCACCTTCACAACATCATGGACAAGTTCGGCGTCCACAAGCGTGCGGCGTTGGTGTCGGCCGCGCTACGAGGACAAAGCCGACAGACGCGAGGGGGTGCCGGTGGCTTCCGCTCCGCGACGAGCACCCGCTAACGGCGACGCATCCGCGGACACCCTGCCGGTCCAGCTGCCCGTACGTGGTCGACAGGTCACCGTCGTCGGATCCGCGGGCCGGGCCATCACCACCACTGGGTGTCTGATGAACGCCGGCGCGGTGGTGACCGTGGTGTCCCCCGCACCGACGGCGTATTTGTCCGACCTCGCCGACCGTGGGCTGATCGCCATCCACGTGCGGGACTTCGTTCCTGAGGACATCGCCTCTGCCGCAGTGGTATTCGCATGCACCGGTGATCAGGACGTCGACGCCCGCATTGCCGCCAGCGCGCTCGATCGCGGCGTGTTCTGCATCGTCGACGAGCCACTGAGGTCGCAGGCCACGAACGGTCACACCCGGGTCGGCCGGGTCACCCTGGTCGGCGGGGGGCCCGGCGATCCGGGCCTGCTCACCATCGCGGGCCGTGACGCGATCGCGCGCGCGGACGTCATCGTCGCCGACCGGCTCGCCCCGGTGTCGGTTCTCGCCGAGCTCGCACCGCGGGCCCTGGTGATCGATGCGGCCAAGATTCCCGGCGGCAGGCGGATGGAGCAGAGCGAGATCAACTCCCACCTCATCAGCCATGCGCTGGCAGGCCGGGACGTCGTAAGACTCAAGGGCGGAGACGGATTCGTCTTCGGCCGCGGCGGCGAGGAGGTCGACGAGTGCGTACGTGCGGGCATCACGGTCGACGTGATTCCCGGTGTGAGCTCTGCCATTGCGGCGCCCGCCTCGGCAATGATCCCTGCCACCCACCGCGGTCTGACCCAAGGCTTCACGGTGATCTCCGGACACGTGCCCCCCGAACATCCCGAGTCGGCGGTGAACTACGCGGCGCTCGCGCGCGCGAACACCACGATCATCCTGATGATGGCGGTCGCGAACCTCGACGCCATCGCCCGCGCGCTGATGGACGGCGGGATGAGTGCCGACACTCCGGCCGCCGTGGTCGCCGACGGCAGCCTGGCGAGCCAACGAGAAGTTCGGGGCACTCTCGGTTCGATCGGCGAGATCGCCCGCGCCGCCCACATCGGTGCACCCGCGACGACCGTGATCGGCGCCGTGGCCGGATTCGTCCCAGGCCGGGCCGCCCCACAGAGGACCGTGGAACTCAACGTTCGATGATCGAACTGGTTGGCGCACCGCGAAACCACCTGTTGTGGGTGGTCCGCCACGGCGAGTCCACCTGGAACGCCATCGGTCGCATGCAGCGTGAGATCGCCCATCCACCCCTGACGGCCCGAGGTACCACCCAGGCCTACGCGGCTGGATATGCGTTGCGGGACAGAAAGATCGACCGCGTCGTCAGCTCGGATGCCGTTCGCGCCAAGCAGACTGCCCAGGCCATGGCGACGGTGCTCGGCGTCCGAACGTCGGTCGACGGCCGCCTGCGCGAGCGCGGTTGGCGGCGCACCGGCACCCTCACCGACGTCGACTCGCACCGCCCGTCGCAATTGGAGGATCCGACCGAACGCGTCCGGACGGTACTGCTCGATCTCGCGGCGATGCAGGGGTGCACGGCGGTGGTGACGCACGGCGACATCGTCTGCGCGATCCTCGACATGCTGCGCGCCCGCGACGCCACCACCCACCAATGGCGCACGGGGACCGATGTTCCGAACGGATCGGTGACGGGCATCAACCTGCGCAGGGTGGGCCTTTTCGTCAACCTGCCCTAACTACTCAGGCTCGACCTCCACGGTCGCCGCCGGGACGCCAAAGAACGTCACCGTCGGGGTTTTCGAATCGGGCCAGGATGAACAGCAGATCCGACAGCCGGTTGAGGTAGCGCAGGGCGCAGTCGTTGACCTGGGCCGCCTCGGCGAGCAACCACGCGCTGCGTTCGGCCCGGCGCGCCACCGTGCGGGCGTGGTGCAGATGGGCGGCGGCCACCGTGCCACCGGGCAGGATGAAGCTGCTTAGCTTCGTCAGGCCCTCGTTGAAGTCGTCGCACCACGATTCCAATTGCGTCACTTGACTTTCGGTGACCCGCAGCGGCTCGTACTCGGGTGCGTCGACGATCGGCGTGCACAGATCGGCGCCGACGTCGAACAGATCGTTCTGAATGACCCCGAGGACTTCTGCGGTCCGCCCGCCGATCCCACCGGAGGCGATCGCCATCCCGATCACGGCATTGGTCTCGTCGCAGTCCGCGTAGGCGCCGACGCGGACGTCGGACTTGGGAACCCGGGACATGTCGCCGAGTGCCGTCGTCCCGGCGTCACCCGTTCGGGTGTAGATCCGCGTCAGATGAACGGCCACGTCTCACCCTTCTGGTCTCCACGCCACGCGTCACCCGCCGCCTTCATGCCGACGGTGCCCAGCCACCGTGCGCCGGCGCGCAATCCGAGGGCGACGGGGAACACCAGGCCCACCATGTGGAAGCTCACGATGCCACCACGGGCAGGATCGCCGCCAGACCAGCCGCGAGGCCGGCTCCGATGAGGGGCGCCACGATCGGCACCCAGGAATAGCCCCACCCTGGATCGGCCTTGCCAGGGATGGGCAGCACGGCGTAGGCGAGTCGCGGCCCGAGGTCGCGGGCCGGGTTCACCGCGTAACCCGTCGGCCCGCCGAGCGCGAAGCCGATGGTGATGATGACGAACGTGACGCCGGCAAAGCTCAGCGACTGATTCGACAATGGGTTGAGCAGAACGAAGATGACCAGGACGAACGTCGCGATGATCTCGGTCACCATGTTCCACGGCTTGTTGGGGATCGACGGTGTGGTGCAGAAGATGCCGCGCGTCCCTGAGTTGTCGTCGTTGTTGTCGAATTGCAGTTTGAAGGCCGCCCAAGCCAGGGATGCCCCCACGAAGCCGCCTAGCAATTGCGCCGCCCAGTAGACGGGCACGCTCGACCACGGAACTCCGCCGGACAGCGCCACCGCAAAGGTCACGGCGGGGTTGATGTGACCACCCGACGGCGCTGCGATGCTGGCGCCTGCGAAGACTCCGAAGCCCCAACCGAGGACGATGATCAGCCAGTCACCCCCGCCTCCGTGGGAGTAGGAGTTCTTCAGCACCACCGCGGCCACCGAGCCGCTGCCCAGCAGACAGAGCACTGTGGTACCCAAGAACTCCCAGATGAAGATGTCGATGTTCGACACTGACCACAACCTCTCTGACGGGTCGTCGTTGACGCCTGGCGGCGTGAATCGGCCGCAATCCGTCGACCTTGCAAGGGGAATGCTCACGCGCGCGGGTCGCGCGCGGGGACTTATGGGCTGGTCCCGCCCAATTACTGATCCAGAGGTGAGCTTTTTGGCTAGGCTCCTGGCAGCTGGGCACGGAACGTCGGAGAAACGTCGCCGAGGCCCGAGGCGGCGCACTATCATCGGCCGCACCGCCCCAGGTCGTCTGGGCATGGTCAAATCTGTTGCTGGGAAACCCATTCGAAAGGCCCGTTCATGACAGCCATCACCTTGTCCGCCGCCGCCAAGGTCGTCGAAGCAGCGACCGCGAAGGCGACCGAGATCGGTCAGCCCATGAACATTGCCGTCGTCGACGACGGCGGTCACCTGGTGGCCTTCGCCCGCATGGACGGAGCGATCAAGGCAAGCATCGACATCTCCACCAAGAAGGCCCGCACGTCGATTCTGATGAATGCGCCCACCGCCGCGCTGATGCCACTGGTGCAGCCCGGTGCCGAGCTCTACGGTCTCGAGCAATTGTCGGGCGGTCTCGTCATCTTCGGCGGCGGAATCCCGCTGACCGACGGCGACGTCGTCATCGGAGCCATCGGCGTCAGCGCGGGCAGCGTCGAACAGGACGTCTCCGTCGCCGAGGCCGGCGTCGCCGCCCTGGGCTCGTAACCCTTAGAGCACCGGGACCATCCGCCGCACGAGGTGCGCCGAAATCGCGGCCACCTCTGCGGCGAACACCGCGAAGTCCAGCGCCGAGTCGTGCCCCGCGAGATCGGACAGTGCGCGGATGACCACCCAGGGAATGCCGACGGTCTCGCACACCTGGGCGACGGCGCCCCCCTCCATTTCGACTGCCCGACCGTCCAATTCGCGGTGCAGCCGCTGCCGGGTGGTCTCGCAGTGCACGTACTGGTCTCCGGTGAGAATGGTGCCGTAGACGATGCGTGGTGGGCGGTCCCGCCCGCCCGCGGAGGTCGACAGCGGGGGCAGCGCGACGCCAGCCAGGGTGTCCTGCACCTTCGCCAACAGCTCGGCGTCCATCGAATAGCCAAAGTCATCGGTTGGGTTGATGAATGAGACGTGCCCCGCCTGATACCTCAGCAGCGCGTCGTTCTCGATCCTGCCGACGTCGTGCTGAACGATTCGGTCGGCGACCACCACGTCACCGATGTCAAGCGCCGGGTCGAGTCCGCCTGCTACGCCGGAGAATACGATCACCCGGCAACCGAACGTCTCGGCCAACAGCGTCGTGACGACCGCCGCGTTGACCTTGCCCATGCCGGTGCCGGCCAACACGACGCGACGACCGTCGAGGAATCCCTCGTCGAAGCGGATGCGTGCCAGCTCCCTCGTGCTGATGATATTCATAAGCGCGCGAAGATGTTTCAGCTCGTCGGGGATGGCGCACAGGAGCCCGATGGTCATGACACCGACTCTAGGACGTCAGGACACGTCGACCCAGTCGAGGGTGCGCTGCACGGCCTTCTGCCACCCCTCGTACCCGGTCGCACGCTGATCGTCGCTCCAGGACGGCGTCCAGCGCTTGTCCTCCTGCCAGTTCGCCCGCAGGTCGTCCGGGTTGTCCCAGAACCCGACGGCCAACCCGGCCGCGTAGGCGGCGCCCAGCGCGGTGGTCTCCGCGACGACGGGCTTGACCACGTCGACGCCGAGCACGTCGGACTGAATCTGCATGCACAGATCGTTGGCGGTGATGCCGCCGTCGACCTTCAAGACCTCAAGGTGCACACCGGAATCGGCTTCCATCGCGTCGACGACGTCGCGGCTCTGGTAGCAAATCGCCTCCAACGTCGCCCGCGCCACGTGCGCGTTGGTGTTGAACCGCGACAGCCCGACGATGGCGCCACGGGCATCCGAGCGCCAGTACGGCGCGAACAGCCCGGAGAACGCGGGCACGAAGTACACCCCGCCGTTGTCGTCGACCTGCCGTGCCAGCGACTCACTCTGAGCGGCACCGCTGATGATCCCGAGCTGGTCGCGCAGCCACTGCACGGCCGACCCGGTCACGGCTATCGAACCCTCAAGGGCGTAAACGGGTTTCGCGTCACCGAACTGATAACAGACGGTCGTCAGAAGCCCGTTCTCCGAGCGCACGATCTTCTCGCCGGTGTTGAGGAGCAGGAAGTTGCCGGTGCCGTAGGTGTTCTTGGCCTCCCCGGGCGCCAGGCACACCTGGCCGACCATCGCAGCCTGCTGGTCACCGAGGATGCCCGTCACCGGCACCTCGCCGCCGAGAGGACCGGTGTCCAGGGTCATCCCGTACGGCTCCGGGGACGACGACGGCACGATCTTCGGCAGCATCTGCCGCGGAATGTTGAAGAACGACAGCAGCTCGTCGTCCCAGTCGAGGGTCTCCAGATCCATCAGCATGGTCCGGCTGGCGTTGGTCACGTCGGTGACGTGCACGCCGCCGCGCGGACCGCCGGTCAGGTTCCACACCACCCAGCTGTCGCTGGTGCCGAAGATGGCGTCGCCGCGCTCGGCGGCCTCACGGACGCCGTCGACGTTCTCGAGGATCCACTGCACCTTGCCCGCGGAGAAGTAGGTGGCGGGCGGCAGACCGGCCTTGCGCCTGATCACGTCGCCACGCCCGTCACGGTCCAGCGCGGTGGCGATGCGGTCGGTGCGGGTGTCCTGCCAGACGATCGCGTTGTAGTACGGCCTGCCGGTCTTGCGGTCCCAGACCAGCGCCGTCTCACGCTGATTGGTGACGCCTAGGGCGGCCAGATCGGTGGTCTGCAGCTTGGTCTTGTTGAGCACCGAGGACAGGACCGACGCGGTCCGCTCCCATATCTCGACGGGATTGTGCTCGACCCAGCCGGCCTGCGGCAAGATCTGGTCGTGTTCGAGCTGATGCCTGCCCACCTCGGCACCGTCGTGATCGAAGATCATGGCCCGGGTACTCGTGGTGCCCTGGTCGATCGCAGCGACGAACTTGGTCAACGGTGCTCCTTTGCTTGCCGGCTGCCGCTTCGCGGCACCGACGCCCGTGTGTCTGTCGTCACACACGCTAGGCGGTCCGGGGTTGCAGCATGGTTGCAACACGCGAACCGGCCAGAGCTCAGCGCTGTTCGCTCACCGAATCCGCCACCCGCGAGGCCAACAGGCGTGCGGTGTCCTCGTCGGCGGCCTCCACCATGACCCGGACAACCTGCTCAGTTCCGGAGGGGCGCAACAGAATTCGCCCAGTGTCGCCAAGTTCGGCCTCCGCCTCGGCGACCGCGGACTGCACCGACGGCGCCTCCGCCACAGTGGCCTTGTCGGCCACCTGGACGTTGATCAGGACCTGCGGCAGCGTGTGCATCGGCGCCGACAACTCGGCCAACGTCGAGCGGGTCTGCGCCATCCGCGCCATCAGGCGCAACCCGGTGGCGACGCCGTCGCCGGTGGTGCCGAGCGACGGCATCACGATGTGGCCGGACTGCTCGCCGCCAAGGGAGTAACCGCCGGCCCGCAACTCCTCGAGCACGTAGCGGTCTCCGACGGCGGTGGTGCGCACCTCGATTCCCTCCGCGCGCATCGCGATGTGCAGCCCGAGGTTGCTCATCACCGTGGCGACCAGGGTGTTCGACGTCAGCTCGCCGGCATCGCGCATGGCCATCGCGAGGATGACCATGATGGCGTCCCCGTCGACGACCTCACCCGCCGCGTCGACGGCGAGGCACCGGTCGGCGTCCCCGTCGTGAGCCAGGCCCAGGTCGGCGCCGTTGGCGAGCACCGCTCGCTGCAGCACGTCCATGTGCGTCGACCCGCAGCCGTCGTTGATGTTGAGCCCGTCGGGTTCCGCGTTGATCGCGACCACGGTGGCGCCTGCGGCGCGGTAGGCAAGCGGGGCAGCCGCGGAGGCGGCGCCGTGCGCGCAGTCGACGACGACGGTCATGCCGTCGAGCGGGGCGGGGGCAGCGGTGGCGACGTGCCGGAGATAGAGGTCGAGCGCGTCGTCGGCGTCGCGCACGCGACCGATCGCGGCGCCAACCGGACGATGGCCTGGTCCGGCGGCGAGGAGTTCTTCGATGCGGTCCTCGGCGTCGTCGTCGAGCTTGTGACCGCCGGGACCGAAGATCTTGATGCCGTTGTCGGGCATCGGGTTGTGCGACGCCGAAATCATCACGCCGAACTCGGCACCGTAGACACCCGTCAGATGGGCGACGGCGGGGGTCGGCAGCACGCCGACGCGCAACACGTCGACGCCTTCGCTGGTGATCCCGGCGATGACGGCGGCTTCGAGCATCTCACCGCTGGCCCGCGGATCGCGGCCGACGACGGCGATCCGGCGCTGGCCGCCGGAGCTGCCAAGTCGTCGAGCGGCTGCCGACCCGAGGGCCAGCGCCAACTCTGCGGTCAGATCAGTATTCGCGACGCCGCGGACTCCGTCGGTGCCAAACAGGCGACCCATGCAACTCCTAGATAAACCGCGAGCGTGCGCGCCTTTGGAGAACAGACGCGCACGCTCGCGGACAAACCGTGCTGGGGATCAGCGCTTCGAGTACTGAGGCGCCTTACGGGCCTTCTTGAGGCCGTACTTCTTACGCTCGATCGCACGCGGGTCACGCGTGAGGAAGCCGGCCTTCTTCAGCGGCGGCCGGTCTTCGGGCTGGACGATGATGAGCGCACGGGCGATGGCCAGACGCAGGGCGCCGGCCTGTCCGGACGGTCCGCCACCGTCGAGGTGGGCGAAGATGTCGACGGTGTCGAGCCGGTCGACGAGTACCAGCGGCGCCTTGATGAGCTGCTGGTGCACCTTGTTCGGGAAGTACTCCTCGAGGCTGCGGCCGTCGAGCATGAACTTGCCGGTGCCGGGGGTCAGGCGAACCCGCACAACGGCTTCCTTGCGGCGGCCGACGGTCTGAACCGGGCGGTCGAGCAGGAGCGGCTCGCGAACGGGGGCCTCGTCGGCCGCCTCGGTCTCGACGGCGTCGTCGGCGGCTTCGGTCGCTTCTGCGGCCTCAGGCGCTTCTGCCACCTCTTCGACCTCGGTCGATTCGGTCACGTCTGTCGTTTCGGTCACTGGGCCACCTGCTTGATCTCGAACGGAACCGGCTGCTGCGCGACGTGCGGATGCTCAGCACCCGCGTACACCTTGAGCTTCTTCTGGACCTGACGGCTCAGCTTGTTGTGGGGAAGCATTCCGACGATCGCGTTCTCCACGACCCGCTCCGGATTCTTCGCCATCATTTCGCCGATGGTGCGCCTGCGCAGGCCGCCGGGGTAACCCGAGTGGCGGTAGGCGAACTTGTTGTTGAGCTTGTCGCCACTGATGGCGACCTTGTCTGCATTGATGACGATGACGAAGTCGCCACCGTCGACATTCGGCGTGAACGTCGGCTTGTGCTTGCCGCGCAGCAGTGTTGCCACTGCGACGGCGAGCCGGCCGAGGACCACGTCGGTGGCGTCGATGACATGCCACGTGCGTGTGGTGTCACCCGCCTTCGGCGTGTACGTAGGCACAGCGCTACCTTCTCTTCTCTCGGGTTTCCCGGGGTTCCGGGTGTCGGTCGAGCGATGCGGCTGGAGTGCTCGGCGACCGACGTAGACCCGAGAACCCGCAGAGTCGTGAAGACTCACCGCGCGCCAACGGAGCAGCCTACCGGGCGTCGTCGTCGCAGGTCAAAACGCCCGTTCCGGCCCATCCCCCGCATCGGGTGTGCGGCCAGATCGCGATCCGGCCGCCCGGGCCGATCTCACCGCACACTCGGCGGCGTGAGAACGGGGTCCGGACGCGACTGTGCGGTCCCTCCCGGGCTGCTCGCCCCCCAAATAACACAGTCATGCGAGATATGCCCTGGTCAGCTCATCCCGGGAAGTAGTTGCGCCAACGCCGCCGACGGCAAAGCAGACATGACACTGACCGCGAAGGGCCACACAAAGCCGTCCATCGTTGGCTTCCACTTGCTCTTGTTGCCGCTGTTGGCCGCCGTCCGCAAAACCGTGGCTGCAAGATTCTCTAACGCCTTTTGCAGTTCGAACGCGCCAACCGTCTCGTACTCATCGAGGCATCTCAACAGATGGCTGACCACTTCACGGAGGTGTATCCGCAGATCAGCTGGGATCGACTGATCTTCCTCGACCGTCGACTGCACCAGTTTTACGTATCCCCTCAGCTCAGCCTCACCTGTTGGCTTCAACTCAGGCACGTAACTACGCAGGAATTCGGCAAGATTTTCGAGATGTTCGAGCGCTGCCATGTCGACTTGAGCAGAGCCCGCAGCATTCCAGCCCTGGGGGTAGGCGAAAACATCTGCTGCCCATGACGAAAAATGTCTCTGGTAGACAGCCACATTCCGGGTTTCGCTCAGTTCGGTTAACAATTGGTCTATTGCGTCCAGATGCCGAACTGCCAGACGTTGCGTAGCCCATTTGTCGGCGTCGGGATTGCGAGTCTGATAGGCGGTCCTGTTCGGCTGGTTCCACGGTCGGAGTTGCGCGAGCAGCAGTTCTGCGGGATTCGCCACGGTCAAAGGATAGCTATCGACCCCGACGTGTCGTTGATAGCCGACGGCAGGCCCAGTGAGAATGTAGCCATGCTGAATGAGACGTGGGAGGACCAGTACCGGCGGATGCATCGATCATTCGCCAAGCTGCGCCGGGCTGGAGAAGAAACCTCTACGCCCGACGTAGACCCACGGGACGTTCTGACGGTCTTTTGTAGCGACGTGCTCAGTCTCATGTACTGGATTCAGAAGACACCCGGAACTAGCGATGTCCGAAAGTTGGTCTTCAAAGACAAGCGAGGACCGGAGTGGTCGCTGGCGTTGGCAACCTGCGCCGACATTGCCAACGCTGAGAAGCATCACGGCAACGGCCCCACACATACCAGCGCAGCTTCGGGCACAAAAGAGGGCTGGCCAAAGGTCAAGGGCCGCAAGATCACGCGGGTCATGAGTCAGTCGTGGGGCGAGGCTCCTCCGACTCCCGGCCACAGCACCGCGAAGTGGATCATCGAAGTGAACGGAGTTGACCACGACGCCATAACCATAGCTAGACAAGCGGTCTCAGATTGGGACCGATGGTTGCGTGACAACGGTTTGACTCCACCAAGCCCATAGAAATCGCCCTACCCGCATCCGAAGACACAAGCAGGGCGATTCGTTCCCGAGCGTTGAGGACCGCTGGGATGTGGCGACCAACAGCGTCGAATTGGTCCAACCACCCACCAGTTGAGGACTGGCGTAGAACGAGCGCTGCCCCTGCCTCAACCGAATCCACTCAGGGAGATTCAGGAAGCACGGGGGCAGCGGGGTGCGAGAAGGACAAGAAAAACGCACCCACCGCAGGTTCATCACACCTACGGAAGTAGACCCCCAACGGGCACACGCCAATGAATCACGTTGGGGGAAGTTCTAAGAAATCATCGATTCAAGCTCGACCCACTGATAGCCCGTGTCCGTCTGAGAAAACAAGTTCGGGTACGCGTACTGAGGATCGCCGACGACTGCATACTTTTGTCCTGCGATCACTAGTCGATCACCGTGCTTCAACGTGACGCCGGTGCAACCGATCATTCCCTCAGTCGATGCAACGTCCTGGCGACCACGAACGCGTTGCGGGGCTGCTCCACCCCACACGATGCCGTGCACGTCGCCAATCAAGTTCGCATCGCTGATCACGGCTCCACCGATTGGATCACCACGGCTGTCACGCTGGAACCTGTACACCTTGCCGTTGCGACGGTCATTACCAAGTGGAAGCGTCACTAGGCAGCCCTCACGCGAAAGCCGTTGAGCACCATTAGTTCTCCGACACTCCACGTGAACGGAGACGCCAACCACCTAGCCGATTCAGGTCCCTTCGCCTCGTCAATGCCGACCTGGCGGGTATGAGAAATCAGACGGCTACTGGCGCTGAGAATCACGGATGCAATCTCACTGTTGGGTACGTCACCCGTGAAACCCACACTGCGCGTGTAACTTCGGGCAAATGAGGTGACAACTTGAATCACTGAGTTGGCTTGCCCTTCGTCAATCGGACGGTTGAGGAATGTGCCCAACTCTGCTGCCGTTGGGGTTGCCATGACTTAAGCCTCAGTGAGCAGGGTGACGGCCTTTGGCTGCAACAGCGCCACGTCGAACCTAGCCGTAACACGAATGCCAATCGTGTCGAAGTCGCCCCAGGTCTGATCAAGGATTGCCACGGTGGGGTTCTGGTCGCGGCCAACGGCAACCTTCGAGAAGTCCACTAGGCCAACACGTGCCTTCGTCGTCGCGTTCGGAATGTAATCGGTGATGATGACGGGCAAGCCGAATAGCTGGAAGCCCACACCGGTCGCAATCGTGTTTGGTTCGATGACGTAGCGACGATCACCGGTGCCAACCTTGACCTTGCGGATTGCCGCGAACGCCTGCGGGGTCATCACCCAGTGGGACGGCGAGACGTGGTTACCCTGCGCCACTGCCAGACCATCAATCAAGCTGTCGGGGTCAGTAAGATTCAAGACACCAGTCTGAATCCCGCTTGCCCTGAAGATTCCCTTAATGGTTGACGAGGTACCTAGGCCGTCCCATAGGGCTGCGTCTAGGGCGTTGCCGACATCGTTGACGACAGTGCTCTGAATGACGGACTCAAGAGAGCCGACGGTATGCGTTGCCTGCCTGATCAATTCGTTCGAGAGCTTCGTTACTACCTTGATCCCTTTCAGGTCACTTGGTAGAAGCTGCACTTCGTCGTGCGAGACGTTGCTCTCGGGAATCTGAGCGCCAGCGGCCACGAAAGCGGCAGTGGTACCCGAAGCGATACGGGGGACGCGGAACGGTCCAGCGGAGTCGAAAATCTGAGGGCCAGCGCTGAGGAAAGTCGATTCCTGTTGTAGCGGCGCAACGAGGTAGTTGGCAACTTCTGCTGCCGTCAATGTGGGTTGCGTTGCCGCAGTCTGAATAGCCATATGAATGTCCTTGGTAACAAGCGAATTTGACAGCCTGTCGCACGGACGAGACCAAGAAGTGAGCGCACGGCTCAAAACGTGAATGGGGTTGTGCGCACGGCACATTCCCTCACCTACAATTTTACAGGACGATTCGCGTCACGCGCTTTGCTTGAGGCGGTCCATCATTGAAAACGACTGCTCTTGCTGACCGGTAATCCCTTGTCCGACAGTGCCGGAAACCTTGCGTGCTGCGTAGTGCGGACGACGGGTCAACAGTTCGTCCACGGCTGAAGACAAAGCATCGTCGTCCAACAACTCTTCGGAGTATTCGAGGTCCGTCGGGTCTGCCAGCTTCCCAAGTCCCGATACCTTCGCGGTGAACAGTGCGCGTCCACGTTCCTCGGCTAGCTTCTCGGCTTCATGCGCACGGTTGCGATACTTGGCATTCTTGTCGCGTAGCTTGCGAATGGTCTCGGTGGCGTCCGCGTCTGACAGCGAATCGTCGTCGTCCAGGTGCTCATCGTCGGTCTGTTCGTCGTCAATCTCTACCGGATCAGCGGTTGGGTCAGTTACGGGTTCTGCGGGTTGAGTCATGGTTCTCCAATGGTGGATTGCTGGGGCTGTGTGGGCTTCTGGCGGACGATTAGGCGGCTTGCGCCCTCCGTGTCACGGCGCGGCCAAGGGTCACGCTGGCAGCATCCTCAGCGTCAAGGTGGAACTGGTGGATTTCTTCGCGAATCTCGTCCTCGTCCAAGCCAAGACGCCTCAGGACGGCTGTGCGCGAGAGGATGCCCGCTTGGAACATCTTCACGGCTGCGTCTGCGGTCTGCGCTTCCGAACGTGTGTCAGCCGGTGACCAACGTGCACGGGCGACGACGGAACTTGGGTCAACCCCGTCACGGATGGCGATGAGTAGACGGCCAACGCTTTCCCATCCAACGCCGTACGTGCGTTGCCTTGCTTCTGCCCTTGCCACCAACGCAGCCTCAGCAGCACGAAGCGCGTCAGCACTAGTCACCGAATCCTGAAGCAACCCCACGTAATGGGCCGGAAGTCCACTGACCATCATCGCTTGGGAGATGAGGACACGAATTCCGGCCTCGAACGTCTGAAGGTCTGCGGCAGGGATGGAACCAAAGCGCGACGCCGGGTCAGCGCTGATCATCATCCTGTTCGATTCTGGGAAGGGGTTTTTTGGTTCGGTCACCACTTCGCCCGTATCGGGGTCAGTTACCACGTTGCCTTCAGCGTCCAGCTTCGGGGCTTGCGTCAACTCAATTCCACTAGCGAAACGCCTTGGACGACCGGCATATTCAGAAGCCACAAGCATGTCGCTGAGAAGTTTGTTGATGCCGTCCTGAATCGTAAGCAGGTCTGCAATCACTGACTGTTCGTCTTCATGTCCAACGGCGACAATCGGGCATACCCCGAGAGAGTGAGGAACGGTCTCCACCAAGACAAACCCGGTATTGCCAGAACTTGGGCTGTTCGACTTCCAAGACTCCACGCGGTCTGGGTAGTAGACCCACACCAACGTTGCATCCTTCGTACGGACCCTCTTCGCCGCCTTCACGATGTCCCTGGAAACAGGATCGCGGGCAACACAAACTTGCTTGGGGCTCTCAACTGTGGCGCGGGGCTTCCCAGTGGCATCGGTCCAGCACAGGATCGGGCACCAGCCGTACAGGAGTGCGGACCTGTGGGCATCGGACGACAGTTGATCGAGGTCTGAGTATTCGAAGAGGTCCCACGCTCCCGACATGCCCGATAGACGCAAGCGCTCCTGGAGGGAAACGACGGCTGTCCTGCATAGGTTGCTAGTGATTTGTTCGAAGTTCCGCAACGCAACCTTGGCTTCACGCGAGAGGAAGCTCAAAGGTGAGTCACCGTTAAAGTAGCTGTCCAGCCTGCGGTACGTCAGTTGAGGTGCATCCAAAGCCTGAAGTAGCTCAATCAAATCGTCTGTCATGGGAATCTCTCTATTAATCGTTGAAACTTGCTGCGCTATAACGTTTCTTAGTAGGTCGGGTGGCATGCCACTGCGCACGGGAATAGCCCATGACAGCGCAGATTGCTGCGTCGATTCGTCCCGCACGCCTGTGTGCCTTCACCAGACGACCGCCACGTCCGTCCTCGGTCAACACAGCGTTGTGTAGGTGATCAGCCAGAGTCGGGCTGCCGTCGTGGGACACCTGACCGTTTCGACACGCGGTGAGGAACGACGACGTGGCTGCCGCCATTCGGGAAACAGTCTGCGGAAACTCAACAATTGGGACACCCTCTGCTGCAAGCACTTCCAGACTTCGCGCCCACCTGTAGCTATCGGCTGCGACCTCAGTCACGTTCCACTTGCCGCATGCGTCCCTAATGGCTTGCTCCACCTCCAGCACAGGAACACGCCACGACGAATCAGCTTCGGGTGGTCGCTGCCACACACCAACGATTTCCAAATGCGGAACCTTGTCGACAGTGGCAGCCAGCAGGACCGTTGCGTCGGTTCCCGAATAACTTCCGTCGAATGCCAGGACCACGTCAGCACCAGCAGGAATCTTGTCGCCGGTAGCAAGCCCATTCCACAGACCAGGCGGCAACGGTGGCTCAGTGTTGGACACACCCCAATGGATGAGGACCACCCTGCGCCAATGAGCCTCAGAAGTCTTAGGCGGCAGATTCGACAACAGGGACGCGTGAGTCAGCCAGTCGCCCAATGCGGGATTAGCAGCACTCAGGCACCCCGGCTTGCCGTCGTGGTCATCGCAGTCCAACGGGTGATTCTCCGACTGCCAACGGTCGGCACTGAACTCCATGAACGCTTGCGACGTGTCCCCAGGATGCTCCAGCGCGTACTGCCTGAACTCAGCGAGCACGTTCGCGGGGTTCGGACCTGGCGTGCCCACAAGAAACAGTTGCGCCCACGGCTTCTTCGAATTCGAGAACCGAGCTACCTCGAAGACTTCATGGTCCAACCTGCCACCCTCGTCACAAAACGTAGCGTCAGGAGTCCTGCCCTCCAGGGCCGCCGCGTTCGCAGGAAGCCAACACAACTCAGACGAGCCGACGACTAGGTGATCCTTGAAAACCTGCGCACGCTTCTCAAGCTCGGGATGACGCTGGACGATCTTCGTGCAAATTCCGCCGATGATGCCGCTCTGTCGCTCGTCTACAGCCAGAATGTCGATCTGCCACTCAGACTTGGTGAAGAGGCGGTAACAGGCCATCGCTCCACATAGTGTGCTCTTCGCGTTACCACGACCGATCGCGAGTGCGGCTACCTTCGGACGTGTTCCCTGCCAAACCATTTCGACAACCGAACGCTGCCAGTCACGAAGAATCATGTTCGATCCGTCATCCAACCGAACGAACTCAGCGCAGAACCTCGCGAAGTCGGCCACGTCATCCTCCGTAGCCACGAACGGCAAAGGCGACGGGTCGGCAGCTTTCTTGGGTCCTGCAGGCATGAGATGCTCCGTAGCAATCAAAATGAATCGTGGAGGGGACAACCGGCGATGACCTGGCAGATAACCAGCGGCATCCTTGGCGTCTTGGGCTTTGTGTTCAGCCTGGTCAACGGTGCTGCGACACTCCGATGGCGAACCGTCGGCAATCAAGCGGCACTGCTCAGCGAGTTGCGGCCCCTACTCACCGGCGTCTTGAAGGAAGTCCAGACACTCAGACAGAATCTGAGTTTCGACCGCTACGACGTATCCAAATCTCGACCCACAGTGCCCGACCCACCCAAGGTGTTAGATACAGCGATAGAGGAGCTTCCTGCGCTTAGCGGGCAGTTGATCTCTCCGAGTCAGGCGCGCATCGAAATTATCCAGGGCCTCATGGTCCAGACTCGTTCCGAATGGCAAACGCTAGTTGCGAAGTTGGCCAACCAAGAAGTTGACCCCGATGACGCCATGCAGACTCATGGGCTGTTGGAGGGGTACTCACGAACCCTCGACAGACTTCTAAACGAGTACATAGAAGCCGTAACGAGAATTAATAAAGGAAAGCTCTGGACGCGATTCAAATATCGTCAACACTGGGCAATCACCGACAAGCTCTTTAGGTTCAAACAGCCGCGAAGAGTGTAATCGCCCCTGCGCTGTAGCACGGATGGTCCAGGGGGACAACGTCTTTGGGGTATCCCCCTGGTCTGCATTTTGGCTGGTCAGCGGCTTGCGGACGTGGTTTGCAGCATGCTTAGCCGTGACCAAGAGGTCGGGGTTCTGGCTGCTCTGTCGCTGGTCAGTGCTTCTGGGTCTGGGAGTCACTGGTGTGCAGTGGTTTTGATGGTTGCTGGTCGGCTGACGTTGGTCCCGCGTGCGTTGCCTCGACGCTTCTGGCAGCGGGCACAGACGACGGATAGCCGGCCATTCTTGAAGTCTTTCAGCGTGAGTGCTTTGCCGTTGTTGACCCGTTCCCAAGCTTCGGGCGAATGGTCGACGGACAGATTCTCGGTTGATCCGCAGTCGCTACAGAACGGTTGCAGGGCACGTGCTCGTTTACTCAGTTGCTCCCAGCGGTAGCCGTAGCCTCGTCGGGTAGCGCTTGGCTTCGGCTTGTTGACGCGTTTCGGTCGACATTCAGGGCAGTAGTCAGCTCCATCGTTGAGACTTCCGCAGCGGATGCACGGACGATTCATCCCCGGCTGAAGTCGTGCTCAATGGCGGCGTGCTGACGTGTCTTCAAGTCCTCAAGCAAGTCGTCCAACTGACGGGAAGTCAACGCCATCCAGGGACTGTGGTCGCCGCACCCACTGGTGATTCGTAGCAGGGTGAGGGCTTCCCCTGTCTCGGATGCAATCGTCGCGGTGTCGTGGCCCTGGACGTGAAGGACGTTCAATTGGGTGATCATGCTGCCGCCTTGTTGTTCGCGTACTCGCAGTGAGCACTGAGGAATTCGGTCCAATGTCGCGGTACTGCGAAGCACGTCTCCAGCTCCCACGGGTACGGCCAACATCCGGTGTGATCGACGCGCCACTCCCCGATCGTGTTCGAGTGCACGTAACCCTCACCTGGGTTCACTTGATGGCCGCATGCCTTACAGATGAAAACCGACATTCGTTGCTCCGATGATCGTGGTTGCGTTTCGCTTGCCGTGCGGCACAGAACGTTTGGTGGGTGGTCGCTCCAGGTGAGCGATGGCTTTCGAGGTGGGAAGGTGACCAATGGGGATTGCAATACATATCCCGGCGATCTCCTCTTGTCCCTAGCCGACGACGTTTCTTGACCTCAGCGTTAGCCATCTCGCCGCACGGCGTAGACCGGGTGGGGACGAGGGCTTGTCAGCTTTGAGTCTTTGAAAACACTCCGTCGACTTGCTGGCGACGGCACCTGTCTGCAACGCCTCAACCATCCGCGACACAATCCTTGTTGCGTACGTTGCCTTTGCCTGGCCTGCCGACGTGATTCCTAATTGGCAGGTAGTTTCTGGCTTCGCCGTTCGCTCGCGGGCATACATGCGTCCCAAGGGAATTCGACTTTCCCAACTCAAGGGAGGGAAAATCCGGCTACGGGGGGTCGCTCACAGCGTGAACGCTGCTTAGGTCTGGGACGATGGGCACCCGGTTATCCACCTGCCCCGGGATATAGCGCCTGGGGCCTGCCGCGCTTAGAACAACTTCCAGTCCGTGGGGGACTATCTCTTGTCCTCTGCCTTAAGTTTATTCGACCAAAGCGAACGCTGGCCGTCACGAATTTCACGAAGCCACGCAAATATCTTGTGTTTAGTTGTGGTTCAGCATGTTTCACACTTCAACGCGCACCGAAAATTGGTTTTGCGACACTGTCGCGCAGGCTCCGACACGCCCAGCACTGCGCGACACGCCGCATTTGTCACTAGCTCGCGAAGTCCACGCGCACAATGGGCGATATGAGCGCACTGCCCGTGGAAAATGGAATGCTGGTCGTCTCGGTGTTCGGATGCGATGCGCCGCTATACCGCACGATTGACCGCCGAAACATGACCGACGAGCAATGGACCCTAGAACAATCGAGCCACGCGCCTGCCCTGTCCCCGTCGCGTCGAAGCAAGCTGGCGTTAATCCTCGGCAGTCAGCCAGTCCACCTGAAGTTGCTCAGGACTGAACCGGTTTTGTCCGCGTCCCACAGGTTTCACGGTGATCACGAACAACGCAGCCAAGACCGCACGCTTGCGCTCCAGGGATAGGCCGTCCCAGACCTTCTCCACGTCCTCAGCGCCCACCAGGCCGTCGAAAGCACGTGCACGGTTAGCGTCGGTCATCCGAGAACGAATGTCAGCTAGGCGAGCTTCCAGACCCTTGTTAGCGGCCAAGAACTGTTGTCGGGTGATGAGCTTCTCCACGTAGTGATCAGCGGCCAACGATTCCATGCTTGCTTCTGTCGCCCGTTCCGCTTCCCGCAACTCGCGCAGGTCGTCACGACTTCGATCAAGCAACACGTTGGCGGCGTCTGGACGCTTCAGGTACGCCAGCGCCAACCCGGTTACCACCTTGTCGATTGGCTCCGCAGCACGGGAGAGCTTGTGGCATCCCTTGCACACGTAGACGAAACCATCGGTACGCCGCTTCACGCCCGATGACAGTTCCGTCTCGCACCTACCGCAGCGAACAAGCCCACTCAACAGATGCTTGCGTTGGGCACGTCCGCGTTGCCGTTGAGGACTGGTCAGAATGTCGCATGCTCCGCGCCACACGTCCTCTGAGACGATTGCAGGCCACTTCCCCTTCGCCACAATCTCTTCTCTGTAGTTGCGCAAGCCTGCATAGCGCGGGTTCATCAACGCCTCTTTGACCTTGCGGCTGTTCCACGTTCCACCCGTGGATGTGCGAATCTCCCGCGAATTCCAGTCTTTGACGATGCTGTAGAGAGAACCGCCCGCGAGGATGGCGCTGTATGCCTCTCTGACAGCGCGCGCCTCAACCTCATTTAGGGCAGTGCGTTCCTTGTCCAGGAATCCGAAAGCTCTCGCACCCCAAGCTTCTCCGCTTTCCGCCTTTTGCCTCATCGCCCGCTTTTGCCGTTTCGACTTGCGGTCGATTTCTTGCCGCGCCACGGCACCCATGATTCTTGCGACGAACTGACCTTGATCCGTCGACAAGTCAACATCGCCGGTCACCGTTGCAAGAGCAATTTTCTTCTCGTCGGCAAGCACCATGAAGTGTTCAAGTTCGATGGGCTGCCTGTGGAGTCGGTCAAGGTGCCAGGCCACGACAGCTTGAACCTTTCCAGCACGGATGTCTTCAAGCATTGCCTTGTATCGGGGACGGTTCCCGCTGGTGGCACTGGTGTCGTTCTCCACGTACTCCAGAACCTCCCAACCACGGGCGGCGCAGAGCTTCAGGCAATCCTCCCGTTGACGGGTAACTCCGTGCTGGTCAAGCTCTCTGTCTACGGATTGACGCAGGTAAACGGCAGCAACGGGCATGCGACCACATTACTATGTTTAACTGACCCTAGAGGCTCTCCTCCCGTTTGGGACCGCACAGGGTCTTCGCGCGCCGCGGTCTAGAAGGCCCAGGCTCCTGCCGCGCGCCGGTCGGTGTCGGCGACGTCCTCGGAACCGTCGCGCACCGCGTTGCCGAGGGAGACCAGGATGTCGTTCAGCGCGGCCGCCGACTGGTCCCACCTCGCCTGCTCGACGCGATAGGCCTCCGCGGCCTCGCGGGTCCACACCGCTCGAAGGGGCGCTATCTGTGCGCGCAGATCGTCCAGCGCCGCGTTGAATCGCGCGGAGGTGCGGTGAATCTCCTGACGGACCGTGTACTCGATCTCGTTGAAGTCGTATGACAAAACCGGTTCCATGGGTGCTCCATTCGAGTGGGTGGGCGGATGCTCAGCGGACGTCGACCGACGCGATCCGGTACGAATGCTGGTCGGCTGCCTCGCGCAGGGTCCGCTCGTTGAACCGGATGGTCTCCGCGATGCGTTGCAGCGACTGGTGCAAGGCAAGGGACTCGGTGTTCCACCGGTCGACGACGTCGCGGAAGCGGGCCGCCGCGGCACCGCCCCACACCGACGGCGGGACGGTGCTCATCTGCCCGATGAACGTCCGGAGCATCGCGCCGGTCTCCTCGTTGCGGCTGTCGATCTTGGCTGCCACGGTCGACATCAGACCGAAGTCGGTGTTCAGTGCGCCACTGCTCATCCCCATCCCCTTTCCCTTTGCGGTCGTATGCATGGTTGGACGTACCAGCCGACGATTCGGTTCCCTTGTCCGTGAATCACTTTCGGGTGACCGCGTGTGCCGAGCGGATCGCCCGGTCGCACGCCGCTTGCGGACCGGGTCCGGTGACCGGGCCCTGACAACCGATCGCGATCCGCACTCCCGCGTCGAGCAGCACCGTCCAGTCGACGCTCCGGTCGGATCGCACCTCCCGGTAGGTGACGGCACTGCGATTCGCGCGCTCACCGGCCGCAACGAAGTCGACGAAGACCCCGCCTGGCTGTTCGGCGAGCGCCGACGTCAACGCCTCGGCCGCCGACTCCAACGACTCGGTGTCGGCGACCCGGGTCTGCGTCACCTGGATCGCCTCGGAGCGCCGGGTCGGCGAAACCACCTGCACGCGAGCCGAACCCGGGCCCGCGGTGATCCTCTCGACGGTCCACCCGGCGGGAACCTCGACGGCGACGCGCCCTTCCACCAACCAGGCGACGTCGGCCGACTCCGCATTGCGCCCGTCGAGGCCAATCCCCGCAACGGTCAACCCGCCGACCGTCAGGATCGCCGCGACCACTCCCACCGTGCGTGGCGTCGGGCGCCACCTGCCCGTGGTGACCGTCTCGGCACCGGGCGATCCGCGGACTGCGTCGGCGAGGGTCCGGTCGTCCTCCATCGTCACCTCGACGCCCCGCAACCGAAGCGCGCGAGCGAGATTGGCGCCGAGCAGCGTCGTGCCCGACGGCACGTCGAGGGTCACCGCAGGCAGCCCGTCGACGCACGCGACCACGGCGTCAACGACGTCGGCGGAACGGCTCCCCCGCGTGATCACGTTCCGTCGGCCGTCGGCGTGGACGACGACGAGCTCGGGGCCAAGTTCGACCACCGTCGCCGCCGCGGCCAGCGCCTCCGAGCGAAGGTGCACGTCGACGTCGTCGCACCAGTGCCGAGCTGCCGCCGCGACACGGGCCATGCGCGACGGGCCCCACCACGACGGACATATCAGCGCCACCTCGTCGCACGGACCGTCGACCGCGGTCTCGAGGACGTCCCGCAACAGGTCGTCGACCGACACGACGCGGTCGTCGACGAGAGCGAGCACGTCGTCGACCGACTCCAGCGCGATCGTCGCCGCATCGACGTCCACGGCGCCCCGGCCGACGATCGCCTTCGGCCCCACCACCACGACCACGTCGCTCACAACGGCTCGGTCCACGACACCTGGACCATGTGATCGGACTGTCCGCGCCGGATCAGCGTGCCGCGCCCTGGCGGCAGCGGCGCGCACCGCACGGAACCGAGCAGCACGCCTTCGTCGGGGCTCGCGCTCATAATCAGACCCATGGCGCCCAGATCCTTCGTCCGCGCCAGAATCGGGTCGAACATCGCCCGCGCGGCACCCCCGGAGCGACGGGCGATCACCAGGTGCAGGCCCAGATCCCTGGCGTGCGGCAGCAGGTCGAGAAGCGGCAGCAGCGGGTTTCCGGACGTGCCCGCCACCAGGTCGTAGTCATCGACGACCACGTACAGCTCCGGCCCCGACCACCACGATCGGTCCCGCAGCTGCTGCTGCGTCACCCGTTCGTCGGGCAGCCTGCCGTTCAACACGTCCGTCACGGTGGCCACGTTGGCGTCGGCCGACCCCGCCGACATCGCGTAGCCGAAGAGGTGGTCCGATTCGACCACCCCGAGCAGCGTCCGACGGAAGTCGACGACGAGGATTCGGGCGGCATCGGGTCGTGCGGTACGCACGATCTCCCGACACAGGGTGCGCAGCGCGGCGGTCTTCCCGCATTCCGTGGCGCCCAGGATGAGTAGATGCGGATGGGACGCGAAGTCGACTGTCACAGGCCGCATGTCGTCCTCGCCGAGGCCGACGGCGACCCGGCCGCCCGACTGGTCGACGACGTCGGCGTAGGACACCCGCGACGGCAGGAGGCGGACGGCAGGCGCCGCCCGCCCGGGGAACCGCGCCACCACCGCGGCCACGTCGGTGCCGTCGGGGCACGGCACGGCGAGCACGAACTCCAGCCCCTCGCGGGTGAGACCGTGCCCCGGCGGCCGGGTGCCCAACAGGCGGGCCCGCTTCCTGTCCATCTCCGAATCCGCCGGGTCGCCGAGACACAGTTCGATGCGGGTGCCGAGTTGATCCTTGAGCGCGGGCCGGATGTCGGCCCAGCGGGACGCGGTGACGACGACGTGGACGCCCAGCGAAAGACCCTGGGTGGCAATCGCGCAGACGGCTTCCTCCATGCCGTCGAACTCCTGGCGGGCCACCGCCCACCCGTCGACCACCAGGAACGCGTCACCCTGGACTTCGTGCGTGCCCTCGCGGCGCCGCGTCTCGCGCTCCCGCACCAGGGCCTGGACGTGTCCGACGATCCTGCGGGCCAGATCCCGATCCAGCCGGCCCGCGACCGCGCCGACGTGGGGAAGCGATCGCAGTGCCGACAGTGATCCGCCACCGAAGTCGAGCCCGTAGATCTGCACCGCCTCGGGGTCGTGCGTCTGCGCCAATCCCACGACCACACCGCGCAGCGCGGTGGTCTTGCCCGACCTCGGCCCGCCGACGATGGCCACGTTGCCCCCTGCGGCCCGCAGGTCGATCGTCAACGTGTCCCGTCGCTGCGCAAAGGGGTTGTCCACCAACCCGATCGGCAGCACCAGCGGCGGCTGCGGCCCCATCCCGTCGAGCAACCCGAGCAGCAATGGTGAGGTGTCCAGGGGTGGCAGCCACACCTGATGGGCCGGTTCGCCCCGGTCGGCAAGTCCGTCGACCACGACGTCGAGCAACGCCAGGGACGTGCGCACCGGGAGCTCTGGAGCGGGTGGAGGCTCGGCGTCACGCACCGTGAAGCGCCGCGCCGCCTGGCCGGAGCGCGGCGTTGACCCGGCGACCGGTCCGGACACGTAGGCACTCCTGAACCGGACGAGGTCACCGGAGGCCGTCTTGAGGATCGCCGCTCCGGGTGTTCCGGGGAGTTCGTAGGCGTCGGCCGTACCGAGTACGGCGCGAGACTCGCTCGCCGAGAACGTCTTCAGGCAGACACGGTAGGACAGGTGGGTCTCGAGGCCACGAAGCCGTCCTTCGTCGAGTCGCTGGCTAGCCAGCAGAAGGTGCATGCCGAGAGATCGGCCAAGCCGACCGATGGCGACGAACAGTTCGGCGAAGTCGGGGTGCTGGGTGAGGAGTTCGGAGAACTCGTCGACGACGATGAACAGCGCAGGCAACGGCGGAAGGTCGCGGCCTCGCGCGCGAGCGGCGTCGTAGTCGGTGATGCCGGGGAATCCTCCGGCGACCCGCAACACCCGCTGCCGCCTGGTCATCTCGCCGGCCAGGGCGTCCCTCATGCGGGCGACCAGGTGGGCCTCCTCCGACAGGTTGGTCACCACGGCCGCAACGTGTCTGAGACGCTCGAGGCCGAGAAACGTTGCCCCACCCTTGAAGTCGACGAGGACGACGTTGAGCGCCTCGGGCGGGTGGGTGGCCACCAGGCCGAGGACCAACGTCCGGAGGAATTCGGACTTTCCGGAACCGGTGGCTCCCACGCACAGCCCGTGCGGGCCCATGCCGCCGCGGGCAGCCTCCTTCAGGTCGACCCGAACCGGGTCTCCCTCATCCGTGAGCCCGATTGCGACCCGGAGGTGGTCGCCGCCCGCCCGCGGCCGCCAGGTGCGTCGGACGTCGAGGCGCCCCGGATCGCCGACGCCGAGCAACTCGGACCAGTGCACGCCGCCGTCTGGCGCGGCGGACTCTCCGGTGAACGGCGCGAGCGTTCTGGCGCAGACCACCGCCTGAGCCATCGTCAACGAGTCGAGGCGCTCCACCGGTCCGGTGCCGTCGCCCAGATTCAGACAGTCACCGGGCAGCGGCCCGACCGCGATGGTCGTGGTGTCGGGGCCTGGCGTCGTCGTGGTGTGTCCATCGACGACCACGACGTGACGGGCCCCGGCGGGCGCGTCCGAAGAGCCATGATGCGGAAGCCATTTCACCCAGTCCCAGTACTCGTCCGCGGAGCTGCCGCTCACGGTCACCCGCAGGACGTCCGGGCCGTGCAGGACTGTCAGCTGGCAGACCAACGCCCGAATCACGCCGCGAGCCGACTCCGGCGTTCCCAGCACGGCAATCCGCGGATGCGCGCGGAGGTCCACCGTGACGGGGAGGTCGGGCACCGTCGACCGGTCGGCGAGCAGTCGGTCGACGGCGTCGTCGACCATCGGGTCCCGCAGTTCGGACGCCGCGACGACCGGCACCACCACGGTGGTCGACAGCGGGAGTCGACCGGTGCCGACGCGCACGTTGCAGAAGTCCTCGTCGTCGGGGCGGCGCTCCCACATGCGTGCGCCGCCGACCAACGTCCACACCGCAGCGGGGTCCGGGTGACTCCAGTGCAGTGACTCATGTTGGGCCGCTGCGGTTCTCACCAGCGATGCGTCGAGCCCGTCGAGGTATCGAAGGTACGTTCGCCTGTCGCCGTCGAGCTCCCCGCCCCGTCGCGCTCCCCGTGACTGGTAGGCCACCGAACCCAGCACCGACACCAGCATCATGACAGGCAGGAACAGGAACGCCGGACTCCGTGACGACGCGGCACCCGAGGTGAAGTACAGCACCGTCATGCCGCCCATCGCGAGCAACATCACCACCGGGAGCAACTTGCCGACGACGTCGGACGGCGGATCCTTCGGCACACCGGGTGGTTGCCGCATGACGAGGTCGCCGTCGTCGAACGGCGGCGGTTGCAGGCGACGACGTATTTGTCCCATCGTGTGTATGGACGCTGCAGTGGCCGGTTTGGTTCCATTCGCGGTCGGACGAAATTGCCGCTGCGAGTGCGTCTCCGAGGCGGTTACGGTCAGTGAGGTGTCGGTGTCCAAGGTCTGCGTCCAGGCCGATCGTGATGGTGATCCGGTGGCGGTCGACCTCGTGCTGCCGTCGGGAACGCAACTGGCAGAGCTGCTCCCCACCATCGTCGGACTGGTCGACGCCCCAACCCCAACGGGTGGCGTCGCCAGGCGTTGGCGACTGCAACGCGCCTCCGGTGCAGGGCTGGATGAATCGTTGTCGTTGAGCGCCAACGGTGTTCGTGACGGGGAGCTCGTCATCCTCGACTTCGATGGCACGCCGGAACTCGGACCGGTGCGGCACGCCGTGTATCAGCACGTTGCCGGGACATGCCCGGTTACCCCGCGGGGCGACGCCTGGATACCCGGCGCGGTTGGCCTGTTCGCCACGACGCTGGCCGCTCTCGCGCTCGCCAGTACCGCGGGATCCGATGGCGCGATCGTCAACGCGGTCGTCTGTGCCGCCGCTGCGGCGGCCGTCGCCGTTCTGACGGTCGTCACCGGCTACTCGACGACCTCGAGCGTCGGGGTGGTGGCATTGGCCGGCACCACGGGCTTCCTCGTCGTGCCGTCCGGCCCCGCGGCGCCCAACATCTTCCTGGCCGCCGCTGCCGCGCTGTCGGCCTCGCTGCTGATGCTGCGTCCTTCGGGGCGAACGTCACCGGTATTGGTTGCGGTCGCGACATTTTCGCTGTTGACCGCCGTCGTCACGGTCGCGGTGCTGCCGTTGTCCGTCGTCGGCGCTGCGCTCTCGACGTCGGCTCTGGCCCTGCTCGGCATCGCCCCACGCGTGGCGATGGTGACCGCCGGACTCGGGCCGGATCGATGGCACGGCGATCTGGCGGCGTCCGCGGCCGCGGGGCACGCGATTCTCAGCGGGCTGGTCGCAGGCGCGGCTGCAGGAGCCGCGGCGGGTGCGGTGGTGGTTGCCGCCGCCGGCCACCCGGGCGCCGTCCCGTTCACCGGGCTGGTCGCACTGGTGCTGGTGTTGCGCTGCCGGACCTACGTCGACGCCGACCGCAGAATCTCCCTCACCGCAGGCGGATTGGTGGCCCTCGTCGCCAGCGTCTGCGCCCTGGTACACACCCGGCCTGGGGGCGTAGTCCCGGTCGCGGTCGCACTAGTCGTCCTTGGACTGATTGCCATGCGCCGTCCCAGCGGCGGCGCCACGGTGGCACGAATGCTGGGCTACATCGAGTACGCCGCCCTGGTCGCCGTGGTTCCCGTCGCGTGCTGGGTCGGCGGCGCATACACCGCACTCGGACTGCCGTGAGGGCCGCGGCCCGGACCGCAGCCGTGGCGGTGGTCGTAGGCACCGTGTGGGCGGCCCCCTTCGCCACGGCCGTCACCCCACCGACGGTCGACGATGCGCAACTGCCGCAGGCTCGACCGCCCGCGCCGCGTACGCCGACCGAACAGACCGACGAGTGCCGAATCGGTGCGCAAGCAGCCGACGTCGCAAAGTCCCAGCCCAACTTCGCCGAACTCCAAGCGGTGTGGCGGCTGACGAGGGGAGCCGGCCAGACCGTCGCGGTGATCGACACCGGCGTCGCGAGGCATCGCCTGCTGCCCCACCTCCTCCCTGGCGGTGACTACGTGTCGACTGGCGATGGGACCCAGGACTGTGACGGGCACGGGACCATCGTCGCGGGCATCATCGGCGCCACACCGACCGACACCGCCGACGTGACGTTCAGCGGGGTCGCACCCGACGCGTCGATTCTGTCGATCCGGCAGTCGAGCAACGTCTTTCGCCCGAAGGACGGCGCCACCGGGCCCGGCGTCGGTGACGTCGAGACGTTGGCCGACGCCGTTCGGTTGGCCGCGGACGCGGGTGCGACGGTGGTCAACATTTCGTCGGTCGCATGCGCCGACACCGATCAGGCGCTCGGCGACCAGGCCCTCGGCGCCGCCCTCGCCTACGCGGTCGACGTCAAGAACGTCGTCGTCGTCACCGCGGCAGGCAACGTCGGCGGACCGGGTCAATGCCCACGGCAGAACCCACCGCCCGATCCGGCCCGTCCCGGTCAACCGAACTGGGACACCGTGGACGTCGTGGTGACCCCGGCCTGGTACGACGACTACGTGCTGACCGTCGGATCGGTCGACCGCGCCGGCCGGCCGTCGGCGTTCACGCTGTCCGGGCCGTGGGTCGACGTCGCGGCGGTCGGCGAGGAGGTCGTCTCACTCAGCCCGGACGGTGACGGCGTCACCGACACCATCATGGGTTCGACGGGTGCGCAGCCGATTTCGGGAACGAGCTATTCGGCGCCGGTAGTCGCCGGCATCGTCGCGTTGGTGCGATCGGCGGCGCCTCAGCTGACGGCGCGGCAGGTGATGCGCAGGCTCACCGACACCGCACACCATCCGGCCGCCGGGTGGGACCCCTGGGTGGGCCGTGGTGTCGTCGACGCGTTGGCCGCGGTCACCGCCGACGGTGTCTCGCCGCGGAGGGTGTTTTCGCCCGAAACAATCAAGCGGGCAACCGATTTCAACTCCTCCGCTGGCACTTCGTCCCGCCGCGTCTCACTGGTGGGCGCCGCGGCCTGCGTGGCGGTGGCCACTGCGGCGATGACCGTGTCCGCAGGGCGCCTACGACGGCGTAGGGAACCCGTCGCGAACGACTGAGGCGGCGTCGACTCCGAGCTCGGGCCCGCGGGGCAGGCTCGCGAGGATCGGCCACGGCGCGATCTCGGTGACATCGCTCAGCCCAAGGAACTTAGCGGTGTCGTCGTCGTGCACGCCGAACACCACGCCCATGTCAGTGATCAAGAAGCGAGCGCCGCCAGCGCCGTCGTCGCCGAGGATGCGGGCCGACCGGACGTAGGCGCTGACACCGCCGGGGATCGCGACGGCGTCCACGGCAGGCCCTGCCCCGTCCGCTTGCGTGAGAACCGCGACCTGAATACCGTCCAGATACGGCGATTCTCCCACGACGACAACGGTGTTCGACGACGTCGGCCCCGGCCCGCCCGGCCGCCAGCGGGCGCAGACGGCATATCCGTCGGCGGCGCCGACGGGTGTGTCGGCATGCCGAGGGAACGTGCCAACGGGGAGTTCGTCGGCGACCGGCAGCGCCGCTACTGCAGTGGGCGCAACCGTCATCGGCGGCCGCCCGCCGGTGTCGTAGGCGTACCGGATGAGATCGGCCGCGACCTCACCGACCCGTTGAAGCCCTTCCCGCAGCACCACATAACGTTCGCCGCCCACCGACACGACGGCCCCGATGGTTGCCCCCGCGAGCGAGGCAGGGCCCGGCGTGCCCGCTCCGGTGATCGGCGGCGGGGTGATCGCGGGCACCTCCGGCACGACGTCGAGCAAGGCTCGCGAAACAGGCACGGGCACAATGCCGTCCAGACGCAGCGCCCGCAGCACGGCGACGTTCCTCAGGTCGACCGTGGCCCGCTGCCCGTCGTACAGCAGGTACGTCGTTGCGGCGCTCTCACCGCGCGGCGTGACCAGGACGGGACGGCTTGAGTCGAGATGGTCGACGTCCGACCGGCCGACGGCGACGACGGTGCGGTCGTCGTCGCACACCGTCCAAGCCGTGTCACGCAGCGGTTCACCGATCGACGCCGGGGCACCGGGAATGCCCATCAGGGGACCACGTTTCAAAGTCGCAATCGACGCCTGGTCCGCCGGGACCGGGGCAGCCGCCGACCGTGCGACGAGGCGGGCCGAGGCGAGATTCGGGACGGGATGAAAGGTGTCGCCGACGCGCACGTAGAGCGCACCGGTCTCGCGGGCCATCACGATCGGCGCCGAGTCGGGAACGCCGGTGCCGCGCACCAGCCCGACCACCACCCCCGCAGCGACGACGAGCACGGCAAGGAGACCACCAAGGGCGAGTGAGATAGATTGCGCGCGTAGCGGATCGTCGAACATCGTGACGTCCCTGCGCACCAGCGCGTGCATCATGCGACGCGCGAGAAGGCGCTGCCCGCTGAGCTGAAGTCGTGTTGCCGGTTGCCGAACCATGCTCCCCCCGCATTCGAGGGTAATCGCGTCACGGTGGCCGCCGGATCACCGATTTCGGGTCAGCCGTGCTCCTCGCCTGCTCGACGTTCCCGGTAGGCCGCGACGTGCTGACGGTTCCCGCAGTTGCCGGTGTCGCAGAACATCCGCGACCGGTTGCGCGAGAGGTCGACGAGCACCGCCTCGCAGTCCGGTGCCGCGCAGACCTTCAGCCTGCGCAACTCGCCGGCGCGGATCAGGTCGGCCAGCGCCATCGCCATCTCCGCACCCATCCGCTGCCACAGCGGGTCGTGGATCGACGCCAGGTGCAGATGCCACTCCGGCATTTCCGCGTGGCGGGTCAGCCACGGCGAGGCCCTGGTGTCGCTCAACAGTGCGTTTACCTGACCGACGACGCGTTCCTCGTCATCGGCGCAGGCCCAAATCTTGCCGACTCGCGTGCGCAATGTGAGGACGGATTCGAGCTCCGCGTCGTCCCTGTCGCGGCGGCCCGTCCATCCGAACGCGTTCAGATATTCGTCGAGGGAGGCCATGCCGTCGAGCCGCTCGCCGTCGCCCCGATCGGTGTTGACGAGGACACATGCGGCACGGAGGGTGAGCTCCGTGTCATGACTGAAATTCAATTGACTCATGACTCCTCTCGGCGGTAGCGTCACGACCAATAGTCATTTTACTCATTACATGCCAGGAGGTGCCGCGTGACTGCCGTAACCGACGTGCGACCCGCCGCCGATCACTTTCGAACCGGCCTACTCTTTGCCCTCTCGTCGGCCTTCGCGTTCGGTCTGTCCGGTCCCCTCGGCAAGTCGCTGATGGAGGCCGGCTGGAGCCCGACCGCCGCGGTCACGGCCCGACTGGCGGGCGGCGCCGTCGCCATGGCGGTCTTCGCGACGATGATGAACCGGAACTGGGTGCGCGAGGCACTCGGACACTGGAAGACGGTCGTCGCCTACGGCGTCGTGCCCATCGCCGGGGCCCAACTCTGCTACTACAACGCCGTCTCGCACCTCTCAGTCGGCGTGGCGCTCCTCATCGAGTACACCGCCCCCGTCCTGGTCGTGGGGTGGCTATGGGCCACCACTCGCCGCAGGCCGACCAACCTGACGCTGGCCGGCGTGGTGCTCGCCGTCGCCGGGATCATGTTGGTGCTCGACGTCTTCTCCGACGTCCACATCAACCTGGTCGGCGTCGCGTGGGCACTCGTCGCCGCCGTCTGCGCAGCGTGCTACTTCATGATGTCCGACGAGGTGAGCGCCGACCCGACCGAGGAAGGCGCCCTCAACCCGATCACGCTCGCCACCGCAGGCCTCATCGTCGGCGCCGTCGCCGTCGCCCTGCTGGGAGCGTCGCGTGCGATGCCGATGACGTTTACCGCGAACGACACCGTGGTCGCGGGATTCACGACGTCGTGGATCGTGCCCGTCACCGCGATGGCGTTGATCCCCACCGCGATCGCCTACACGCTGGGCATCATGGGGGTCGCCCGCCTACGGCCGCGATTTGCCTCGCTGGTCGGCCTCTCCGAAGTGATGTTTGCCGTGCTGGCCGCGTGGGTGCTACTCGGTGAGGCTCTGGCCCCGATCCAGGTCGTCGGCGCCGCAGTGGTTCTCGCCGGGTTGGTGCTGGCCCGCCAGGGTGACCGGACCGAACGGTTGGCAGCAGCCGAGCCAACTATGTGAAGATGAGCTAGTGACCTTGCTCAGGACGTCAGCCCGCCTTGCCGCGATCGCCTCGGCCGTCGCCTGCACCGCGGCGACCTTGATCGTCGCCCCGCCGGCGTCGGCGGCTCCCTGCCCCGACGTCCAGCTCGTCTTCGGGCGGGGCACCAGCGAATTACCGGGCATCGGTCGCGTCGGGCAGGCCTTGGTCGACGCCCTCACCCCGCAGCTCGGTGGCCGCACGATCGAGGCCTACGGCGTCAACTATCCGGCCACCTACGACTTCCTCGCGGCGGCCGACGGCGCCACCGACGCCACCAACTTCATCAGCTCGCTGGCAGCGCAGTGCCCCAGCACGCGCGTCGTGCTCGGCGGATACTCCCAGGGTGCGGCCGTCATCGACATGCTCGCCGGCATCCCCCCGCTCGGTAACAAGATCGGCGAGGTCGGGTCGGCCCCGCCGCTGCCTGCGGCCCTCGACGCCAACGTCGCCGCGGTCGTCGTGTTCGGCAACCCGTCGGCGAAGTTCTCGATTCCGATCACCAACTCCATCTTCGGCGGACGCGCCCTCGACCTGTGCTCCGACGGCGACCCCATCTGTTCGGACGGTCGCAACCCGTTCGCCCACACGCACTACGAGTCGTCCGAGTTCATCCCACAGGCCGCGAACTTCGTCGCAGGACTTGTTTAGCTGATTTAGGCGTTACCATTCGGCGTGGCCTTCGATCTTGTTAAACGGACGACTCTCGCCGTTGCTGCGGCTTGCCTTGCCGTCATCGCTCCCGTCCTGTCGACCGTCCCCACCGCGGGCCTTGGCCTCGGCCTCGCTCCGGCGTCCGCCGAAGGCTGCCCCGACATCGAGGTCGTGTTCGCCCGCGGCACCAGCGAAGCGCCCGGCCTGGGCCTGCCCGGCGGATCCTTCGTCAACGCGTTGCGGTCCAAGGTCGGCGGCCGGTCCGTCGGCAGCTACGCCGTCGCCTACCCCGCCGACTACGACTTCCTCGCAGCGGCAGCCGGCGCCAACGACGCAAGTGCCCACATCCAGTACATGATGGGCGCCTGCCCCACCACCCGCCTCGTGCTCGGCGGCTACTCCCAGGGTGCAGCCGTCATCGACGTCATCGCCGCAGTGCCGTTCCCGGCCATCGGCTTCAACAACCCGTTGCCGCCCAACACCCCCGACTTCGTCGCGGCGCTCGTCGCCTTCGGCAACCCGTCGGCCAAGGTGGGCCTGCCGCTGACCTCGAGTCCCATCTGGGGCGCCCGTTCCATCGACCTCTGCAACGCAAACGACCCCGTGTGCACCAGCGGAGAGGACGTTGCCGCGCACCGCGCCTACGCCGGCGGACCGGCCAACGACGCAGCGAACTTCGTCGCCGGTCTCCTGTAACCCGACCGCCACGCGACGCGACCGGCACGTCGACGACGTCAGCTAGCATCGCCTGGGTGACTCCACAGCAGATCCGCAGGTTCGTCGTCGCGGCGTTCGTCACCGCGCTCACCGCCACCACCCTGCTGGTGACGCCCGCCGTCACCACAATCGGCATTCCGACCGCATCAGCGGCATGCCCCGCGGTCGAGGTCATCTTTGCGCGCGGTCGGCTGGAGCCCGCTGGCCCCGGCCAGATCGGCAACACCTTCGTCAATGCGCTCCGCAAGAAGACCGGAAAGAACGTCAACCTCTACGCGGTGCGCTACCCCGCCGACAACCAGGTCGACCTCGGCGCCAACGACATGAACGCGCGCGTCGAGAGCACGATGGCGAGCTGCCCGGACACCAGAATCGTGCTTGGCGGCTACTCCCTGGGCGCCGCGGTGACCGACGTGGCGCTGGCGGTCCCCTTCGCCTTCTTCGGGTTCGACAATCCGCTGCCGCCTGGCGCCGATCAGCACATCGCCGCCGTCACCCTGTTCGGCAACGGCAGCGTATGGGCGGGCCCCATCGGAGCGATCAGCCCGCTGTACCGCGAGCGGACGATCGACCTGTGCCACGGAGCCGACCCGATCTGCAACCCGGCCGACCCGAACACGTGGGAAAAGAACTGGACCGACCACGCGGCGCGGGCGTACATCGACGCGGGCATGGTCAACGAAGCCGCCGACTTCGCCGCCGCGCGGGTCTAACCCTCGGTCCGCCCGACCTCGTCGGGCGTTCGCCGGTCACGGGTCACCAGGATCCGCGCCTCGAGTTCTGCGTCGGCCGGATAGTCCACGCCGACCAGTGTCAGGCCGCGGGCCGGGGCGGTGGCGAAGTCACTGGACCGCCGCGTGGACGTCAACAGCTCAGCGCACCAACGAGGTTCGCGCCGACCCTCCCCCACCGCCAGCAGCGCACCGACGAGTGAGCGCACCATCGACCAGCAGAAGGCATCCGCGGCGACGTAACCGACGATCGAATCGCCGTCGCGCACCCAGTCCAGCCGCTGCAGATTGCGAATCGTGGTCGCACCGTCGCGCGCCCGGCAGAACGCCGCAAAGTCGTTGAGACCCTGCAGTTCTCGCGACGCCACCCGCATCGCGTCGACGTCGAGCGGGCGAGGCCACGGCGTCACGAACCTCGCCTCCCGCGGCGTCACGCCGAACGGCGCCGTCGTCAACCGGTATTCGTAGTGCCGCCGCAGGGCCGAGAACCTGGCGTCGAATCCGGCAGGCGCGCGCACCACGTCGAGCACCCGCACGTCCTCGGGTAGCAACCGAGACAACCGTCGCACCAAGGGCTGGAACTCCGGCTCGGCGCGAGGAGTGCGCGGGTAGGCCAGCGGGATCGACTCGGCCGGGACGTCCACGTGGGCCACCTGGCCGGTGGCGTGCACGCCGGTGTCGGTGCGGCCGGCGGCTCGGGTGATCAGCGGTCTCCGGAACACCGTCGACAGCGCATCGTCGATCGCGCCGGCTACGGTGCGCTGATTGGTCTGCGTCGCCCAGCCGGCGAAATCGGTGCCGTCGTAGGCGACGTCGAGGCGCAGACGAATCTGGGCGAGCGAAGCGACGGGAGAGCAAACAAGCCCGCCACCGGAATCGGTGGCGGGCTCGTTCACGAGTCGACTACTTGGCGTCGTCGGCCTTGTCGTCCGTGGCGACCTCGTCGGAAGCCTCGGTGGTGTCGGCATCCTCAACCGCGGCGTCCTCGACCGGGGCGTCCTCGACGACCTCGTCGGTGGGGCCGACGGCAGCCTCGGGCTCGACCGAGGCCTGCGGCGCAGCGGCAGCCGCGACGGGGGCGTTGGCAGAACCACTACGGCGGGCCCGGTTGGCCTCAGACGTGACCGTCTTCTCCTGCACCAGCTCGATGACGGCCATCGGGGCGTTGTCGCCCTTGCGCGCCTCCACCTTGATGATGCGGGTGTAGCCACCCTCGCGCTCGGCGAAGTGCGGTCCGATCTCGGCGAACAGCGTGTGCACGACGTCCTTGTCGCGGATCTTCTTCATCACCTCACGCCGGTTGTGCAGCGTGCCCTTCTTGGCATGGGTGATGAGCTTCTCCGCGTAGGGCCGCAGCGCCCGCGCCTTCGGCTCGGTCGTCTTGATGCGGCCGTGCTCGAAGAGCGCCGTCGCCAGGTTGGCCAGGAGCGCCTTCTGATGTGAGGACGACCCGCCGAGGCGAGCACCCTTAGTGGGCTTGGGCATTACGACTATCTCCTTGTGTGGCCGGCCCCCGTATCAGGTAGGGCCGGGACGGTTCGTGCGTTGGGCGGGCAAAGCTGGGTGGGAATTGGGCCGAGCGGTTAGAGCTGTTCGGTTTCGGCGTAGTCCGTGGTGTCGTCCGCGTCGTAGCTGGCATCGCTGTTCCAGGTACCGGTCGCGACGTCGTAACCGGCCACCTCGGACGGGTCGAACGTGGCCGGGCTGTCCTTCAGCGAGAGACCCAGCTGGTGCAGCTTGATCTTGACCTCGTCGATGGACTTCTGGCCGAAGTTACGGATGTCCAGCAGGTCGGACTCCGTCCGCGAGACCAGCTCGCCGACGGTGTGGACGCCCTCGCGCTTGAGGCAGTTGTACGACCGGACGGTGAGTTCCAGATCGTCGATAGGCAGCGCGAACGAGGCGATGTGGTCTGCCTCGGCCGGCGACGGGCCGATCTCGATGCCCTCGGCTTCGACGTTGAGTTCCCGTGCCAGACCGAACAATTCGACCAGCGTCTTACCGGCCGAGGCCAGCGCGTCACGCGGGGTGATCGAGTTCTTGGTCTCGACGTCGAGGATCAGCTTGTCGAAGTCGGTGCGCTGCTCGACGCGGGTCGCCTCGACCTTGTAGGTCACCTTGAGCACCGGCGAGTAGATCGAGTCGACTGGGATGCGGCCGATCTCGGCACCGGAGGCCTTGTTCTGCACGGCGGGAACGTAACCGCGGCCACGCTCGACGACGAGCTCGACCTCGAGCTTGCCTTTGTCGTTCAGGGTCGCGATGTGCATGTCCGGGTTCTGCACCGTGACGCCAGCGGGCGGGACGATGTCACCGGCGGTGACGGCACCCGGGCCCTGCTTGCGCAGGTACATGGTGACCGGCTCGTCCTCCTCGGACGACACGACCAGGCTCTTGAGGTTCAGGATGATGTCGGTGACGTCTTCCTTCACCCCCGGAACGGTGGTGAACTCGTGCAGCACGCCGTCGATGCGAATGCTGGTGACCGCTGCGCCCGGGATGGACGACAGCAGCGTGCGCCGGAGCGAGTTGCCAAGGGTGTAACCGAATCCGGGCTCCAAGGGCTCGATGACGAACTTGGACCGGTTCTCGGCAAGGCTCTCTTCGGACAGGGTGGGGCGCTGAGAAATCAGCATTTTCTATCTCCTTCTCGACATCCACTATTTGATGCCGTTTGGCGTCCCAGGCCACGATGACCTGGGACGGTCACACGTTTACTTCGAGTAGAACTCGACGATCAGCTGCTCGGTCAGCGGCACCTGAATCTGTGCGCGCTCGGGCAGCTGGTGGACGAGGATGCGCTGGCGTTCGCCGACGACCTGGATCCAGCCCGGGATGGGGCGGTCACCAGCGGTCTGACGCGACAGCTCGAACGGCAGCGTGTTCAGCGACTTCTCACGGATGTCGATGATGTCGTACTGCGAGACGCGGTAGCTGGGGATGTCGACCTTCACGCCGTTGACGGTGAAGTGACCGTGGCTGACCAGCTGACGAGCCATCCGGCGCGTACGGGCGAGCCCGGCGCGGTAGATGACGTTGTCCAGCCGGCTCTCCAGAATCTGCAGCAGGTTCTCGCCGGTCTTGCCCGAGTGGCGGTTGGCCTCCTCGTAGTACCGACGGAACTGCTTCTCCATGACGCCGTAGGTGAAGCGAGCCTTCTGCTTCTCCTGCAGCTGCGTGCGGTATTCGCTCTCCTTGATCCGCGCGCGACCGTGCTGGCCGGGCGGGTAAGGACGCTTCTCGAAGGACTGATCTCCACCGACGAGGTCGACGCCGAGACGACGCGACTTGCGGGTGACGGGTCCGGTATAACGAGCCATTTTCTAAATCTCCTCTAGACCCGGCGCCGCTTGGGCGGACGGCAGCCGTTGTGCGGCTGCGGCGTGACGTCGGAAATGGCGCCAACTTCGAGGCCGGCTGCCTGCAGTGAACGAATCGCGGTCTCGCGGCCCGAACCCGGGCCCTTCACGAAGACGTCGACCTTCTTGACACCGTGCTCTTGAGCCTTGCGGGCTGCGTTCTCAGCGGCCAGCTGCGCGGCGAACGGGGTCGACTTACGCGAACCCTTGAAGCCGACGTGACCCGACGATGCCCAGGCGATGACGTTGCCCTGCTGGTCGGTGATCGAGACGATCGTGTTGTTGAACGTGCTCTTGATGTGAGCGGCGCCGTGCGGAACGTTCTTCTTTTCCTTGCGGCGCGTCTTCTGGCCCTTCTTGGGACCAGCCGCTCCACTCTTCTTGGCCTGTGCCATGTGCTTACCTGGCCTTCTTCTTGCCGGCGATGGTGCGCTTCGGGCCCTTGCGGGTGCGCGCGTTGGTCTTGGTTCGCTGGCCACGCACCGGAAGGCCACGACGATGCCGCAGACCCTGGTAGCAGCCGATTTCGATCTTGCGTCGGATGTCGGCCTGCACCTCACGGCGCAAGTCACCTTCGACCTTGATCTCGGAGTTGCTTTCGATGTAGTCGCGCAACTGCGACACCTGATCGTCGGTCAGGTCCTTGGTACGCAGATTGAAGTCGATGCCGGTGGCCGACAAGATTTCCTGCGAGCGGGTACGGCCAATGCCGTAGATGTAGGTCAGCGCGATCTCCATGCGCTTGTCACGCGGGAGATCGACGCCCAGTAGACGTGCCATCAGGCAGTGATTCCTTTTCGTTGCGGAGGTCTTGTCCCAGTCCGTTCCCCGTCTTTACGGGGTCCGGCCTCCGTGCCGGACGTGTAGTGAGCCAGCCCATCTCTAAAGATGCGCGCCGGTCACTGGTACTGGGAGTTCATCATTCAGTTGTGGTGGTACTGCCTTTGCGCAATGCGCAAATGTCTATCCCTGACGCTGCTTGTGGCGCGGGTCAGAACAAATCACCATGACCCGCCGGTGGCGACGGATCACCCTGCACTTGTCGCAGATGGGCTTGACGCTCGGGTTCACCTTCACGGCGGTCGATCCTGTCTTGGTTGTTCGGTGACGAGGGCGAGCCCCCGTCACGGTCTAGTTACTTGTAGCGGTAAACGATGCGGCCCCGGGTCAGGTCGTAGGGCGACAACTCCACCACGACGCGATCCTCGGGCAGAATGCGGATGTAGTGCTGCCGCATCTTGCCGCTGATGTGCGCGAGCACCTTGTGTCCGTTCTCCAACTCAATGCGAAACATCGCATTGGGCAGGGGCTCGACCACGCGGCCCTCGACTTCGATGGCACCGTCTTTTTTAGCCATGTCCTCCGTTGTTCCTGTCTGGCGCCGCAAATACCGCCTCCGACTTCAAAACGTGAGCCGGATTCGTAAAATTCCAGGACAGGGCACGCAAGGAGCCGGCGCGGATACCGCACCGTTGATCGATGGTACCCGCTTCTGTGCGCTCCCCAAAATCGCCGTCACCAGCAACGGCACGAGGGTGGCAAGATCGTGTGAAGGTCCACGGCGACCGATGCGAACGACTCTACGACCGGCCTCAGGGGGAATGTGTGACCGCTGCCTACCTCGCGGCGTTCATCGTCGGCGGGATAGCGGTTCTCTCGGCACTGTTCCTCGTCGACTTCGGCCATGGGGCCGGACATGACGGTCTGCCCTTCCTCAGCCTGACCGGAGTGTCCGCCGCGCTGCTCGGTGCGGGCGCCGGCGGCCTGATCAGCTCGTGGGCCGGTCTCGGCGGCATCGGTGCCGGGCTCGTCGCGATCGCGGCGGCCGTCGTCCTGATGCTGGCGTTTCAGGGGTTGCTGCTGCCGTACCTGCGCAGGCAGGAGTCGAACTCGCAGAAGTCGCGGTCGTCATACATCGGCCTGCTCGGCACCGTCACCCTCGACGTCCCCGTTGGCAGCTGGGGCGAGGTGGCGTTCGTCGACTCCGACGGAAACCGCGTGCGGGCCAAGGCGATCACCGAAGAGCCGGACGTCCTGGTGAAGAACTCCAGCGTCTACATCGCCGACGTCGACGCCGACTACCTCCATGTCGTAGCCGTTCCAGACCACTAGAGCCGTTCCAGACCACTAGAGCCGTTCCAGACCACTAGAGCCGTTCCAGACCACTAGAGCCGTCCCACACCACCAGAACGGAAGGCACCCTCCGTGTCCACTTTCCTCATCGTCACGATCGCGGTCATCGCCGGGCTGCTACTGCTGGTGGTGCTGCCGCTGATCTACGTGAAGAACTACATCAAGGTGCCGCCCAACGAGGTGGCCGTCTTCACCGGCCGTGGCACGCCGAAGGTGGTCCGCGGCGGGGCCCGATTCCGGGTGCCCGGCATCGAGCGCGTCGACATCATGAGCCTGGAACCGTTCAACGTCAGCATCAACCTGCAGAACGCCCTGTCCAACAATGGCGTCCCCGTCAACGTCGAAGCCGTCGGCCTGGTGCGCATCGGTTCGGCCGACGAAGCCGTCCAGACCGCGGTGCAGCGCTTCCTCACCTCCGACCTGGAGGTCTTGCAACGGCAGATCAACGAGATCCTCGCCGGCAGCCTGCGTGGCATCACCGCGACGATGACCGTCGAGGACCTCAACTCCAACCGCGACACCCTGGCTCGCAGCGTCGTCGAGGAGGCGGGCGCCGACCTGGCCCGCATCGGCATGGAGGTCGACGTCCTCAAGATCGCCGGCATCTCCGATGCCAACGACTACCTCAAATCGCTCGGCCAGCGGCGTATCGCCGAGGTGAAGCGCGACGCGACGATCGGTACGGCCGAGGCCGAGCGCGACTCGCAGATCCAGTCCGCGAAGGCCCGTCAGGCGGGCTCAGTCGCGCAGGCTGAGGCGGACACCGCGATCGCCGTCGCCAATCAGAAGCGCGACGTCGAACTGGCGCGTCTGCGCGCGCAGACCGAGGCCGAGAACGCCGAGGCCGACCAGGCGGGCCCCCTTGCGAACGCGCGAGCCCAGAAGGACGTCGGCATCGCCACCGAACAGGCCGAGGCCGCACGCGTCCAAGCCCGCACAGAGGTGGAGCAGCGGCGCGCCGAGCAGGCGCAGGCCGCGCTGCAGGCCGACGTCATCGCACCTGCCGAGGCCCAGCGGCAGGCCGACATCGCCCGTGCAGAGGGTCAACGTCGGTCCGCGATCCTGGCCGCCGAGGCAAAGGCCGAATCAGCGGTACGGGCGGGGCAGGCCGACGCCGATGCCCGCAAGGCCGCGGCCGACGCGCTGCGGGTCGAACAGCAGGCCGAGGCCGACAGCCTCAAGGCCAAGCTGGTCGCCGAGGCAGCCGGCAAGAAGGAACTCGCGGACGCGCTGCGAGTCGAACTGCAGGCGGAGGCGGCCGGCATCGAGGCCAAGCTGGTCGCCGAGGCCAACGGCAAGAAGGAGATCGCGACGGCCCTCAACGGGTACAGCCCCGAAGCCGGCCGGTTGCTGATGCTCCCCGACGTGCTGGCGTCGGTGGTCAAGGCCACCGAGGCGGCGGCCGCGCCGCTCGCCGAGATCGACCGACTGTCGATCATCGGAGGGGCGGGCGACACCCAGGACGCGATGGGCGGCCTGCTTGGAGTCAGTCCCCTGGCGGTGGCCAAGATCATCGAGACACTGAAGACCTCGGGCATCGACGTCGCCGCGATGCTGAATCGCATCGGCGAGGACACCGCGACACCCGTCGCGGCCGCGTCGAATTCGCATCCGGTGGCTCCGCCGACGTCCTGAGCGACACCCACTCGATTCCGCCCTCCGAGTAACGGACACCTCTCAGCGGGCCAGAGGGTGATATTGGGTGGACGACCAGCGCATAATTGAGCGCGATGACCGGACCCACTTCGCAGCCCCGCCATCCCGTGATCCTGACCGTGGACGACGATCCCGCCGTGTCGCGCGCCGTGGCGCGCGACCTACGCCGCCATTACGGCGAGCGGTATCGCATCGTC